>OKSB01000138.1_pt1 | contig 74861 bp, 61 predicted proteins | sample 1601171 | NCBI WGS metagenome assembly OKSB01 (sample SAMEA3541496, study PRJEB24748) | human gut metagenome | biome: human gut; feature: human-associated habitat; material: faeces | place: China | collected 2012 | reverse complement strand
TGCGTGCTGAAGATCCCCCGCCTGCCCTTTGACAAGTTCACCACCGCCAGCCGGACCCTGGGCACCCAGATGAAGGCCACCGGCGAAGTCATGGCCATCGGAAACTCCTTCGAGGCGGCGCTGATGAAGGCCATCCGCTCTTTGGAGCTGCCGGTGAAGTCTCTGAAAATGGATGGCCTGGATGAACTGTATACCGAAGAGATCGAGGACCGTCTGGTCAACATCGACGACCAGCGTCTCTTTGTGGTGGCGGAGGCCCTCCGCCGGGGGTTCTCCCCGGAGAAGATCAACGCCATCACCAAGTATGACATTTGGTTCCTGGACCGGCTCCAGCATATCGTGGACATGGAAAACACCCTGGAGAAGGGGGTGCCTGACACCGATATGCTTCGGAAGGCAAAGGAGCTGGGTTTCTCCGACAAGTGGATCGCCGATCTCTCCGGGACTACCGCCGATGCGGTGAAGGCCGCCCGGGAAGCCGCCGGAATCCGTCCCGCCTTTAAGATGGTGGACACCTGCGCCGCCGAATTCGAGGCAGAGACCCCCTATTACTACTCTACTTACGATGAGGAAAACGAGGCTGGCCAGCCCCATGACTGGGGTACGGCCCCCGTGGCACCCAGTCTGCTGGGCCAGCACGCGTACCACCTGCCGCCGGAGCCCAAGGAGGGGAAGCGGAAGGTGCTGGTGCTGGGCTCCGGCCCCATCCGCATCGGGCAGGGCATCGAGTTTGACTACTGCTCGGTCCACTCGGTCTGGGCCTTCAAGCGCCTGGGCTATGAGACCATCATCATCAACAACAACCCCGAGACCGTCTCGACCGACTACACCACCAGCGACAAGCTCTACTTCGAGCCGCTGACCGTGGAGGACGTGATGAACGTCATCCATCTCGAAAAACCGAAAGCCATCGTGGTGTCGCTCGGCGGACAGACGGCCATCAACCTCGCCGAACCGCTCGCCGAGCTGGGCGTGCCCATCATCGGCACGGACACGCAGGCGATCAAGAACGCCGAGGACCGCGGCTGCTTCGAGAGGATCATGGAGGAGCTGGGAATTCCGCAGCCCGAGGCCGAGGCCGTTACCGACAGGACCGCCCTTGTGGAGCTGCTCTGCAATGGGTTGTCCGTGCTGCTGATCGATGATGTGAGCCGGTCGGTTGCCTTTTCCACGCAGGAAATGCCGCAGCGCGCCGTTTCGAGCCCAACGGGTGAGGGAAATCTGCGCGGCTCTCAGGAGGCATTCACCGAGCTGCTGCGCAATAATATCTCCCTGCTGCGGCGGCAATTCCGCACCGGTACCCTTGTAGCGGAGATCACGACCGCCCATACCCGCGCCAAAACCGAATACTGCCTTTGCTATGACAAAGCCCTTGCCCCGGAGGAGACCGTTTCCGCACTGCGCGCACGGCTGGAAAATGTCGAGATCCCGGTCCTGCTCGACAGCGCCTATTTTGCCTCCTTTCTCAAGCAGGACAAGCTGAATCTATTCCCGGCTGCCGCATATACCGAGCGCCCAGCTACGGCCTGCGCCCGCCTGTGCGAGGGCAAGGTTGTGGTGCTGGTAGCCGGGTGCCCCTATGCGCTCATTATTCCCAGCTTTTTTGCTGAGCATTTTGAGTGCCTTGATGACTACGCTTCCGGCGCTGTGTTTGCTGGCCTCATCCGTATTCTGAAATATCTGGCTTTTCTGTTGGCAGTGTTCGGGCCGGGGCTGTATGTCATGGCCGTTGCTTTTGCGCCGGAGATCATCCCCATTCAGCTGCTGACAAAGCTGGCCCGCGGGGAGGCCGCCACACCGCTGCCGCCCATGCTTGAAATGCTCTGCGTAACGCTGCTGCTTGAGATCGTGCGCGAGGCCGGCCTGCGCGCACCGCAATCTATCAGCCACACGGTCAGTCTGGTGGGGGCGCTCATCATCGGGGAGACCGCCGTCAGTGCCGGCATCGTCAGCGTGCCGGTTCTGACGATGGCTGCTGCAGCCACCATCGCCACGCTGGCCGTTCCGTCACTGTATGAGCAGTCCATTCTGTTCCGCTTTGCGGTGATCCTGCTGGCAGGGTGCTTTGGCGTACCGGGGCTGGCCTGCGCAGCACTGACGATTTTGGCAATGGCCTGCGGCAGTGAGCCTTTTGGATACGACTATCTCTATCCGCTGCTGCCGCTGGGCAGGGCCAGCGTGCGGGACGGTTTTGTGCGCAGCATCTGGAGCCGTCTTGCCCGCTCCGGGGAGGTGATCGGTCAGCATGAAGCGTGAATGCCCCAGCCTGTTTGCTGCGCTGCTCGTCAGCCTGCTGGTCAACGTGCTGCTGCTCTTTATCGGCACGCTGATCAACGCCTCGGCCGCGGTGGTCATTCTCACGCCCATTCTGCTGCCCGTGGCCACGGGCATGGGCATCGACCCCATGTTCTTCGGGGTGCTCATGGTGGTGAACCTGGCCATCGGCTGCATCACCCCGCCCGTGGGCCTGGACCTCTTTGTGGTGGCCTCCATCACCGGCCTGTCCATCGACAAGGTCACGGCCAAGGTCATGCCCTATCTGGTCATGCTGCTGGTGGACCTGGTGCTGCTGACCTACTTCCCGTCCATCATCACCTTCCTGCCCGATCTGCTGCGCTGACGAAGCGTCGGCCGGAACAGACAGGCTTCCTCCACATCAGTGGGGGAAGCCTGCGACACAAAAAGCGGCGGGGTTCCCCGCCGCTTTTTTTCTGGCATTCGTATTCCGTCAAATCAGCATGAAAATGCTCTCGTGTCGCGTCAAGCGACACATGTCGCAAACCCGCAAGGGGGTGCGCGCCGCCACAGGCAGCGTACGCACAGCAAAAAAACGCGGTTTTTGCTGTGCGATCTTCACGCTGAACCGACAGGTGAAGCGTGACATCCCACTAATCGCACACGCCGGTGTGCTCCGGCCCTTCGGGAACCTGGCAGGCGTTCTGCCGCTGGCCGCTGCCGCCGCATTCATAGCAGGCGGAACCGTCGTTATTCTTGCCGCTGCCGTGGCAAACCGGGCAGGTGGTGTATCCATCATCTTTTTTTTCCGTCATGGTGCGTACCTCCGTATATATGCACGCTGCGAATCAGCGTTGGAAGAAGTCTAACACGCTTGACGGAAAAGACATAGCCCTGATTTCAGCCCTTCGCCGCTTGCCGCTCGTTATTCCCGGCGCCGGGGCAGAAACAGGTTGAGCAGCACGCCGGTCACGGCGGCCAGGCCGATGCCGCCCAGCTTGAAGCTGCCGATGCTGAACTGCATGCCGCCCACGCCGAAAATGATGATCAGCGCCACAATGACCATATTGCGCGCTTCCATGAGATCCTCGCGGGCCCGCACCAGGGTGTTCAGGCCCACCACCATGATGGCGCCGAAAAGCAGAATCATGATTCCGCCCATGACCGGCGTGGGAATGGAGGCCAAAAAGGCCCCCAGCTTGGAAACGCAGGAGAGCAGAATGGCGCAGAGCGCGGCCCAGGTCATCACGGCGGGATTGAAGGCGCGGGTCAGGGTCACCGCGCCGGTGACTTCGGAATAGGTGGTATTGGGCGGTCCGCCCACGGCGCAGGCGGCCATGGTCGCCAAGCCGTCGCCGAGCATGGTGTTTTTGATGCCCGGGTCCTTGAGATAATCCCGGCCCGTGACCGAGCTGATGGCGATGATGTCGCCGAAATGCTCAATGGCCGGGGCCAGGGTGATGGGAATAATGAAAAGGATGGGTTCCAGGGAAAATTCCGGAAAGGTGAAGGCGGGCAGGGCCAGCCAGGGCGCGGCCAGCACTTTGTCCCAGCCGCCCACGCCCAGCCAGAGGGCCGTGCCGAAACCCACGGTAATGCCGCAGAGAATGGGCACCAGGCGCAAAAAACCCCGGCCCAGCAGGGAAACCAGCACCGTGGCCGCCAGGGAGGCCATGGAGATGATCATGGCCGTATTTTCCGGCACGAGCTGCTGCGCGCCGTCGCCGCTCTTGCCCAGGGCCATGTTCACGGCCACGGGCGCGAGCACAAGGCCGATGACCACAATCACCGGGCCGGTGACGACGGGCGGCAGCAGGCGCAGAATGATGCCCATGCCCCGCCAGCGGATCAGCAGGCTCAGAAGGACGTAGACCAGACCGGAGCAGAACAGCCCGCCCAGCGTCAGGGCCATGCCCCAGGTCTGCGCGCCGTAAATGATGGGCGCGATGAAGGCAAAGGACGAGGCCAGAAAAATAGGCACCTTGCCGCGCGTGCAGATCTGAAAGATCAGGGTGCCCACACCGGCGGTGAACAGGGCCACATTGCTGTTCAGGCCGGTGAGCAGCGGCACCAGCACCAGAGAGCCGAAGGCCACAAAAAGCATTTGCGCGCCCAGCAGGCAATCCCGCAGGCGCAGATTATAGGTCGTGTCCATGCCGCCGTGTTGCCCGCTGTCCGCATGCATGCGCCCGCTCCCGGTTATGGTTCGCCGCAACGGCCCGGCCTGGGAAAGCCGCTCCGCTCTACTTGGTGCCGAAAATGCGGTCCCCGGCGTCGCCCAGGCCCGGAATAATGTAACCGTTTTCATTGAGATGGTCATCGATGGCGGCGGTGTAGATATCCACATCCGGGTGCGCGGCCTCGACCCTGGCAATGCCCTCGGGCGCACAGACCAGATTGAGACTGCATATCCGGCGGCAGCCGTGCTTTTTCAGCAGGTCGATGGCGGCGATCAGCGAGCCGCCCGTCGCCAGCATGGGGTCCAAGATGATGGCCAGGCGCTGCTCCAGGTCCTTGGCCAGCTTGACGTAGTATTCCACCGGCTCCAGCGTGCTTTCATTGCGGTACAGGCCCACCACGCTGATCTTCGCGCCGGGGATCATGTCCAGCACGCCGTCCATGAGCCCGAGCCCCGCCCGCAGAATGGGCACCACGGTCACTTTCTTGCCCGAAATGGCCTCCACTTCCACCGGCCCGGCCCAGCCCCGCACCATGTGCTTTTCCGTACGGAAATTTTTGGTGGCTTCATAGATCAGCAGGCGGGCCACTTCGTTGGCTACGGTGCGGAATTCGCGGGTGGAGGTGGACTCCATGCGCAGGATGCCCAGCTTATGGCGCACGAGAGGATGATCAACCACGTAGACGGCCATGCAGATCTCCTGTCAAGAGGTTGAAGTGATGATAATGGATTGTTTTTACTATAATTCTTAACTTGTTAAGCCTATGCCGTCAGTGAAAGCGTGTCAAGCCCGCACGACGCGGAACTTCCCTTCTTTTCTACGGTTCCCCGTCCCGGTTTACAGGCGCGGACTTTTGCGATAGCCGTTTACGCCGGGGCTGTTTCAAAACTCCCGCCAGGTAAAAACCCCGATCATTCACGCTGCCCGACGCCTGACGAGCAAAGCGCACTCAGAGCATCCGCAGTCTCTCAAAACGGATTTCCCGAAGGAGCGCCTGTGCGACGACATCATCTGCCCACCCCTTCCCTGCTCCTGGATGAAGCCCGTCTGCGCCGCAACATCGCCCGCCTGGACGAGCGTCTGCGCGCTCTGGGCGTGGCGTTGCGCCCGCACTGCAAAACCTGCAAAAGCATGGACGTGGCGCGGCTCTGCATGGTCTCCCCGCAGGGACCCATCACCGTCTCCACCCTGGCGGAAGCCGAATATTTCGCGGAACACGGCGTCACGGACATCTGCTACGCCGTGGGCGTCACGCCGGGCAAGCTGGCGCGCGCTCTGGCTCTGCGTCAGCGGGGCATACGCCTCTCCCTGCTGCTGGACAGTGCGGAGAGCGCCCGCCAACTGGCCGCCTTTGCCCTGGAGCGCAAACACATTTTTGATCTGCTGCTGGAAATCGACTGCGACGGCCACCGTTCCGGCCTGCGCCCGGACGATCCGGAGCTGACGGAGACCGCGGCCCTGCTGGCCGGGGCCGGGCAGAACCTGCTGGGCGTGCTGACACACGCCGGTTCAGCCTACGATCTGCCCAATCCCGGTTCTGAGGTTTTCGCGGCCCTGGCCGAGCAGGAGCGCGACGCGGCCGTGCGCGCGGCGCAACGCCTGCGCGAGGCCGGGCACGCCTGCCCGGTGGTCAGCGTGGGCTCCACGCCCACGGCTTTTTACGGCGAGGATTTCACGGGCGTCAGCGAAGTGCGGGCCGGGGTCTACATGTTCCAGGATCTGGTCATGGCCGGTCTGGGCGTCTGCCGCCCGGAAGACATCGCCCTGTCCGTGCTCTGCACGGTCATCGGCCGCCGGAAAGACAGCGGCAATCTGGTGGTGGACGCGGGCTGGATGGCTCTGTCGCGCGATACGGGCCTGCCGGGGCGCTTCGCCCGGGAGGGTTACGGCCTGGTCTGCGATGCCGACGGCAAGCCGCTGCCCGGACTGCGCGTGGCGGAAACCAATCAGGAACACGGCATCATCGCCGCGTACGAGGGCCTGTGCCCGCCCCTGCCTGTGGGCACCCTGCTGCGCATTCTGCCCGTGCACGCCTGTGCCACGGCCGCCGCTTTTGACGCCTACCACGTTTGCCGGGGGCAGGAAATCACGGCTGTCTGGCCCCGCTGCCGGGGCTGGTGATCCCGCGCCGGGGCACGTCGCGCCTCTCCGCTTCGCTTGCCTGGAACAGGCGATCATGCCAGAATAACAAACAAAACAATGGAGGGAGGATAGTATGCCAGCCACCGTCTATTATGCGGATATGCACAGCCGTTCACTTGAGGACAGCAAAATCGCCAAGGTGGCCCGCCTCTGCGACGCCGTGGGCCTGAAAAAAGTCATCAAAAAAAATGACCTCACGGCCATCAAACTCCATTTCGGCGAATACGGCAACGACACCCATCTCAATCCCTCCTTGGTGCGCCAGGTGGTGGACAAGGTCATGGACGCCGGGGGCAAGCCCTTTCTGACGGACACCACCACCCTGTATTCCGGCAGCCGCCACAATGCCGTGGATCATCTTCAGACCGCCTATCTGCACGGTTTCGCCCCTTCGGTGGTGCGCGCCCCGGTCATCATAGCCGACGGCCTGTACGGCGAGAACGACGTGCCCGTGCGTATCAAGGCCAAGCATTTCAAGGACGTTCACATCGCCACTGAAATCCGTCGCGCGCCCTCCATGGTGGTGCTTTCGCACTTCAAGGGCCATGAGATGGCCGGTTTCGGCGGCGCCATCAAAAATCTGGCTATGGGCGGCGCTTCGGTACCCGGCAAAAAGGACCAGCACGCCACCCACGTGCAGGTGGACGAAAAAACCTGTGTGGGCTGCGGCAAGTGCGTCAAAGCCTGTCCGCAAAAGGCCCTGAGCCTGCGCAAGAAAAAAAGCCAGGTGGACGTGAACCGCTGCATCGGCTGTTTCGAGTGCATCACGGTTTGCCCGGTCAAGGCCATCAGCCTTGACTGGGCCACGGAAATGACCCCGTTCATGGAACGCCTGACCGAATACGCTTACGGCGTGGTCAAAGGCCGCCAGAAGCGGATCTGCTACATCAACTTTGTGCTCAACGTCACCCCGGACTGCGACTGCGTGGCCTGGAGCGACGCCCCCCTGGTGCCGGATCTGGGCATTCTGGCCTCCACTGACCCTGTGGCGCTGGATCAGGCCTGTTTCGACCTCGTGAACAAGGCCCCCAGCCTGGACCCGAAACTGGACGGCGACGCGCCCGATAAGTTCACGGCCCGCTGGCCCAACACCCGTGGCGACGTCCAGCTGAGTTACGGCGAGGAACTCGGCATGGGCAGCCGCAAATACAAGCTGGAAAAAATCTAGTACCGTGTAACGCTTAAAGTTGCACGGTACTAACCGCCGGGCGCAAGCCCGGCGCAGCGGCGAAGCCGCCGTGAGCGAGCTGAAAACCGCGTTTTCAGCGAAGCGATCTTACCACTTAAAACGAAGTTTTAAGTAGTACATGGTACTAGGGTCTGTTAACACTATAGAATTTTTGTTCGCCTGCAAGGAAGATAAACCTGCTTTGAGGGAGTGTACTCTTCTGGTACTCGACCGAAAAAGCAGGTGAAATCTGACGCGGCAGGAGGGCAAAAAGGCATAGCGTTAACAGGCCCTAACGGAGAATGTACATCGGCAACGGCTTGGAGCCGCCTGTTCAGGTGCCGCGCTTGCCGGGCGTTTCAGCGTTGGGACACCCGGAAATGCCGTCAGCCCGATATCATTGCCTACCCTTCGCGCACCCTGAGCGATGTTTATGTCCGACAATATTGTTTGAGCAAACAAGCAAAACTTGCCGATAACCATAAAGCGTCTATACTAAAAATTTCCAACCAGGCGGCAGGAGCGACCGTGCAACAGACATATCCAGAGCCACGGCAAAACCGGCTTTGGGCTTCGCAGCTGTGGGGGATCGGCATGCTCAATGAAATGGTGAAAAATTACGGCAAGCTGGGCAAAGGCTTCAGCGCGCGCGACAATATCATCATCAAAGGCACCAAGGCCCTGCATCTGCTCGCGGCCACGGCCTGGGCAGGCGGCGCGCTTTCCATGCAGGCGCTCAGCTTTTTGCGGCTCTCCACCGACAATGCGGCCTTTGCCGCACAGGTGGCCCGGTGCCTGCATTTCGTGGACACCTGGGTTGTCATGCCCGGGCTTGCGGGCTGTCTGCTGAGCGGCCTGTTCTACTCCACCTGCACGTCCATCGGCTTCTTCAAATTCGCCTGGATCGGCTACAAATGGCTGATCAGCCTCTGCGCGGGCTTCTGGGGAACCATGTTCTGGGGGCCGTGGGGCGACGACCTCATCGCCGTGCTCGTGCCTCTGGGCCTGGACGGGCCGCTGCGCTTCGTGCGGGCCTGCATTTTGCCGGAAAGCATGTGGGAAGGCGCGTTACAGCTGACAGTCATCCTGTCCATGTGCCTGATTTCCGTGTACCGGCCACTGTCGTTCCACCTCGCGCCGCACAGACCGGCGAGCACCGCCAATCATTAGAACATACTACCTTAAACCGCTTTAAGGCGGCCGGAGAGCCTGCCGGAAACATCTTGCCTTCCGGAGCCTGCGGGCATGACCGCTCCTTCCATCCCGCCGCGCGTCAGATTGACGCTTTCGTCTTGACGGAAGAAAGAAAACTGATTATTTGGCTAAAAAGTCAAAAAATCATGGACAGGCATAAAAAATATATTGCGGAGCAAGCCAGAATCTTCAAGGCGCTCGGACATCCGAGCCGCCTGCTCATGGTGGACGCCCTGCGGGACGGCGAAAAATGCGTCTGCGACCTGCAAGCTCTGGTGGGGGACGATATGTCCACGGTCTCCAAGCATCTTTCCGTGCTCCGGGAAGCGGGCGTGGTGGCCTCCGAGAAAAGAGGCACAAACATCTATTACCGCCTGGCGATCTGCTGCCTGGAAACCTTTTTGAAATGCACCGGCGAACTGGTGGAAAAACGCGTCCTGGCGCAAATGGATATGTTGCGCAAGCAATAACTTCCCGCGACAAATTTTTTTGAACATTTCATTGGTAATTTTGCCAATAAGGAAAACTTAACGAGGATCACATGATGGGCAAAAACGCTGTCCCGGCAGCGGGAAAAAAACGGGCGTCAGCTCTCCCGACGCAGTGCGGGTGCCGGGCACCCACCGCCGCTGTTCGCTCTCCGGTCCCGGTGCGAGTGAACAGAATGTGGTATTTCGGAATCGGCATTGTGGCCCTTGCGCTGTGGTGGGCGGCGTATTCAGTCATTGCGCCCCTTTCACAATGGCTGGCCTATGATCTTTTTTCTATCGGCAAGGGAACGCCATTGGGTGATTCCGTCGAATTCTTTTTCTATGACACGGCAAAGATCCTCTTGCTGCTCGTTCTTATGGTCTATGTCATCGGCTGGCTGCGGGCCGCGATGCACGTTGAGCGGGTCCGGGACTATCTGGCGGGGAAAGGCCGGGGCATCGGCTATGTCCTGGGGGCAGGATTCGGGGCTGTTACGCCGTTCTGCTCCTGTTCCAGCATCCCTCTTTTCCTGGGCTTCACCACGGCCCGGATTCCCCTGGGCATAACCATGTCCTTCCTGATCACCTCGCCGCTGATCAATGAAATCGCCGTGGTCCTGTTGTGGGGACTTCTGGGCTGGAAGTTCACGGTCATTTATGTGGTGGTGGGCATGGTTGCGGGCATTGCGGGCGGAATCATCATGGACGCGCTTCGTGCGGAACGCTGGCTGCAACCCTTTTTGTTGGATGCCATGAAGAATGCGTCTGCCCGGGCAGCCGCTGTGGAAGCGGGCGAAGCTCCGAAGATGGGCCTCATGGAACGCCATGTGTTCGCCTATGCCGAAACGAGCAATATTTTCAAAAAAGTATGGCTGTGGGTTGTCGTCGGCGTGGGCCTCGGCGCCGCGCTGCACGGTTTTGTGCCGCAGGAGTGGTTTACGGAAAACCTGGGCGCGGGCCAATGGTGGTCCGTCCCCGCGGCCGTAGCTATCGGCATTCCGCTGTACACCAATGTCACGGGCATCATTCCGATAATGGAAAGTCTGCTGCTCAAGGGCCTGCCCCTGGGCACAACGCTGGCCTTCTGCATGAGCGCCGTGGCGGCCAGCCTGCCGGAAGTGCTCATGCTCAAGCAGGTCATGCGCTGGAAGCTGCTGGCGGTCTTTCTGGGCCTGCTGCTGGTTATCTTCACGCTTGCGGGCTGGCTGTTCAATGCCCTTCAGACAACCGTTTTTTAAGGCAAGGAGAGCGCCATGATCATCAAGGTCGTCGGCACCGGCTGCGCCCGGTGCGCGGAAGCGGAAAACGTCGTCACCACCGCCGTCCGGGAAACGGGCGGCACGGCCACAGTGGAAAAGGTCACGGACCTCAAGGAAATGATGCTGCTCGGCATCATGTCCACGCCCGCCGTGGTCATCGACGGCAGGGTCATCTGCGCCGGGCGCGTGCCTTCCGGGCGGGAAGTGCGGGAATGGATCGCGGGAGGAGCCGACGGCGGGCGCTGACCATCCGGCGCCGCGCCGTCGGGCAATAAAAAAGCGGGCGGAGGATCCCGAGCGTCCACAGCCCCGGATCCTTCGCCCGCTCCGGCGAAGCCAGCCGCGTCCGCTAGATCTTTCTGACTTCCGTATACCAGGCCGCCGCCTCGGCCAGCAGTTCGTTGGTGCGCGCGGCCAGAGCCTGCGGGTCCTTGAGGTAGCCGTCCAGCAGCAGGCTGGTGTCAAAGAGGCCCTGGGTCATTTCCGCCAGAGTCTTGTCCCGGCCGTCGGCCTTGAACATGCGCAGCATGTTGCGCAGCAGGGGATGATCCCGGTTGACCTCCAGAATCTTGACCGGCAGGGAGTCGTCCTTCTGCATGACCTTGAGCAGTTTTTCCATGGACGAGCTCATGCCGCCGTCGGCCGAGACCAGCACGGCCGGGCTGTCGGCCAGGCGGTGCGACACGCGCACGTCCTTGACCTTGTCGCCCAGAATTTCCTTCATCCGGGCCAGCAGTTTGTCAAAGGAGACGTTGTCCTCCTCGGAAAGGGGCGCGGCGCTCTCTTTTTCCGGGGCTTCCTTGTCCGCGAAGGAGGTCAGGGCGTCGTCCGCCGCGCTTTCGGCGGATTTGAAGTCCCATTCCTTATACTTGCCCAGACCTTCCATGACGAACTCGTCCACGGGCTCGAAAAGATAGAGCACTTCAATGCCCTTCTTGCGGAAGAGCTCCATGTGCGGGTTGAGACGAGCGGCCTCGCGGTTGGGCGCGGCCACGTACCAGAAGGTTTTCTGGCCCTCGGGCGCGCGGGCCATGTATTCATCCAGGCTGGTCAGGGCCTCGGCGTCGGCCAGGGCCGAGGAATTGAAGCGCAGCAGGGCGCTGACCCGCTCCCGGTTGGGGAAGTCGTGGTAGCCCAGCTTGAAGATCTTGCCGTGCAGCCGCCAGAAGCGGTTGTATTTCTCCACGTCGTCCCCGGCTATTTTTTCCAAATGGCTCAGGGTCTGCTTGACGATGACCTGGTTGATCTTGCGCAGCAGCACGTTTTCCTGCAGCGTTTCGCGCGAAATGTTCAGGGGCAGATCCTCGGTATCCACCACGCCCTTGAGGAAAGCCAGGTATTCGGGGATCAGCTCCTTGTTGCGGTGCTGGATGAGCACGCGCCGGGCGTAGAGGTCCAGACCCCAGAAATCGCGGTCCGCGCCGAAGAAATCCTGGCTGGAGTCCGGAATGTACAACAGGGCGTTGAACTGCACCGGCGCGTCCACGGCGATGTGCTGCACGTCCAGGGGATCCTTGGCGTCATAGGTCAGGGCCTTGTAAAAATTGTCGTACTGTTCCTTGGTCACGCCGGATTTGGGCTCGCGCCAGAGCGCGGGCTGGGTGTTGATGCGCTCGCCGTCCACAAACACCGGGAAGGGCACAAAGGCCGAATGCTTGCGGATGGCCGACTCCACCCGGAATTTTTCCAGAAATTCCACGGCGTCGTCCTTGAGGTGGGCCTTGACCACGGTGCCGCGCCTGGGCTCTTCGGCGTCGGAGGGCGCGACGCTGTACGAGCCTAGGCCGTCGCTGATCCAGACATATGCCTGGGCGCCCTCTTCAAAGGCCGGGCGCGAGGTCACTTCCACCTTGTCCGCCACCATGAAGACTGAGTAAAAACCCACGCCGAAACGGCCGATGATGTTGGCCGCGTCGGCCGCCGCGGCTTCGGCTTCAGCCGCGCCGTCGCCCTTGCCGTTGCTCTTTTCCTTACGGGTCCCGGACTCGGCGGCCAGACCGGCCAGAAATTCCTCGGAGCCGGATTTGGCGATGGTGCCCAGGTTGTCGGCCAGTTCCTCGGCTGTCATGCCCAGGCCGGTGTCGGCAATGGTCAGGGTTTTGGCATCCTTGTCGATGCTGATCCGGATTTCCAGGGGCAGATCCGGTTCGCGCGGGCTTTCGCCCCGGTTGATGCGGAAGCGCAGCTTGTCCAGGGCGTCCGACGCGTTGGAGATAAGCTCGCGCAGAAAAATTTCCCGGTTGGTATACAGGGAGTTGGTGAGAATATGCAGAACTTTGCGCACTTCGGCGCGGAATTGACGGGTCTTTTTGCCGGCTTCGGCCATGACGAACCTCCTGAAAAAAGCATTATTCCGATAGATAATACCTTCTTTCAGGTTTTCAAGTCCGGAAAAGCCGCAAAACGTGACTAATCCGCCATGCTCCGGAACAGAGGATGGTTCGAGCCCAGGCGCAGCGAAATATCCCGACCGGTCTTGAGCAGGGCGCGTTCGATTTTTTCCGTGGTCTGCCGGGTCAGGCGGGTGGTGGGCGCGGTCACGCTGACAGCGGCCACGGCCTTTTCGCTTCTGTCAAAAACCGGTACGGCGATACAGCGCACGCCGGGGAAGAGTTCCTCATAGTCATAGCCGAGGCCGGTTTTGCGCACATCCTCCAGTTCCCGCAAAAAAGCCGCGTAGGCTTGGTCCGAAATGGGCGGCCAGGTATCGGTCCTGATTTTCCTCAGGGTTTCCTCAATATACGGTTCTTCGCTGAATGCGAGAAAAGCCTTGCCCGACGCGGAATAAAAAATGGGAAAGGAGGCCCCCACGATATTGTCCGGCCGCAAGGTCTGCGTCGTGACCTGCTTGTCCACAATGACCATGTCGATGCCGGACACCAGACAGACGTTGACCGTTTCGTCGAATGCGGCCAGCAGTTCCTTGCAGAAAGGCCGCGCCACGTCCAGCAGACTGGAATGGCCCAGAACCTGGCTGCCCAGAGAGAAGAGCTTGTGGGAGAGACCGTACCGCCCGCCGCGCTGTTCCTGCTGAACGAAACCCGCATCTTCAAAGGTAAGCAGGATGCGGTGCACCGTGGTTTTGGGCAGCTTCAGCGCGCGGGAAAGCTCCGCCAGATCCCAGGATTGTTTTGTGGCCAACATTTCAAGAACATCACAGGCCTTGGCGATGGATCCGATGGTATAATATTTTTTGGGACGTTCCCGCATAGTTTCCCCACTCCGGCGTCCGTAGCCGGACGCCCGTTGATGTCGGCCCCGCTCGGGGCCGGAACTTTTGGTCCCAGAAACCATATTTTGCGGAATTCTTCAAGCGGGCACGCCCGCCCCGGAGTCGTTGCCCCTGTTGACGATCTTCTTGGCTCGCGCGCAAGGCCGCCGCTTCCGGTTCCCGAAAAATTTTTTCCGAACGGTTGCCGAAAAATTCGCCCCGGCGGCACGTTGCCGCCGGGGCGAAAGGATCAGCCCGGTCCAACGGGCGCTCCCGGCGCTGTTCCGGATTCAAACTTGGCCTACCCCCTGAAATAGCCGATGAGTGCCGCGCAAAGGGCTACCAAGGCAGCCAGAGCGGAGGAAAGGAAAAACCTCCAGATGCGCAGCCGCCCTGCGCCTTTTTCCGCGCTTCCGCCCCGCTCCGCCTGAGCGATGCATTTTTTCCCGTAGAACAGGAAAGCCTTGCCGGACAGCCCCCAGAAGACGACGAAAATCAGGAACAGAACCAGGGCCTGCAAAATGACGACACGTTCCATATGTTTCCTCTATGCGCGTGCGGCCGCTTGCCCCGCCCGCTTTTTGCCGGTTTCGGGCGCCCACAGTTGGCAGACCACGCCGCCCAGCAGAAGCGCGGCCACACAACCGGAAAGCGCCGCCACCGTGCCGAAGTTCTCCATGACGATGGGCAGCAAAAACGTGCCGCCCGCGCCGCCGATGCGGCTGCAGGCCACGCAGAAGCCCACGCCCGATCCCCGCAGTTCCGTGGAGAACAGTTCCGGCGGATACACGAATTCCAACACCGAGGCGGCCGAGATTATAAAACTGAAGGTGGAAATGCAGATCAGCGCCCAGAGGGTAGGAATCCCCTGCCAGACCGTCATGGTCAGCAGGGCTGCGGCGCAGAGGTAAAAACTCCCGGTCAGGAAAAGGCGGCGCGATATCCTGTCGATGAGCCAGGTCCCCAGCAGCACGCCCAGAAAAAGAAAGAGATTGAAGATGATGCCCGAGGTGTAGGGATCTTCCATGCCCAACTGTTTAAAGACCTGGGGCAGGAATATGCTCAGGGAAAAGTAGGGAATGACCTGGCAGGCGAAAAACACGCCGCCCACAATGGTGTTCTTGCGCCAGCGGGTGCTGAAAAGCTCGCTCCACTCGGCGGACGGGGCGGCCAGGGCCTGCGGGGGCAGGCAGTATCCCGGGCCGATGAAGCGATCGACAAGGGCCTGCGCTTCATCCGCGCGTCCCTTGCCTATGAGCCATGACGGCGATTCCGGCGTGCCCGCTCTGACAATCATGGCCGCCGCCGATGGTACGGCGCAGGTGAGCAGAATCCAGCGCCAGGCGTCCCCGCCGATGAATTGCAGGCAGTATCCCACAACATAGGCGGAAACATAGCCGCCCACCCACATGATCATCAGAAAGCTGAGGGCGCGCGGACGCAGGCGCGCCGGAGTCCATTCGCTGACGATGGTCAGGCCCACGGCATAATCCGCGCCGAGCGCCAGACCGAGAATCAGGCGCAGCACAAAGAGCTCCGTGGCGTCGGTCACGAAGAACTGCAGCACCGAGGCGAGCGTGAATACCGCCATGGTCGTGCAGAAGATGCGTTTGCGCCCGATATGGTCGGCAACTGGCCCCATGAACAGGCTGCCCAGCATGAGCCCGACTAGGGAAGCCGCGCCGATCAATCCCAGCCACCAAGCGTCCAGACTCAGGGCTCCGGTGGCAAGACTCATGGAAATGCCGATGGAGCCGAGAATATAACCGTCGCTGAACTGTCCCAACATGCCGCCGCCGATGACTTTTCTGTGCAACCGGCAGAACGCGGCCTCCTCATAGCAATGTTTCTGTTTTCGTTCCGGAAAATTCTGCGGCATCACATACCCCGTTTTTACAAGTTAAGGATTTGCGGTCGCTTCTGTGTTCACAGCCTCGGCATGATGTTGAAGATTTCTAAACCGCCCGCCCCCACGCGGCTGAAACCGCGCGGGGGGGGCGGGAAGATCCGGGTCTTCAGGGCAGCAGGACCACGGCATCCATTTCCACATCCAGGCCGTCATAAATCCCGGCGCTGGCCACGGTCATGCGCGCCGGATAGGGTTTGCCGAAATAGCCGCGGTACACCGCGTCGAATTCCTCGAAATGGCGCATATCGGAGAGGAAGGCGCGGCAGTGGACCACATCGTCCATACCGGCCCCGGCCTCTTCCACAATGGCCTTGATGTTCTCCATGATCCGCGCCGTCTGCGCGGCCACGCTTGCGCGCTCCATCATGCCGGTATGGGGGTTCACGCAGATCTGCCCGGAGAGAAAGAGCAGATTTCCGGCGCGCACCGCCTGCGAATAGTTTCCGACGGCTTCCGGCGCCCCCTTGGATGCAATGATCTGTCTCATCATGTTGTTCCTTGCTATCTGTGGATCGGGTTCCTTTCTCCATGCCACGGACAGGCGGTGGCGGAGCCCCGCAGACGGAGCCCCGCCGGACCGCGCATCACGATATGCCTTAGTAGGAGAAACCGTTGTCGGGCAGCAGCTTGTCGGTATAGAGCTTGCTGTTGATGTCCTCACCGGCCAGCAGACCAGTCTGGATGGCGGTTTCCGTATACCAGGAGCCCAGATAGTCGCCCGCGAGATAGATGCGGTTGGGAGCCCGCATGAGCATGGGCTGCACCTTGTTGCGGCCGGGGAAGCAGTAGGCCAGACCATCATGGAATTTCTGCACCGACTGCTCCACCACGATATTGCCGAATCCGGGAAAGACTTCCTCCAGGTCCTTGCGGTAGATTTCCAGTACTTTCTCGTCCGGCAGGTTGATGAGGTTGCGGGCCAGCGTGGCAGGAGAGAAGACCATGAAGGAGGAGCCGGGCGCACGTTCGCCGCCCTCCATGGAGCGTACCAAGTTGGACATGTTGAAGGCGATGTTGAAAGAACGCTGCGGCGTGCAGTAGGCATAGACGTCATCCCAGGCATGGCGCCCCGTCTCGTTGGTCAGGAAGGCCGCGGAAACATAATGACCGTATTTGATTTTTCCGAGGGCGTCGTAGACCACAGGGTCGAGGCCTTTGGTTACCCGGTGGGTGATGGTGGCGGGCGTGGTCATGACGCAGTAGCGCGCCTTTTCGGTATGTTCCTTGCCGTCCTGCCGCCAGGTCACTTCCACATGGTCATTGTGCTGGACGACCTGCAGCACTTCCGCGCCCATCTTAAGTTTGTCGCCGAGCTTGTCGCCGATGGCCTGCGGCAGAGTGGCGGCGCCGCCCACGATATTGCGGGCCAGACCCGCGCCCTTGTCCCAGACGAGCAGGAAATAACCTACGCCCGCTCCGGCGGAGATTTCCTCCGGATCGCCCGAGGAACGCGAGACTGTGGGCCGGAAAAACGCATCCGCATCCGGCGACAGGGGGCCCGTGAATTCCGCAAAAGTTTTGTCAGCCATGAAATCATAGATGCGCTGCTGGCGCACGCGGTAATCCTCGCCCTTGCGCGGCTTGTTGACCCTGCCGTAAGCCTTGACCGCCTTCATGACCTTGAGACCGGCCTTGACGATCTCCCAGCGCGTTCCCCAGGAAAGCGGCAGCTTGAAGGGATAGAGATTCACATTGCCGCCGTTGAGCGTCTTCCCCTTGAAGGACAGGGCCGAGAAGGAGCCGGGCAGGTCCAAGGCGTCCACGCCGACTTCCTTGAGCAATTTGTCCGCATAGGAGCCCTCGCCGCCGAAGACGTGCCCGCCCCAGTTCAGCCAGTATTTGCCCCGCCGCTCGGAACGCAACCGCCCGCCGATGCGGTTGCCGGCTTCCAGAGCGATGATATCGCTGTGCCGTAACCTCCAGGCGGCAGACATACCCGCAATGCCCCCACCAACAATAATCGCGTCTCTCATGGGATCCCCCTTGTGTTGTTTGCGGTCCGGAAGGCCGGACCGGTGCGTTGCCCTTATCATAACATATTTCGGTATTATGTACCGTTTTTTAGAATAAATACAAAAGTTTATCCAAAACTGTTGTATTTAGAGGCAAATTTTCAACTATATACCGAACTATGTTACGCTGTAAATCTATACGAAACGTATGCCAGGACTTTTTTCCTGTCAAGCGGGAGGACGAACTTTCGCGAGTGCAAAGGAGATGCTGCCGGTAAACCGATATTGGTAACTCCTTGCCTTTTAACCGGGATCGGGCTATCAGCCTAAAAGAAGTCTTTAAGGAGGGCTTATGGACGTCGTGATGCTTTCACGGCTGCAATTCGCTGTGGCCGTTTTTTTCCATTTTATTTTCGTTCCCCTCACCTTGGGGCTTTCCGTGATTCTCGCCTGGATGGAAACACGCTATGTGCGCACCGGCGATGAAATCTGGAAACGTCATGCCAAATTCTGGGGCAAACTCTTTCTCATCAACTTCACTCTGGGCGTGGTGACCGGCATCACTCTGGAGTTCCAGTTCGGCACCAACTGGGCGCGCTACTCCGAGTACGTGGGCGACATTTTCGGCTCGCTGCTGGCCATTGAAGCCACGGTGGCCTTCTTCCTGGAATCCACCTTTCTGGCCGTCTGGCATTTCGGCTGGAACAAACTGGGCAAAAAGGCCCACTGCGCCTGTATCTGGCTGGTAGCCATCGCGGGCAACCTTTCCGCGCTCTGGATCATCCTGGCCAACGGCTTCATGCAGCATCCCGTGGGTTATGTGATCAACGAGGCCGCCGGGCGGGCCGAGCTTTCCAACTTCTGGGACGTGGTCTTCAACGGCTACGCCTGGGGCATGTTCGCCCACACCGTTCTGGCGTCCTGGGCGCTGGGCGGCTTCTTTGTGCTGGGCGTCTCGGCCTGGCATCTGCTGCGCAAGAGCGATACGGATTTCTTCCGCGGCTCCTTCAAAATGATCGCGCCCTATACGTTGATTCTGACGATCATCCTCTGCCTTTCCGGCGACCAGCAGGGCAAGGCTGTGGCCGAATACCAGCCCGCAAAGCTGGCGGCCATGGAATCCCACTGGGAAACCGCCCGGGACGTGCCGTTTTATCTGCTGGTCTGGCCTGACCCGGACAACGAACGCAACAGCGTGCAGGCTCTGGGCATCCCCGGCCTGCTGAGCTGGATCGCCTACGAGCATACGGACGCGGAAGTCAAAGGCCTCAAGGACTTTCCCAAGGAGGACCGGCCGCCGGTTACGCCGGTATTCTGGTCCTTCCGCCTGATGGTGGCTCTGGGCATGCTTTTCCTGCTGCTTTCCCTGGCCGCCACCGTGCAGCGCAAGCGGGAAATGCCCTGCCGGGGACTGCTCAAGGCTCTGGTCTGGAATATCCCTCTGCCCTACATCAGCATCATGCTGGGCTGGGCTGTGGCGGAAATCGGCCGCCAGCCCTGGATCGTGCATGGCCTGATGCGCACCACCGACGCCGTTTCCCCGGTACCGGCGGAAAATGTGGCCATTTCGCTGGGGGCCTTCATCGTGGTCTACTCGCTGCTGGGCGTCCTGGATATTTATCTGCTGCGTAAATACGCGATCAAGGGCCCCGACGCCCAGGAGGCATAATCATGTTGGAAACCATCTGGTTCGTGCTCTGGACTCTCCTCTGGGCAGTGTACTTCGTATTGGACGGTTTTGACCTGGGGCTGGGCACCCTGCTGCCCTTCCTCGGCAAAACCGAAGAGGAACGCCGGATCATGTACAACGCGGCCGGTCCCTTCTGGGACGGCAACGAAGTCTGGCTGATCTCGGCCGGCGGCGTGACCTTCGCCGCTTTTCCCAAGGCCTACGCGGTGATGTTCAGCGCGCTGTACGCGCCCCTGCTGATCCTGCTCTTCGCCCTGATCTTCCGCGCCGTGTCCTTTGAATTCCGCAACAAGGTGGAAAGCGCCGCCTGGCGTTCCCTCTGGGACGGCGTGCACTTTCTGGCGAACCTGATACCCAGCCTGCTGCTGGGCGTGGCCTTCGCCAACCTGTTCATGGGCATTCCGGTGGACGCCCAGGGCGTCTACCACGGCAGCCTGCTGGGCCTGCTGAATATCTACGGCCTGGCCGGCGGCGTGTTCTTCGTCTGCATGTTTGTGCTGCACGGGGCCATCTGGCTGGCCGTCAAGAGCGAGGGCGACCTGCAGACCCGCGCTCTGGCCGCGGCCACCTTCGTCTGGCCCATCATGCTGGCTCTGCTGGTGGTCTTCCTGATTCTGACCGCCTTTTACACCAAACTGTACGACAACTACCTGGCCATGCCCGCGCTCTTCATCCTGCCCCTGCTGGCACTAGCGGGCCTGCTGGGCGCGCGCTGCATGCTCAAGCACGGCAAGCTCTGGCTGGCCTGGGGCTGCAGTGCCCTCTTCATCCTCGGCGTTACCTTCTTCGGCGTCATGGGCATGTTCCCGGGCATGATCATCTCCTCGCTGGACCCCGCCGCCACGGTGACGGCCTTCAACGGCTCTTCCAGCCCGCTGACCCTGAAGATCATGCTGGGCGTCGCCCTGGTTATGGTGCCCATTGTGCTTGTGTACCAGTTCTGGGCTTACCGGCTCTTCTCGCAGCCGGTGACGGCCAAGGATCTGGACGACCACGCTTACTAGACCGCACCGGTCTGCGTATTGTCCTTCAGCAAGCCGCGCCGGAGCAACCGGCGCGGCTTTTTACATATGGAGTCGCTCATGAAAAAACGTATTCTTTCCGCCCTGCTTCTGGCCCTTTGTCTGGCCGGACTGACGGCCTGTGCCCCGCGCCACAGCGCGCCCCTGACCTTTGAGGAACAACAGGCGCTGGCGGCCAAGCAGCAATGCAGCGAGGAAGCCTCGGCCATGAACAGCGAAGGCCCGCACAATTCCAGCAATCCGTTCTGGAGCTCGTATTTCGAGATGTGCATGCACCGCCTGGGCGTGACCGACGCCGAACTGAAAAAAATGTGGTATTGAGGGAAATAGTGCGGCGGCCACATGACGGCAAGGATGCGCGCCCGTGAGCCTCATGGCTCTCTGGGGCCTGTTTCTGGCCGCCTTTGTGGCCGCCACCCTGCTGCCCGCCCAGTCGGAACTGGCCCTGGCGGGCCTGCTGGCCGCCGGGCACAAACCCGTCTGGCTGCTCGTGGCAGCGGCCACGGCGGGCAACATCCTGGGCTCGGCCGTCAACTGGCTGCTGGGCCGTTGCTGCGTCCGCTTTCAGGACAAACGTTGGTTTCCGGTCAAAAAAGAAAAGCTGAACAAGGCCCGGACCTGGTACCGCACATACGGCCGCTGGTCCCTGTTGCTGAGTTGGGCGCCGGTCATCGGCGATCCGCTGACCCTGGTTGCCGGACTGCTGCGGGAGCCCTTTGCGTCCTTCATCCTGATCGTGGGCCTGGCCAAACTGGTCCGCTATCTCGTGGTGGCGGCCCTGGTTCTGCCCTGGACCGCGTAAGACCATCCTTATGAAAACAGCAAAAGCCCCTTTCCCGGCATGGGAAAGGGGCTTTTATATCAGATGCGCGTCAAAAAACTATTTCTTGCCGTTCTTGGGCGCTGCGACCTTGTCCTTGGGCTGGTCTTTGGACTGATCTTGCGCCTGTTCCGCGGCCTGGTCCTTGTCCTGCTGCGCGGGAGCCTGGGCGGCCTCGGGCGCGGCGGGTTCGGGCAGCGGCTTGAAGTCGATCTTCTGCTTGTTCACTTCCGCGATGACGGCCGTGGTCACATCGGCCTTGGGATTGAAGGCGGCGGCCACTTCGGCGCTGATGATCACGTCGTAGCCCTGCTGCTCGCGGTAGGTGTTCAGCACGCGCTGAATGGTGTCATACAGCAGATTGACCACATTCTGCTGTTCAGCCTGCATGCGCTGCTGCGCCGTCATGTACACGCCCTGCAGCTCTTTCTGGGCGGCCTCGTCCTTGGGATCTTTTTCCAGGCGGGCCTGAATGGCATTAAGTTTGTCCTGCATCCCGGCCTGAAGGCCTTCCAGGAATTTCACGCCGGCCTTGCCCGGCTCGCTGTCGCGCATGATGCGCGCCATATCCACGACCGCCAGTTTGGGTTGGGCGTCTTTGGTTTCCGTCTGCTGGCAGGCCAGCAGCATGAAACTCAACACAAAAACCAGCGGCATAAAAAGACGGATTCGCATGGTAATGAGCACTCCTCTCAAAGCGTTGTTGCCTCTGGATACGTGTTTTTCACGCCCAGCTCAACAGTTTTTTACCCGCGCGGACAGGGCAAGCGAATGAATGCTTCCTCTCCGGATATGCATTTGACTCCATGCGTGCGTCTTCCTTCCTTAGGCACGCGAACGCAGCCGACACAGTCGGCAAGTGAGCGGGGGCCGGTTTTGCGGGAATTTTGCAAAATTGGCGATTTTTCCGTGCGGGCTTTCCGTCCGCCGGGGCGGCCCTCAGCGCAGCTCCGCGTACTGCCCCTTCATCCGCCGCACCTTGGCCACATAGAAGCGCGTTTCACGCACCGGCAGGCGGGCGGTCAGATCCTCATACAACTGCTCGGCGCTCAGCTCATTGATCCGCGCCACGGCCTCCTCGCCGGTCTTGCCGTAAAGGCGCAGAAAACGGTTGGGCCCCATGTTGTAGGCGGCCACGGCGCAGTACTCGCGCGACAGGGGATCGCTCACGTCCTGGAAATAACGGGTCAGCAGGATATGCAGATACGCCGTGCCGTAGCGGATATTGATTTCGGGCACGCGCAGCTCGTCAAAGCTCACGTCGCCGGGACGGCCATAGAGAAAACGGTGCACTTCGTCGCTGGCCGTGCTGGGCAGAAGCTGCATGAGGCCCATGGCCGACTTGTCGCTGACCAGGGTGGGCGAAAAATCGCTTTCACTGTGGATGATGGCGTAGACCAGCTCGGCGCTGAGATTATAGCGGCGGGCGAAATTTTCCACCAGTTGCTGGTAGCGCCTGGCCCGGGCGAACAGGCCGCCGCCGTCAAAATACGCGTCTTCCGGCAGCATCTCCTCCGCCGCCTTCCGGCCGCTGTCGGCCGGGCGCGGATTGACGGGCGTGTAGCCGGAAAGCAGGGTTTCCGCCGCCTGCCAGCGCAGGGGACGGCCGCGCGCGTCCAGGGCGTCGCCGTACTGGCGGGGCTGGGCCGTCACCAGCAGCGGCATGGATACGCCGTCCAGAGCCAGCAAGGGAGCGAGGTCCGTAGGCGTGGCCTCCTCGCCGAAGAGCAGGTCGTCGCCGCCCATGTCCAGGCGGACGCCGCTTTTCTCAAAGCTGATGATCTGGTCCGTGTCGGCCTGCCCGGCGCGTCCGGAGAGATCCGGATCGTCCGTTTCGATTCGGCGCACCGCGTCCGGAGACGCGGCGGGCAGGCGCACGGACCAGAGACGCGTGCCGTCGCCGCGCGACACAATGGGCTCGGGCAGATCCTCAGGCCGCAGGCTGACCACATGGGCGCTGGCCCGGCGGCGCACCTCCGGTCCCTCGCTCTGGGGCACAAAACCCGCCAGCAGGCCCAACAGAAGCAGGGCGCTTCCGAGGCTCAGCGAAAGAATGACAAGGGTTTTGCGGCGCAACATAACGAATATCCTGGCTGGGGCATTGAAAAATTCTTACCTGAACGGCTCTTGATATGAGTGTCCGGGAACCGCCGCGGCGGAGCTGCGTCTCCTTTCTGCAATTCTTTTGCCATGCTTAAAAAAGATTGTTTTTCCAGTATGTTGCCTATGAAGAAAAATAATTCACAACCTTTCGGTCAAAAAAATGAATCCCGTTGACCTGACCCGTTTTCAGGACTAGACTGTTGACCTTTGGAACGGGCGTCCGCTGTTCCGCTCCCGCGCCGGACGCGGGGGCGCGGCGCGGCAAACCATGCCGGTGGCAAAAGGCCGGGCTGATCGTGTCGCAACATTCACCGCAAGCCATTCGTGAGGAGATCGGGCGTCTTTTAAAATACGCCCCCCCTGAAATGCGCGTCGCCGTCCTGGGAGTCATGCCCGCGGCCAAGCGCACCCTCGACTCCGGCTATCGCCCGGAAGTGCGCGGCGTGCCGCTCAAGAGCTGGCGCTGCCTGCTGCATCTGCTCTCCTCCGTGGCTTCCATGCAGAGCGATACCGAAACCCTGCTGCGGGTTTCCAACGATCTGCTGGGCATTGCCGACCACATGGCCCCGCCCGACGAAGTGCTGCGCCAGAGCGCGGAAATTCTGGTCCACGCCCTGCATGCCGAAATGTACGTCTGCCGCCTCAGGAATTCCAGGGGCGAATGGGTGACCCGCGCGGCGAACCACGTCAACGGCAAGAGCATCCCCATCGTGGCCCCATACCTGGATGAGAACCTGCGCAGGCACCCGGTCATGAGCGCCATCATGGAAGGGCATGTCCGCTACGTGGTTTCCAACAACCTTCAGGGACTGGAGCGCGGCGGCGGCTCTTTCGACTGTGTGGTCTACAAGGAAGGCTACCGCTCGCGCCTGGCCTTTGTGCTGCGCGAACGCAACAACCGCCCGGCCTTCGGCCTGGTGCAGCTCTACACCAAGCGTGAATACGGCTTCGAGGCCTATGACGAGCGCTTTCTCGCCAAGTGCGCGCGCATCGTCTCCCTGACCGTGGGCCGCCGCGTGGCCGTGGCCCGCGACACCCTGGAAAAGGCCGCCGGGGCCATGGCCCATTACGGCAACAACGCCCTCAACGTCATGCGCAACCAGGCCGAATACTGCGGCGAGCTGGTGGAGGACATCGACGCCAACCTGACCCGCGCCCTGCGCATCTCGCGCGAGCTGATGGCCGAATTTCCCTCGGATTCGCGCGGCCGCCGCTTGGCCCTGGAGCTGGAAAGCATCCTGGCCCGCGCGGACCTCACGGAACTGGCCGGGCATCTGGGCGGCGTGCTGGAAGGCACACGACGCATGACCAGAATCATCAATTCCCTGAAAAAATCCGTGGAACGGCCCCGCCTGATGCACTACGCCTTGGGCCATGACGTGCTCAAACTGGAAGACGACGTCCGCCACGAGGATTAAGATGCACATGCGCGTCCGTAGTTTTTTCCCCTTTCTGCCCACGCTGCAAAGCTATACGCGGGGGGATCTGCGGGCCGACATCATGGCGGCCGCCACCGTGACGCCCATGGCCATCCCCCAGGCCATGGCCTATGCCCTGATGGCCGGGGTGCACCCGCAGTACGGCATTTACGCCTGCATGCTGCCGGTAATTATGGCCGCGCTCTGGGGTTGTTCACGCTTCATGGCGGCCGGACCCACCAACGCCATTTCCGTGGTCCTGTTTTCGACCATGGCCACGGTCAGCGTGGGCGGCGCCACCCTGGCCAGCCTTCCCGAAACGGCGCGCATGCCCTATATTTTTGCCCTGGCCCTGCTCTGCGGCCTGATCCAATTGGGCATGGGCCTCGCCCGCATCGGCGATCTGGCCAACTACATTTCTCATTCGGTCATGGTGGCCTTCGGCTCGGGCCTGGCCTTCCTGATCGCCGGAAGCCAGCTCAAAACCGCCCTGGGCCTGCCCGGCGCACAGCCCTCCGGCTTTTTTCCCCAACTCTGGCTGGTCATTGAGCATATCAGGGAAGTAAATCCATGGAGCCTGGGACTGACCGCGCTGACCATTGCCCTGATCCTGATTCTCAACCGCGCGCTCTCGCGGCATTTTCCCTCCATCCTGGCCGCCCTGGCTCTGGCGACCCTCGCGGGCATGGTCCTGGACGTGCGGAGCAGGGGCGTGGCCCTGGCGGGCGCCATTCCCAGCATCATTCCGCCCCTTTCTCTGCCGGCCGCCTTCAGCCTCAGTCTGTTCAGGGACCTGTTCATGCCCGCCCTGGCCATCGCCCTGCTGGGGGCCGTGCAATCCCTGGCCATCGGCAAGCAGATGGCGGGCATCAGGGGGGACAAATTCGACGGCAGCCAGGAGCTTATCGGCCAAGGCCTCGCCAACATCGCGGCCGGGCTGACCTCGGGCATCCCGGGCTGCGGCTCCTTTACCCGCAGCGCGCCCATGGTTGCGCTGGGCGCGCGCACCCGCATGGCTTCCGTGTTTTCCGGCCTGCTGGCCCTGCCCATGCTTTTTGTGCTGGCCCCCATGATCAGCCGCCTGCCCATGCCCGCCCTGGCCGGGGTCCTACTGCTCATCTCGGTGCAGACGCTTGACCTGCGCGCCATCCGTCTCTGTCTGGTGGCCACGCGCGTGGACCGCGCCGTGCTGCTGCTGACCTTTGCCGCCACCCTGCTCCTGGATCTGGAACAGGCCATTTTCGTGGGTGTGCTGGTCTCGCTGCTGCTCTACATTTACAAGACCTCGCACCCGCGCGTGATCAGGCTCAGGCCCGACGACCCCCTGTTGCGCAACGCGCCGCCGGACATGCCGCCGGGCGTTGCCGTCTATGTCATTGAAGGCACGCTTTTCTTCGGGGCCATTCACGAACTGGAACGCCAGCTTGAGGAGGAAGACCGCGAGCCCGCCCGCCTTGTGGTCTTGAGCCTGACCCGCGTGTTCTGGCTGGACGCCTCGGGCGCGCACGCCCTGGAACAATTCGTGGAACGCTGCTACGCCCGCTCCCTGCCCGTGATTCTGGTGGTGGGCAGCCGCAACGTCCGCGACATTCTCCGGCGTACCGGCATCCTGGAGCATCTGAGCGCCGGTTTCGTGGCCGATACCATGGATCAGGGCCTGCAACTGGCCTCTAATCTGCTGCAACGGATCACCTGCCGAGGCGATGACTGCGAGCTGCCGTCCGCCGCTCAGCCCCAGGAAACGGCCTCCGGGCCTTCCCCCACCCCGAGGTGAATATGCGCGCCGCCAGATTCTTTCCCTTTCTGGATACCCTGAAGACCTACACGACACGCGATTTCCGGGCGGATTTCATGGCCGCGCTGACCGTGACGCCCATGGCTATTCCCCAGGCCATGGCCTACGCCCTTATTGCCGGGGTACACCCGCAATACGGCATTTACGCCTGTATGCTGCCGGTGATCGTGGCCGCGCTCTGGGGCTCGGCACGCTATCTGGCCGCCGGACCCACCAACGCCATTTCCATGGTGCTCTTTTCCACCATGGCGACGGTGAGCATAGGCGGCACGCTGCTTTCCAGCCTGCCCGAAGAAGCGCGCATGACCTATGTCTTCGGCCTGGCCCTGCTCTGCGGGCTGATCCAGGTGGGCATGGGGCTGGCCCGTCTGGGCGATCTGGCCAACTTCATCTCCCACTCGGTCATGGTGGCCTTTGCCACGGGCGCGGCCCTGCTCATCGCCGCGGGGCAGCTCAAAACCGTGCTGGGCCTGACCGGGCCCAAGCCCGCCGGGTTCTTCCCCCAGATCGGCATGGCTTTCCGGAATCTGGACCAGATCAACTACTGGAGCCTGGGCCTGGCCGTGCTGACCATAGTCCTGATCGTGGCCTTGCGCCGCATTTCCCGACGCTTCCCGTCCACCCTGATCGCCCTGGCCCTGGTGGGGGCCGTGGGCGCGATCTTCCAGGTCAAGGAACACGGCGTAACCCTGGTGGGGCCCATCCCCAACGTGATCCCGCCCTTTTCCCTGCCCCCGGCTTTCGACATCACGGCTCTGGGCGATCTGTTCATGCCCGCCCTGGCCATCGCCCTGCTGGGCACGGTGGAATCTCTGGCCATCGGCAAGCAAATGGCCGCCATCAAGGGCGACAGCTTCGACGGCAGCCAGGAACTCATCGGCCAGGGCCTGGGCAATATCGCGGCGGGCCTGACCTCGGGCATACCGGGCTGCGGCTCCTTCACCCGCAGCGCCCTGGTGGTCACCTCCGGCGGCAACACCCGCATGGGCACCGTGTATTCCGGCCTGCTGGCCCTGCCCATGCTCTTTGTGCTGGCCCCGCTGATGAGCTGGCTGCCCATGCCCGCCCTGGGCGGCGTGCTGTTGCTGATCTCCTTTCAGATGATAGACCGTGAATCCATCCGCCTCTGCCTGGTGGCCACGCGCATCGACCGCGCCGTGCTGCTGCTGACCTTTGCCGCCACCCTGATCCTGGACCTGGAGCGGGCCATTTTCGTGGGCGTGCTGCTTTCGCTGGTGCTCTTCATCTACAAGACCGCGCACCCGCGCGTGCTCCGTCTGCGGCCCGAAGCCCCCCTGCTGCGCGACGCGACGCCGGACCTGCCGCCCGGCATCGCGGTCTACGTCATTGAGGGTACTCTCTTTTTCGGGGCCATCCACGAACTGGAACGCCAGCTTTACGAGGAAGACCGCGAGCCCGCCCGCCTGGTGGTCCTGAGCCTGACCCGCGTGTTCTGGCTGGACGCCTCGGGCGCGCATGCCCTGGCCCAGTTCGTGGAGCGCTGCTACGCCCGCTCCATGCCCGTGATTCTGGTGGTGGGCAGCCGCAACGTCCGCGATATTCTCAGGCGCACCGGCATTCTGGATTATCTGAGTTCCGGCTTTGTGGCCGAGACCATCAATGAAGGCCTGCGTCTGGCCACTAACCTGCTCAACCGGGTTTCCTGCCGGGACAACCAATGCGTTTTCCCCGCGCCGGAAGGCCCGCCGCCCGCTCCGCCTGTGCCGCCCGTTCCGGGGGACCCGGTCGCGCATGCCGCCCTGGCCAGAGAGGCGGCCGCGACGGCAGCGGCAGGCGGACAGAAAGGCACAGTCGTCCTTCCCGGCCCGGAAAAACCGAAAAACACATGAGCAAAACCGCCTTGCTGCCCCGTTGCCCGGCCAATCCCGACCATCTGCCCTTCGGCCGGGACAAACCCTGGCTGGCCCCGTTGGCCGGATACAGTGATTTGCCTTTCCGCCTGCTCTGCCGGGAATACGGGGCCGCTGTCTGCGTCACTGAAATGGTCAGCGCCAAGGGGCTGGTTTACCAGAGCCCCGGCACTAACGACCTGCTGGTCAGCCTGCCCGAGGACCAGCCCCTGGTAGTCCAGCTGTTCGGCGCGGAAGCGGACTTTCTACGCCGGGCCGTGGCCCTGCTGCGCGAGGCGGGCTACGGCTGGTTTGACCTGAACATGGGCTGCTCCGTACCCAAGGTCTTGCGCCAGGGCGCGGGCGCCGCCATGCTGGGCGACCTGGAAAACAGCCTGGCCGTGGCCGGAGCCATGCTGGAAGAAGCGGGGCCGGGCCGGGTGGGCTTCAAGCTGCGCCTGGGCCTGGACGACGCGCGCCCGGTGCTGCCCGATCTGGCCCTGCGCCTGGAGGACCTGGGCGCTGGCTGGCTGACCCTGCATCCGCGCACGGCTCGCCAGGGCTTCGGCGGCACGGCGGACTGGGAGGCCCTGGCCCGCCTGAAGCCGCGCCTGTCCCTGCCGCTGCTGGCCAGCGGCGACCTGTTCAGCGCCGCCGACGGCCTGCGCTGCCTGGAGCAGACCGGGGCCACGGGCGTGATGTACGCGCGCGGGGCCATGCACGGTCCGGGCATTTTCGCCGCCCATCTGGCGCTCTGCCGGGGGGAGCGCATTGCCGAGCCCACGCCCGCCGCCCTGCGGGCCATGATTTTGCGGCACATGGACCTGGCGCGCTCACTCTGCCCCGGAAAGGCCGCGCTGTGGAAAATGCGCTCAGTGGTGCCGCGCTACGTGCGGGCCCTGCCCGGCACGCGGACCTTGCGCCGGGAGCTCTGCCGCTGTACTGATTGGCGGGAGCTCACGGACGCGCTGGAAAATTTTCTGGCCGCCGCCTCCCGCTGACCTCCCTTTCCGCCAACCGCCCCTCAAGGAGATCGGGATATGAATGTCATCCGCGCCAAAACCGCGGGTTTCTGCATGGGCGTGAGCCTGGCCCTGCAAAAGCTGGACACGGCCCTGGACGAAGCCACCACCGGCATCGGCAAGAGCAACGACCCGCGCGGACGTATCTGCACCCTGGGACCCATCATCCACAATCCGCAGGTGCTGGCCTTCTATGAGGCCAAAGGCGTGGCCTGCGTGCGCGATGCCGCCGAACTGCTGCCCGATGACAGGGTCATCATCCGCGCCCACGGCATCCCCCGGCAGGAGGAGGAGCGCGTGCGCGCCAGCGGCGCGCGGGTTGTGGACGCCACCTGCCCCAAGGTCAAAAAGGCCCAGCTTGCCATCGCGCGGGCCACGCGCGCCGGGGCCACCCTCCTGCTCTTCGGCGAGGCCGACCATCCGGAGGTGCGCGGGCTGGTGTCTTACGCGCACGGCCCGGCCCATGTCTTCGGCAGTCCGGAAGAGCTGGCCGAACTGCGTCTGGACCCCGGCCACACCCATGTGCTGGCCTCCCAGACCACCCAGGACCGCGAAACGTTCACCGCTCTGGAAGCGGCCCTGCGCGCGCGCTTTCCCGGCCTGACAGTGCTCTCCACCATTTGCGACGCCACGCGTGAGCGCCAGGAGGAGGCCCGCAGCATTGCTTCCTCGGTGGATGTCATGGTAATCGTGGGGGGCAGACAGAGCGGCAATACCCGCCGCCTGGCCGATGTGGCGGCTTTGAGCGGCATCGACACCTTCCATGTGGAAAGCGCCGACGAACTTGACGCCAAAAGATTTGCGCAAAAAACGCGCGCAGGCCTAACGGCCGGCGCATCCACGCCGAAAAGCCTTATTGACGCCGCTGAAAACTGGCTGACGTCACTGTAGGCAACGCACATCCACGGCGGGGCGCACGGCGTCCGCCGGACCGACAGCGCCTGAAGAACATGTCCGCATGTCGCGGCTTTTTCCCGGACGCGCCATATGTAGAGCGTCTTTTCGGAGGCAGCATGGCTCAGACAAACATTCTGCTGGAAGCCGGCACCAATGAGCTGGAAGTGGTGGAATTTTACCTGGATGAGGCCACCTTTCCCACAGTCGATGCGGGGGACGTGAACGCGGACCCGCAAGCGGCCGCCGGTGAAGGATCTTACCGGGGCTATTACGGCGTCAACGTGGCCAAGGTGCTGGAAATCATCCGCATGCCCAAGGTCACGGAACTGCCGGAAGTGCAGCACCCCAGCGTACTCGGGGCCTTCAACCTGCGCTCGCGGATCATCCCTCTGGTGGATCTCGCCATGTGGCTGGGCAAAACTCATACCCAGACCGATGAGCAGCCCAAGACCATTGTGACGGAGTTCAATAACGTCACCACGGCCTTCATGGTTTCCGGGGTCAACCGCATCCACCGCATCAGCTGGGAAAAGGTGGAACAGCCCAACAAATACGTGGCCGCGGTATCCAACAATACGGTCATCGGCGTGGTCAAGCTGGAAGAACGCATCGTCTTCCTGCTGGACCTGGAAAAAGTGGTGGCCAACCTTAATCCCAAGCTGGGCCTGCGCCTGGACGACCTGGGCGCGGACTGGGACAATACCGGCTACCGGGCCCTGGTGGCCGACGACTCGGCCCTGGTGCGCGAAATGCAGCGCGACCTGCTGGAAAAGGCGGGCTTCACCGTGGAAGTCGTGGAAAACGGCCGCGAAGCCTGGGAACGCCTGGAAGACTTCAAGCGCCGCGCCGAAGAGGGCAACCGTCCCATCACCGACTTTGTGCATGTGATGGTTTCCGACATTGAAATGCCGGTCATGGACGGCCTCAACCTGACCCACCGCATCAAGACCGACCCGATGCTCAAACAACTGCCGGTGGTGCTCTTCTCCTCCCTGATCACGGACAAGCTGCGCCACAAGGGCGAAAGCGTGGGCGCGGACGACCAGATTTCCAAGCCGGAAGTGACCCAGCTCGCCAAGCGGGCCCTGGCCCTGATCAAGGACCGGGAACGGGCCCAGGCCGGGCAGGCCTGATTTTTCATATCCCTACAAAGATGTTGATATTAGGGGGAATGCGCCTGCGCATTCCCCCTTTTTCGTGTCCGTCTCATTTGCAATGCCGTATTCTCCGGTGTATGTTCGCTCTGACATATTCGGCGACGGAGGGTGCGGAACATGGCTGTTGTACTGGGCACGGCCGGACATATTGACCACGGCAAGACCTCCCTGGTGCGAGCCCTCACCGGCATCGACTGCGACCGTCTGGGCGAGGAAAAGCGTCGGGGCATCACCATCGAGCTCGGCTTCGCCTGGGTGGATCTGCCCGGCGGCGAGCGCCTGGGCATTGTGGACGTGCCCGGCCATGAGCGCTTCGTCAAAAACATGGTGGCCGGCGCGGCGGGCGTGGACTTCGTCATGCTGGTCATTGCCGCGGACGAGGGCGTCATGCCCCAGACCCGCGAGCATCTGGAAATCTGTTCCCTGCTGGGCATCCGCAACGGCTTTGTGGCTCTGACCAAAACCGACATGGTCGAGCCGGACTGGATCACCCTGGTCAAAGAAGACATCCAGCGCTTTCTGCAAGGCACTTTTCTGGAAAACGCGCCGGTCTTCCCCGTTTCCTCGGCCACGGGCGAGGGTCTGGACGCGCTCCGGACCCATATCCTGAATTGCGCGGCCGAGCTGCCCCCGCGCCGCCGCGGCGACATCTTTCGTCTGCCCGTGGACCGCGTGTTCAGCATGAAGGGCCACGGCACGGTGATCACCGGCACGGTGATTTCCGGCGCGGTCAATGCCGGGGATGAAGCCCGCTTCATGCCGCCGGACCTGCCCACCCGCGCGCGCGGCCTGCAGCGCCACGGCAAGTCCGTGGACTCGGTGGCGGCGGGCCAGCGTTGCGCCGTCAACGTGCAGGGCCTGGACGTCACGGAAATTGAACGCGGCTTTGTGCTGGCCCACCCCGGCGAACTCTTCCCTTCCCGGCGCTGGCTGCTCCGCCTGACCTGCCTTTCCTCTGCCCCCCGGCCCCTGCGCCAGCGGGTGGAAATCCATTTCCATCACGGCACGCGCGAATGCCCGGCCCGCGTGATCTTCCGGGACCGGGACAAACTGGCCCCGGGTGAAACCGCGCTGGCTGAAGTGCGCTTTGCGGAGGATATGGTGGGCGTGTTCGGGGATCACTGCGTGCTGCGGGCCTATTCACCCCTGCGCACCGTGGCCGGGGGCATTCTGATCAGTCCCCTGCCGCCGGAACTGCGCCGCAAAGACCCGGAACTGGCCGACAAGCTGCGCCTGCTGGAGCAATTGCCCAATCTGCATGAGCGCGCCTGCGGCGGCAAAGCCGCCAAGGCCGAGGACCGCGCGGCTCCGGCCCGCGCCGTTCTGCTGCTGCGCGGCCGGGACGGCGCCGACGATGCCCGGCTCAAGGTCCTGACCGGCCTGTCCGCCTCCGCCTTGGAATCCGGCCTGAATCTGCTTTCCTCCAAAGGCGAAGCCCTCTGTTGGGACAAGGAGAGCCGCCAGTGGATCAGTAGGACGGCTTTCGCGGACCTGCTGGCCGCCTGCCTGGCGCGGGCCGAAGAGCTGCACCGCAAGGACCCGCTCAAGCCCGCCTTTTCGCGCAACGCCCTGTTGAGCGGTTGGAGCAAACGCCTGCCGCAGCGCCTGATCCAGAAAATTCTGGACGCGGCCCTCAAGCAGGGCCGTCTGGTCGTGGACGGCGAGGGCCTGCGCCTGGCCGGGCACAAGGTGACTTTGGCGGCGGATCAGGCGGGTCTGCGGCAAAAGCTGTTGCAAGCCCATCAGCGCGCGGGCCTCACCCCGCCCAACGCCAAGGATGTGCTGGAAGAACTGGGGGTCAGCGCCAAAGAGGCCGCGCCCGTGCTGCGCCTGCTCTGCGAGGAAGGCGCGCTGGTCAAGATCAGGGACGGTCTCTATTACGACGGGGCCGCGCTGGCCGACATTCTGGAACGGGTGCGCCAATGGTTCACCGACCATGAGAATCTGGATGTGGGCGCATTGAAGGAAATTCTGGGCCTGTCCCGCAAGTATCTCATCGCCCTGCTGGAATACATGGACAATGAACGGATTACCGTGAGGGTGGGCGATCAGCGCCGCTACAGAGGCCGCTGACTTCCCGGCGGGTAACGGCATTGAAATATGATATCTTGGAGGCTTTATTTTTATGCCCTGCGCCCAAACCACGGCCCTTCGGGCACAACTGATTTCGCCTGAGCGGCGATGGGCCGCCTCCGGCGCGGACCGCGCTCCTTAAGCGCCGCGCGTCCATTTTCAAAATATTTTTCCAGCCGCCTGATTGTCGACAAGCCCGTATGTTTCAATCCGCCGGCGACAATGACAATATACCCGTAGAGCGGAACATAATCAGTCTATAAACAATGAAGGAGAGTTATAATATGCCCGAAAAAATTCTGATTGTGGGCGGCGTGGCCCTGGGCCCCAAAGCCGCCTCCCGCTGCAAGCGCCTGATGCCCGACGCCGAAGTGACCCTGGTGGATGAAAACGTCTACATTTCCTACGGCGGCTGCGGCATCCCCTATTATGTGTCCGGCGAAGTGCAGAATCTGGACGATCTGCGCGCCACACCCTACCACACCATCCGCGACCCCGAGTTTTTCCGCGCCATGAAGGGCGTGACCGTGCGCAACCAGACCCGCGCCCTGTCCATTGACCGCGCGGCAAAGACCCTGCTGGTCAAGGACGTGATCAGCGGCAAAGAGGAAAAACTGCCCTACGACAAACTGGTGCTGGCCACGGGCGCGAGCCCGCGCGTGCCCCCGGTGGAAGGCAAGGACCTCAAGAACGTGCTTTCGCTCACCCGCCTGGAAGCCGCCGACGCTATCCGCACGGCCTGCCAGGAAGGCAAGATCAACGAGGCCGTGATTGTGGGCGGCGGCTTCATCGGCCTGGAGGCGGCCGTGGCCCTGGCCGACATGTGGGGCGTCAAGGTCAGCGTGGTGGAAATGATGGACCAGATCCTGCCGGGCGTGCTCTCCCACTCCCTGGCGCGCATGGCCGAGCATGACTGCGTCAGCCACAAGGTGGACGTCTACGCCTCCGAGAAAGTGCTCAAACTGGAGGGCAAGGACGGCGCGGTGAGCAAGGTCGTCACCGACAAGCGCGAACTGCCCGCCCAGCTGGTGATCTTCGCCGCGGGCTTTATCCCTAACGGCCGGTTGGCCAAGGACGCGGGCCTGGACGTGGCCCCCTTCGGCGCGGTGGTGGTGGACGAGCACATGCGCACCTCCGACCCGGCCATCTACGCCGGCGGCGACTGCGTGGCCATCAGGAACATCATCACCGACAAGCTGGGCTATCTGCCCCTGGGCAGCATGGCCAACCGCCAGGGCCGGGTCATCGGCACCAATCTGGCGGGCGGCGACGCCACCTTCCCCGGCTATGTGGGCACCTGGGCGGTCAAGCTCTTTGAAATGTCCTTCTGCGGCACGGGCCTTACCGTGGAGCGCGCCCGTAAGGAAGGCTATGACGCCATCGGCGTCAGCGTGGAGCAGCTGGACCGCGCCCACTTCTACCCCGAAAAGAACATGATGAGCCTGGAGCTGGTGGTGGACAAGCCCACCAGGCGCGTGCTGGGCATTCAGGGGGCCTGCTCGGCGGGCGACGCCCTCAAGGCCCGCGTGGACGCCGTGGCCGGTGTGCTGCAATACGCCAGACCCACGGTGGAGGACATCTCCAATCTGGAAGTTTCCTACGCGCCGCCCTTCGCCTCGGCCATGGACGTGGTCAACGTGGTGGGCAACGTGGCGGACAACGTGCTGGCCGGACGCTTCAAACCCGTGACCGGCGACCAGTTCATGGAACTGTGGAAGAAACGGGACCAGAACCACATCTTCTTCATTGACGCCCGCCCGGCCAAGGCCGGTCAGGCCGTGCAGGCCCAGCATCCGGAATGGCACTCCATTCCGCTGGAGGAAATCGCGGCCAGAGTCAATGAAGTACCCAAAGACCGGCCCGTGGCGATCATCTGCAATACGGGCCTGCGCGCTTATGACAGCCTGCTGATCCTGGCCCGCAACGGCATCACGGATGTGGTCAATTCCACGGGCGGCATGCAGGCCGTGGGCAAGATGGGCCTGAAACCGTAACCCACCCGCACACGGCATTCTCGGGCTCCGCTCCCGCATCTTGGGGCGCCGGGGCGGAGCCCGCATTTTTCGCACCGTGTCCGCCACGAGGAGGCAGACATGTCCCGAGCGAAAAACGCGCGTCACGGCCCCCGGCGCGAAGGCGATCGAGCCTCCTCCGTGCGGCAGGCCGCTACAGCGGACACGCAGCCGGAAGCGCCTCCGGCTGCGGTGACGGCGGAAAACGTTTACGGCATCCCGCGCCGCCTGCTGCGCACCCTGCTTGTGATCATCGCCGTACTGGGCCTGATCATGCTTTTCCGGGACCTGCTGGAGGACAGCTTCACAGGCCTGATCCGGATGGCCCGCTCGGACAAGCCCATGACCCTGCTGGAGGCAGCGCCCCGCCTGGGCCTTCTGCTGGGGCGCAAGCCCGCTTCGGTGGAAGAGTTCGCGGCCGTCTGCCGCCATGCCCGTCCCGAGGACGCTCTGGCCGCGTTCACGGCTCTGCCCGCTCCGGTTTTGGAACACGGCCTTTTGCTGCACACCCTGGTGGAACATACGGACAATCACGCCGTGCTGTCGCGCCTGCTCTGGCCCGGTTCGCCCCTGCGCGCCCGGGTCAACGCCCGTGACGCAACGGGCCGTACCCCTCTGCATCTGGCCGCGCGCAAGGCCGACCCGCTCTTTCTGCTGATCCTGCGCAATGCCGGAGCCGAGCCCCATGTCTATGACGCCGCCGGAGTCTCACCCCTGGCCGAACTCCTGGCCGCGCCGGACAAAACCGTGGCCCGGCACGCGGAACCCCTGATCCGGGAAGGGATGGATCTGGGCTATCCGCCGCCTCCCAAGCCCAAGGCCAGACAGACTGATGCGCATTCGCCGCCCATCGGCCACATTCCGGAAGCGGCCGTGATCCGCTGGCTGCTGGAGTTGATTGCCCGCCTGGATGACAGGAGCCCCGGCTTCTTCACCCTGTCGGAACAGATGCAAACGCGCGCGGACAAGGACTACGTGGCCATTCTGGCCGCCGCGCTGAAGACACTGAGAGGCAGCGGCGCTCCTGACACGCTGGTTCCCGTCCGGGATCTGCCCGTTCCCCCACCCACCGAGATGGAACGGCATTACATGAATTCCCTGTCTCCGGCCCCGCCTACGCTGGATTCCCTGGTGCAGACCGAGCACAAGGGCCCCGGCGAATGGCGCCGGCTTCAGCTTCAGGAAGGCACCGGCCCGCGTATGGCGGCCGTCAAATGCCTGTTGCCCGAAGCCCGTTCCGCCTCTCTCAACTGGCTGTCCGCCCTGGCCGCCGGGCAGCCCTCAAAAGAACCGCCGCTGGAACTTGAATGGAAAGCCTGGGATCTTCCCCCGGAAACCATCGTGGCTCTTACTGTGAGCATTTTCGGCAAAAACAAAAATCAGGCCGACGACCGCTTTGCACGGCTGCAACGCGACCAGAATGCGCGCATACGCCAGCGGAGCCTGAAAGCCTTGCTGCGTTTCCGGGACGAAATGGAACAGCGCCACCCTCCGCTGCTGACCTGCCAGTTGCTGGATGCCGCTTCCAGGGACAGCCTGCGCGCCTGGCAGGAAGAGCGGACGAAAACATGGGGCAAAGACAAGAAGGACGACGGCCTGGACGCGCTCTGCGCCGTGCGCCTGGAGTTGCCCGACGCGGCGTGGCGTGCCGTGGGCAGCCATCTGACGGCGGCGGCCTATCTGAAAAAAATCCATGCCACGCGCGCGGCCACCCGGCCGCCGGGCTGGTGCCGCCGCCAAACAAGTTATGAACCTTTACGGACCTGGAACGCACGGCCTCTGGAACGCCAGCCGCAAGCCGGCGACAGGGCTATGGAAGACTTTCCGACGGCCCGGAATGTTATCGAGACGGGTCTCAGCGACGGCGGCCGGCACCGTGCCCCTCAGCCCGAACGGGATCCCGGCGAGCCGCTGGTGGCCGTGGCCCGCATTCTGGGGCAGGTTTCGCCGGAAACCGGCCAGCGCCTGCTGCGCCTCATGCTGGACGCGGGCGCCAGGCCCGGACAACCGGACCGGCACGGCGTCCTGCCTTTGGACGCGGCCCGCGCGGCCAACGCGCCGCCGGAAGTTCTGCGCCTGCTCGCGCCCGCTCCGGCGGCAAATTCGCCCACAGTCCGGAAATAACGCGGCGCGGCCCCTGCAATGCATTCCGGTTCCGGACAACAAATCGAAGTGCTCTCCGGAACCGGGCTTACCCGGTACCGGCGGCTCCCCCACCCTCAGCGCTCACCGCGCTGTCCTCCGGCCCGCCCTTCACCGCATCCGGCCCGAACAGGGCGTACATGGCCTGTTCCACCAGCCGCTGGCCCAGTTCCCGTTGGGGATTGAGCCGGGCCATGATCTTGAGCCCCCAGATCTGGGCCTGCAGAAACCAGGCGGCCCCCTCAATGCTGAAGAAGCCTGACAGGCCGGGAGTTTCAGCCAGGGCCCAACTGAATTCCGTACGGATGTCGGCCATGTGTTTTTGGAGGCGCTCGGCAAACTCCGGTTCACCGGCATTGGCCTCCAGCACGCCGTTGACCAGAAAACAGCCCCGATGCAGGGGGTCGTCAAAACAGTCAAGGGCTTTTTCCAGCACCGCCCTGATCCGCTCCGGACCTGGAGGCATGCTGTTCAGCAGGCGATGCAGATCCGCCAGATGGTCCTCGGCATAGACGTCCAGCGCGGCCAGCAGCATGCCCTTCTTGCTGCCGAAGCGGGCATACAGACTGGCGGCCTTGGCCCCGGTGCTCTGCACCACGGCGCTGATGGGCGCGTCGTAGCCGAGCTGCCAGAGGCAATCCACCATATCCTGTTTGAGTTTTGCATCGTCGTGCAGCGGTGGTCTTCCCATGGGTATGCTCCTTGAACTTCAAAATATCGCTTGACAAGCATAGCGTTTTTTAGTTTTTTAACAATCGTTAAATAATTAATTCATTTTTTGACTCCGTCCACCTCAAACAAGCGAGTTGCGCCATGAAAAATTTTCGCCCCGCCGCCCTGCTTTCCTTATTTATATTCGCCGCCCTGTTGTTCTCCGGCACCGTCGCCACGGCCCGCGCCGACCTGCCCGCCACGGGACCGCTCAAGGCTCAGGCCGCCCAGGCCCTCATCGACAGCCTGGGCAAGGATCTGGTAGTCATTGACGTGCGCAGCCCCGACGAGTTCGCCCAGGGCCATGTGCCCGGGGCCCGGCTTCTTCCGGTGGAGGAACTGCCCGCGCGACTCGCGGAAGTGCCGACGGACAAGCCCGTGCTTTTCGTCTGCCGCACCGGCCGCCGGGCCGCCTATGCCTATGAAATGGTCCACAAGACCCGGCCCGCACAACAGGCGCTCTGGTACCTGAACGGCTCGCCGGAGTACCGGGCCGACGGCGGCTACGTGTTTCATTAATTACCATACAGCACTCGGGCGGCCCCCGCGCCGTCCGGAGGACATATCATGCAAAACTTCGACGACATCATCATCGGCTTCGGCAAAGGCGGCAAAACCATCGCCGCCGCTCTGGCCGGCAAAGGCCGCCGCGTGGCCATGATTGAAAAATCGGACCGGATGTACGGCGGCACCTGTATCAACATCGCCTGCATTCCCACCAAAACGCTGGTGCACGAGGCCAAGGCGCTCTCCGGCTGCGCGGAGCGCGATTTCGCGCAGAAAGCCGCGGACTATGCCCGCGCCGTGGCCCGCAAGGACGAAGTCACCGGCTTCCTGCGCCAAAAGAACCTGGAGATGCTGACCAGCCGGGGCGTGACCGTGCTCACGGGCCAGGCTTCCTTTGCATCGCCCCATGAGGTGGAAGTGCGCTTTGCCGACGGGCACGCGGAACTCCTGCACGGTGAGGATATTTACATCAATACCGGCGCGTACAGCGTGATTCCGCCCATTGAGGGCCTGGCCGAAAGCGCCAACGTTTACACCAGCACCAGCCTGCTGGACCTGACCCGTCTGCCGCGCCGGCTGGTCATTCTGGGCGCGGGCTATATCGCCCTGGAGATGGCCTCCATGTACGCGAAGTTCGGTTCCAGCGTGACCATGCTGGAATATTCCCGGCGTTTCCTGCCGCGCGAGGACGCGGACATGGCCCAGAGCGTGCGCGCGGCCCTGGAAGCTCAAGGCGTGAGCATTCACCTGGGAGTCAGCGCCCGGTCGGTGCGCGACATTGCCGAAGACGGCGCGACCCGCACGGAACTGCGTTGCCGCGTCGCCGGGCCGGACGGCGCGGAGGAAGAGCGGGTGTTCACGGCCGACGCCGTGCTGCTGGCGACCGGGCGGCGGCCTCTGACCGAAGGGCTGAACCTGGAGGCCGCGGGCGTCCGCCTGGACGAACACGGGGCCATTGCCGTGGACGGCCGGCTGCGGACCTCCCAGCCGCATATCCGGGCTCTGGGCGACGTCAAGGGCGGCCTGCAGTTCACCTATATTTCCCTGGACGACTTCCGCATTGTGCGGGACGCGCTCTGGGGCGAGGGCAAACGCGACACCGGCAACCGGGGACCAGTGGCCTACGCCGTGTTCATGGACCCGCCCCTGGCCCGCGTGGGCCTCAGCGAAGAGGAAGCCCGCGCCCAGGGACTGAACGTCACGATTGCCACACTGCCCGCCGCGGCCATTCCGCGCGCCCGCCTGCTCGGCGAGACCAGCGGCCTGCTCAAGGCCGTGGCGGACGCGGACAGCGGAGCGATTCTCGGTTGCGCCCTGCACTGCGCGGACGCCGGGGAAATGATCAATACCGTCACCGCCGCCATGCGCGCCGGTCAGAACTCCGCCTTTCTGCGCGACATGATCTATACGCATCCGTCCATGACCGAAGCGCTTAATGATCTCTTCGGCCAGATCAGCTGACGCCTGTTGCCGGGCAGGGGCCTGAAGATCCCGGTTCAAAAACAAGCACAGGGCGAAATTCCTCCGCGAATACAGCGGCCTCAAGAAATGCGTCATGCCGATGCGCCTCCCTCCCGTCGCCGGAAATCCGATCAGGATTTCCGGCGGCCTTTGTCTCGCGCGGCCCGGAGCACAGGAAAGATAAAAAAATATTTCACAATGCAAGCCCATTTTAACTGTTCAATCAAACAATTTTATGCTATGGCTGCTGGCAACGCGTGAACACGAAGGACGGATTTCCCGGATATGCGGCGGCTCCGCCAAGCCCCGTAATAGTTCTGATGGACGGGCAGACGCGGATCGGATAAACTGTTCCATCCCGGATTGACGGCGGCTTTCCCGGTTTTTTTATGGACGGGAGCGGGCCTCCGGCACTGTCGGCGGGACGGTTCAAGCGCCCGCGCGGCATCTTTTCCGGCTTCACCACTATTGCGCCATACCGGGCGGTTACCGACGGCCCGGAGCTGACTGAAAAAACATTGCGCGCCCACACGGCGCCAAGGAGGAACAGATGGCTAAAATGAAAACCATGGACGGCAATAACGCCACAACACATATTGCCTACGCCCTGTCGGAGACGGCGGCCATTTACCCCATCACGCCTTCTTCGGTCATGGGCGAGGTCATGGATGAAATGGCCTCCCGCGGCAGGAAGAACGTGCTGGGCCAGACGGTCATCGTGCGTGAAATGCAGTCCGAAGCGGGCGCGGCGGGCGTTGTGCACGGCATGCTGGCCGGTGGTTCGCTGACCTCCACCTACACGGCCTCGCAGGGCCTGCTGCTGATGATCCCCAACATGTACAAGATCTCCGGCGAGCTGCTGCCCGGCGTCTTCCATGTGGCGGCACGCGCCCTGGCCTCCCACGCCCTGTCCATCTTCGGCGACCATCAGGACGTCATGGCCGCCCGCCAGACCGGCTTCGCCTTCCTCTGCGCCTCCTCGGTGCAGGAGTGCATGGACATGGCCCTGGTGGCCCATCTTTCGGCCATCGACGCCAGCCTGCCTTTCTGCCACTTCTTCGACGGCTTCCGCACCTCCCATGAAGTGCAGAAGATCGAAGTCATCGACTACGAAGACATCAAGGACCTGGTGAACTGGGACAAGGTGGCCGAATTCCGCGCCTCCGCCATGAATCCCGAACACCCGCATGTGCGCGGCACCGCCCAGAATCCTGACATTTACTTCCAGAACCGCGAGGCCGCCAACCTCTATTACGATGCCGTGCCCGGCATTGTGGTGGAGAACATGAAGAAGGTGGAGTCCATCACGGGCCGCAAGTACCACCTCTTCGACTACGTGGGCCATCCGGAAGCCGACCGCGTGATCATCAGCATGGGCTCGTCCTGTGAGGTCATTGAAGAGACGGTCAACTACCTGAACAAACAGGGCCAGCGCACGGGCCTTGTGAAAGTGCGCCTCTACCGTCCCTTCTCGGCCGAGCATCTGCTGCGCGCCATCCCGGCCAGCGTGACCTGCCTTTCCGTGCTGGACCGCACCAAGGAATGCGGCGCCCTGGGCGAGCCCCTCTACCAGGATGTCTGCACCGCCTTCCTCGAAAAGGGCGAAGCGCCCACCATCGTGGGCGGCCGCTACGGTCTGGGCTCCAAGGATTTCACGCCGGGCATGGCCAAGGCCGTGTTCGACAACATGCTGGGTCTCCAGCCCAAAAACCACTTCACCGTGGGCATCAATGACGACGTGACCCACCTTTCCCTGGATGTGGAAGAGGAAATCGACACCGTGCCCGAAGGCACCGTGCAGTGCAAGTTCTTCGGCCTCGGCGCGGACGGCACCGTGGGCGCCAACAAGCAGGCCGTCAAGATCATCGGCGACAACACCGACATGTACGCCCAGGCCTACTTCGCCTACGACTCCAAGAAGTCCGGCGGCTTCACCGTGTCGCACCTGCGTTTCGGCAAGCAGCCCATCACCTCCTCCTACCTGATCACCCAGGCCGACTACATCGCCTGTCACAAGGCCGCCTATGTGACCATGTACGACATCCTGGAAGGCATCAAGGAAGGCGGCACCTTCGTGCTCAACTCCAACTGGTCCCTGGCCGACATGGAGCAGCATCTGCCCGCCTCCATGAAGCGCATCATCGCCCGCAAGAAGCTGAAGTTCTACAATATCGACGCCGTGAAAGTGGCTCAGGAAGTGGGCCTCGGCGGCCGCATCAACATGATCATGCAGACGGCCTTCTTCAAACTTGCCAAGGTCATCGACTTCAGCAAGGCCGTGGAGCTGCTCAAGGAATCCATCAAAAAGACTTACGGCCTCAAGGGCGACAAGATCGTGAACATGAACATCGCGGCCGTTGAAAAGGCCAGCGACGCCCTGGAAGAAGTCAAGTATCCCGCTTCCTGGGCCGACACCACCGAAGGCGCGGTGGTCTGCCACTGCTGCGACGACGATTACATCCGCGAAATCGTGCGGCCCATCCTGGCCCAGCAGGGCGACAAACTGCCCGTGTCCGCCATGGATCCCGCCGGTTTCGTGCCCCTGGGCACCGCCGCCTGCGAAAAGCGCGGCGTGGCCATCAACATCCCCGAATGGCAGGTGGCCAACTGCATCCAGTGCTGCCAGTGCTCCTTCGTCTGCCCGCACGCCGCCATCCGGCCCGTGCTGGCCACCGAAGCGGAACTGGAAGGCGCGCCCGCCGGCTTTGAGACCAAGGACGCCATGGGCAAGGAGCTCAAGGGCCTCAAGTTCCGCATCCAGGTCTATCCCGAGGACTGCCTGGGCTGCGGTTCCTGCGCCGACATCTGCCCGGCCAAGGAAAAGGCCCTGGTCATGAAGCCCCTGGAAGGCCAGCTGGACGCCCAGAAGGCCAACCTGGAATTCGCCGAGGAGCACATCAGCCTCAAGGACAACCTGCTGCCGCGCGACACCATCAAGGGCTCGCAGCTCCAGCAGCCGCTCCAGGAATTCTCCGGCGCCTGCGCCGGTTGCGGCGAAACTCCCTACGTCAAGGTGCTCACCCAGCTCTTCGGCGAACGCATGCTCGTCGCCAACGCCACGGGCTGCTCGTCCATCTGGGGCGCCTCCTCGCCCACCACGCCTTACTGCACCAACAAGGACGGCTTCGGCCCGACCTGGGGCAACTCCCTGTTCGAAGACGCCGCCGAATACGGCTGCGGCATAGGCCTGGCCTATGTGCAGCGTCGCAACCGCCTGGCTATGCTGGTGGAAGAGGCACTGAAGGAAGAAAACGTGCCCGCCGAGCTCAAGAGCGCCCTGCAGGGCTGGCTGGACAACAAGGAAGATCCCGAAGGCTCCCGCAAGTACGGCGAGATGATCCTCGCCAACCTGGACGGTTTCGACAGCCCGCTGGCCCACGAGCTCTGGGATATGGACGACCTCTACACCAAAAAGAGCGTCTGGGTCTTCGGCGGCGACGGCTGGGGCTATGACATCGGCTACGGCGGCCTGGACCACGTGCTGGCCTCCGGCGACGACATCAATGTGCTGCTCATGGACACCGAAGTGTACTCCAACACCGGCGGTCAGTCCTCCAAATCCACGCCGCTGGGCGCGGTGGCGCAGTTCGCCGCGGGCGGCAAGCGCACCGGCAAAAAGGAACTGGGCCGCATGGCCATGACCTACGGCTACGTCTATGTGGCTTCCGTGTCCATGGGCGCGGACAAGCAGCAGGTGCTCAAGGCCTTCCGCGAGGCCGAAGCCTACAAGGGCCCCTCGCTGATCATCGCCTACGCGCCCTGCATCAACCAGGGCCTGCGCAAGGGCATGGGCAAGAGCATGGAAGAAGCCAAGATGGCCGTGCAGACCGGCTACTGGCCGCTGTACCGCTACAACCCCGAACTGGCCAAGGAAAAGAAGAACCCCTTCCAGCTCGACAGCAAGGCCCCCAGCGCCAACCTGCACGAGTTCCTGGAAGGCGAAACCCGCTACGCTTCCCTGGACAAGATCGATCCCGAAGTCTCCAAGAAGCTGAAGAGCGAACTGGCCGAGGCCTATGCCGAACGCTACGCGCTGCTCAAGCAACTGGCGGATCTGCCCTATCCCGAAGTGGAAACGGCGAAGTAGCTTACAAAACAGAACCCGCCGCGCGTCCGGGGCCAGCCCACCGGACGCGCGGACGCGATGACGGCATATGAGACAGGCAGGGCGGACAAGCCGCGCCCCTTTTCACTTCACGGGGTCCGGTACGGACGGCGGCGGAGCGGGACGCAGACGCCCGCCGTCGGCGCGGAACGCCGGGCAAGGAGTTCCTATGAAGCACAACGCACTTTATGTCACGGCCACGGGCCCCCTGACGGGAAAAAGCGCCATCGCCCTGGGCACCATGCAGATGCTCAGCCGCCACATGCGCAACGTGGCCTTCTTCCGGCCCATCATCAACGAGCCGCAGCTGGATGACCGCGACCCGGACATCAACCTCATGCTCGAACACTTCAAGATCAACATGGAGTATGCGGACACCTTCGCATACACCCATGCCGAAGCGCGGGAAATCATCAACCAGGGCTCGCGCAACATCCTGCTGGAAAACATCATCCAGAAGTTCAAAAAAATCCTCATGGAGCACGACTTCGTGCTCTGCGTGGGCACGGACTTTCTGGGCAAGGACCCGGTGTTCGAGTTCGAGCTCAACGCCGAAATCGCGGCCAACCTGGGCTGCCCGGTCATGCTGGTGACCAGCGGCGACAACGCCACGGCCGAGGATATCCGCCAGTCCCTGCAGATGACCATGGACAGCCTGGATCCCTATGCGCTGGACGTGGTGGCGACCATCATCAACCGGAGCCATCTTTCCCAGACCGACCTGGACGAGTTGCGCGCCCAGTTCGGCCAGGACGGGCAACCGGCCCTGATCTACGCCGTGCCCAACGACCCGACTATCGGCCGGGCCACCATGGGCGACGTGAAAAAAGGCCTCAACGCCGAAGTGCTCTTCGGCGAGAACCGCATGGACACCCTGGTGGGCGACTACCTTGTGGCGGCCATGCACGTGGACAATTTTCTCCGCTACATCGCCAAAGATCAGCTGATCATCTCGCCCGGCGACCGCACGGACATCCTGCTGGCGGCCATTGCCTCACGCCTGTCCTCGGCCAAGCCGGACATCGCGGGCGTGCTGCTCACCGGCGGCCTGCGCCCGCCGGAGGAAGTCTGCAAACTCATTGAGGGCTGGACCGGCGCGCCCCTGCCCATTCTGCTCACCGAGTTTCACACCTACCGGACCATCACGGCCCTGCAGGAAGTCTACGGCCTCATCGAACCCGGCGACATGCGCAAGATCAACACCGTGCTGGGCCTCTACGAGCACCATGTCAACGGCAAGGAAATCGCCAGCCGCCTGGTCTGCAAGCGCAGCGGCCGCATGACGCCCATGATGTTCGAATTCGAGCTCATCGAGCGGGCCAAAAGCGACAAGATGCGCATCGTCCTGGCCGAAGGCGAGGAGGAACGCATCCTGCGCGCCACGGACATCCTGCTGCGCCGCGAAGTGGCGGACATCACCCTGCTGGGCAATGTGGACCTTATCCGCCAGAAGGCCAGCGAGCTGGGTCTGGTTATTGCCGGGGCCACGCTCATCGACCCGGTGAAATCGCCCAAATTCGACGACTACGCCCAGACCTACTACGAATTGCGCAAGGCCAAGGGCATTACCCTGGAACACGCCCGCGACGTCATGAGCGACGCCACCTACTTCGCCACCATGATGGTCAAGAAGGACGACGCCGACGGCATGGTTTCCGGTTCTGTGAACACCACGGCCCACACCATCCGCCCGGCCTTTGAGTTCATTAAGACCAAGCCCGGCTATTCCGTGGTTTCCTCGGTCTTCCTGATGTGCCTCAAAGACCGCGTGCTGGCCTTTGGCGACTGCGCGGTGAACCCCAATCCCACAGCCCAGCAGCTGGCGGAAATCGCCGTGGCCTCGGCGCACACGGCCAAGGTCTTCGGCATTGAGCCGCGCGTGGCCATGCTCTCCTACTCCACCGGCACGTCCGGCAAGGGCGCGGATGTGGACGTGGTGGTGGAAGCCACCAGGATCGCCAAGGAAATGGCCCCGGACCTGGCCCTGGAAGGCCCCTTGCAGTATGACGCGGCCATTGATCCCACGGTGGCGAAAACCAAGATGCCCGACAGCAAAGTGGCCGGCAAGGCCACGGTCTTCATCTTCCCGGATCTGAACACCGGCAACAATACCTACAAGGCCGTACAGCGCGCCGCCCAGGCCGTGGCCATCGGCCCGGTGCTCCAGGGCCTGAACAAGCCGGTCAACGACCTGTCGCGCGGCTGCACCGTGCCCGACATCGTCAACACGGTGGCGATCACCGCCGTACAGGCCGCCGCGGAAAAGAGCGGCAGCAAGTAAAACATCAAAAGATACTGACCGTGCGGGAGCGTCCCGGCGCTCCCGCCTTTGACATTTCCCCTCAACTCCCAGGCAGGAAAAAGGACGGCATATGAAAGTTCTGGTGATCAACGCGGGCTCCTCGTCGTGTAAATATCAGCTTCTGGAAATGGACACGCAACGCGTGCTCTGCTCCGGTCTTGCCGAGCGCATCGGCCAGGACGGCGGCCGCCTGACCCACAAAATCGCGCCCGACACGGACAAGGAAAACAAGATCGTCCGCGAGGCGGCCTTCCCCACCCATGTGGAAGCCATGGAACTGGTCATCGCCCTGCTGACCGATCCCGAGCTCGGCGTGATCAAAGACAAGGGCGAAATCTTCGCCATCGGGCACCGCGTGTTGCACGGCGGCGAAGCCATCACGGACCCGGTGCTGGTGGACAGCCGCGTCAAGGAAATCATCAAGGAATGCATCCTGCTCGGCCCCCTGCACAATCCGGCCAACCTCATGGGCATTGAAGTGGCTGAAAAGCTCTTCCCCGGCGTGCCCAACGTGGCCGTCTTCGATACGGAATTCGGCATGGGCATGCCGCCGGAAGCCTATATGTACGCCCTGCCCTACGAACTGTACGAGGATCTCAAGATCCGCCGTTACGGCTTCCACGGCACCTCGCACAAGTACATTGCCCGCAAGACGGCGGAATACCTGGGCAAGCCTCTCAACGAGCTGCGCTCCATCACCATGCATTTGGGCAATGGCTCGTCCATGAGCTGCGTCAAGGACGGCAAGTGCTTTGACACCAGCATGGGCCTGACACCCCTGGAAGGCCTGATCATGGGCACGCGCTGCGGCAGCATCGACCCGGCCATCGTGCCCTTTGTGATGGAAAAGAAAAGCCTGAGTCCGGCCGAGGCCGACACCCTGATGAACAAGAAGTCCGGCCTGCTGGGCCTGTGCGGCTACACGGACATGCGCGACGTGCACTCCCAGGTGGAAAAGGGCAACGAGCGCGCCGCCCTGGCCCTGCAAATGCTGGTGCGCAGCATCAAAAAAACCCTGGGTTCCTATTTCTTCCTGCTGGACGGCAAGGTGGATGCCCTGGTCTTCACCGCGGGCATCGGTGAAAATGACGACATCGTGCGCGCGGCTGTTTGCGACGGCCTGGAAGGCTTCGGCATCAAGCTGGACCTCAAGGAAAACGCCATCCGCAAGCCCGGCGCGCGGGCCATCTCCCTGCCGGACAGCAAAATTCCGGTGCTGATCATTCCCACCAACGAAGAATTGCAGATCGCCCTGGAGACTCTGAAAGTGCTGGGCAAATAAGCTCTTCGACACTTGACGCGAAAAGGCCGTCCCACAGGGCGGCCTTTTCGCGTCAGGGAACAATCGCATCCATGCTGCGCGCGGAATTCGGCCGGGACAACACCTACCGCATCAGCGGCGATGAATTTGTGGCCGTTGTCATTGACGCGGACACAGAAACACTTCTGCGCAAGGTCCGGGCCGTGGAAAAAGCCGCAGGGGGAAAAAAATACCATTGCGCCGCGGGCACGGCCTGGAGCCCCGCTCCCTTGTCCGCCTACGGACTGATCAAAACAGCGAAGCGCAATATGTATGCTTCCAAGCAGCGGTATTACTCCGGCAAGACGGACCGGCGCAAAGCCAGGACCTGAATCCCGGCGCGTCCGGAGGGACAGACGCCTCAGTAGCGGAGCTTCCTCCGGACGTTGGTCAGAGCGCGACGCAACAGCCAGACCGTGGCGCCCGCCGTCACGCAGGGCAGCCAGACCCAGCGCCACTCCGAGATCAGCACCTCCAGCCCCTGCCGGCCGAAAAAGACGCGCAAATTGAGAGGCGAGACCCGGATGGGCCGCCACTCCAGAAAATACCGCGCCTTGTCCAAAGGCCACAGCGCGGCCACGCCCAGCCCGCCGTTGGTCATGGCATCCAGCAGAATGTGGCTGGCTGCGGCCGCCAAGCCCACGCCGAAGGCCGCCGGACGGGAACAGCGCAGCCAGGGGGCCAGGGCAGCGCCGAACAGCCCCATGAGCAGCGCAAAGAGCAGAGAGTGGGAAAAGCCCCTGTGCCCCAGCAGATCCGCGTAACGGATACCCAGCTTGAAGCCGATCACATCCAGATCCGGAAGAACGGCGCAGAACACGCCGAAAAGCAGCAGACGCGCGGGAACGACGCGGGAGCCCAGGGCCGCCGCCAAGGCCAGCACGGGCGCGGGATGGGAAAACACGGTGGGCATGGAACCTCCCCCGGCGCGTGAGACGCGCCTGCTGTCCGGCGGCCGGGACGCTTCCAGCCGACGGCGGAAATATCGATCCGCGCACGCCGCGCGGCGTTCCCGGCAAAACAGCACGCCCGACCCGACCTGTCAAATCTCCCTGTAACGCGAAATTTTCTTGCACCCGGCGGCGACACGGCATATCTAAACATTGTCTAACAATTCCGCAGCTCCCCGTCCCTCCGGGCGAAAACCACAGGTTTGCCATGTCACGCATTTCCCGTCCTCTGCCGTTTCGGGCCACGGCCCATCTGTTGTTTTTCTTGCTCCTTTTCGCTCTTGCGGCTCCCCAGATAGGGCCGGACCGGGCAGTCGCGGCTCCGGCCGTGCCGCCCCACGGTTTTGTGGGCGTCTGTTCGGCCATTCTGTACGACCTGGACAACGACGCAATCCTCTTCGAACAGAACGCGGATGAGCACATCCCCCCGGCCTCGCTGACCAAGGTGCTTTCCATGTTTCTGGCTCTGGACCACATCAGCGCCGGACATGCCGCCTTTGACAGCGTCGTGCCCGTCAGCCGCGCGGCCGCGCGTACCGGCGGCTCGCGCATGGGTCTCAGGAACCGGGAGCAGGTGCCCCTGGAAGAGCTGCTCATGGGCATGGCCGTGTCCTCCGGCAACGACGCCAGCATGGCCGTGGCCGAATTTGTGGGCGGCTCGGCCCCGTCCTTTGTGAACATGATGAACGCCAAAGCCCGCATGCTGGGCATGCGCGACAGCCGGTTCCGCAATCCGCACGGCCTGCCCGCCCAGGGGCAGTACACCACGGCCCGCGACATGCTCACCCTGGCCCGTGCCTATCTGCGGGCCTATCCCTGGGCGCTCAAATTCCACAACACCCATGTGCTCAATCACCAGGGCCGGGTCACCTGGAACAAAAATCCCCTGCTCGGCCAGTATCCCGGCGCGGACGGTCTGAAAACAGGCTGGGTCAACGCCTCGGGCTACAACCTGATCTTTACGGCCAGCCGGGGGGACAAGCGCCTGCTGGCCGTAATTCTGGGCGCGCCCGACGTGCGCGTGCGCGGCACCGAGGCCTGCCGCCTGCTGGACGCGGGTTTTCAGGTCTGCGGCAACCAGGCCGTGTCCGTGGCCGCCGCCCTGACCCAGATGCCCCAGGAAAATTACCGCCTGGATCTCCGCAAAACAGCCCATGAGGCGGGCCGCCAATACGCCCAGGCCCAGCCGGAAGCCCGCAAGCAGGCCAAGCACGGCTCCCAGAACAAATACGCCAAAAATAAGAAGCACAAGAACCGCAAGGCCGTCAAACAACGCGTCTCCCGCCCGCAGCATTCCCCCCAGGCCGCCCAGAATTCGCGGCCCCGCGCCAGCTGACGGCTTACCGGCCTCCTGCTCTTGGAGCGTTTTGATATTGAAAATATCTTAACGCTCTGTGGCGAATTTACTTCGCCGTTAAGCGATAATTTCAATCGCAACATACTCTAAAGAAAAAGCCGTCCGCACTCTCGGACGACTTTTTCTTTGCGTTTACGCCCCTTGGCTCCGGCGGCGTTATTTTTCATCCAAAAACAGACGCAACCCGGCATAGCCCACAACGTGCTCCGTATCGCCCGAGGCCGTGGCCGAGGTGTCGTGCGCCGCGAGTTCCGCTCGCGCCCGGCCCAACTGCCGGGCGGCAAAAAGCGCCAGGGCCAGCGGCCCGGCCCCGCACATGCTGATACGTTCGCGCGCCGCCACAGCCAGCAGGCCCTCGGGATCACAGGCCAGGGCCCGCTCCAGGGCCAGGGCGTCCTTTTCCACTGTGCGGCGCTCGTCTTCATAGTGGTTCATATCCGAACTGACGATGACGCCCACTTCCTGCCCCTTGGACCGGCAACCGGCCAGCACATCGGCCAGGGCCTGCCCGGCTGCGCGCAGGGCTTCCGGCTGCTGCGTGCCCACGCAGACGGGCGTTATGCGCAAGGGCCTTTCCTCGCCCGCCGCCACCTGCAGAAAGGGCAGCACAACTTCAACGGCGTGTTCCCCCAGATGGGAAAGCGTGTCCGCCGCGAAGCCCCCATTGCCGTCGCCCCTTTCGATGAGGGCGGCGGCCAGGTCCGCATCCACGGGCAGCGGTGCCAGGGGCGTGAGCCAGGCACCCTCGGGCCAGACGCCCAAGGCCTGGCCCCGCCCGGTGTGGTTGGGGCAAAGCACGACCAGGGTGTGCGGCAGCTCCACGCCCGCCAGGGTCGCGCCCAGCACCCGCCCGCAATAGACGTAGCCCGCATGGGGCAACATCAGGCCCCAGGGACGGGACACGGCCTCAGTTTCCGCCGGTGCGGACGCGCCTTGGACCCCAGGCCGCCGGATGGCGGCCCCCGCATCAAGGCAGGCCCGCACTTCCCGGATCAGGGCGGCGGGCGCGGCGGGATAAAAACGCCCGGCGGCCACGGGATTGCGAATCAGCATGGCCGATTCCTCCTGGTGAGATGTGTCGCTTGACGCGACACCAGGGTCTGTTGACACTATAGAATTTTTGTTCGCCCGCAAGGAAGATACGTCTGCTTTGAGGGAGTGTACTCTTTTGGTACTCGACCGAAAAAGCAGGTGAAATCTAACGTAGCGAGCGGGCAAAAAGGCGTAGTATCAACAAACCCTAGGCCAGTCCGCCCAACAACATATAATGCGTCTCCATATACTCCAGCAGGCCCTCGCTGCTGCCCTCGCGGCCCAGGCCGCTGTACTTCACGCCGCCGAAAGGCGTCTCGGCCGCAGCAAGGGTCGCGTCGTTGACGCCCACCATGCCGTACTGCAGAGCGCCGAACAGCCGCCAGGTCCTGGCCAGATCACGCGTGCAGACATAGGAAGCCAGGCCGTAGCTGGTGTCGTTGGCCAGGGCCACGGCTTCCTCTTCCGTGACAAAAGGCATGACGGCGGCCACGGGCCCGAAGATTTCGCCCTGGAAAACCCGCATGTCCGGCTTCAGGCCCGTGAACAGGGTGGGCTCGTAAAAATTGCCGCCCAGCGCATGCCTGTGCCCGCCGACCAGCAGACGCGCGCCCTTGGCCTCGGCGTCGCGGACCATGGCGTCCACCCGTTCCACGGCGCGGGCATTGATCAGCGGGCCCATGTCCGTGTCCGGGTCAAGGCCGTTGCCCACGCGCAGGGCCTTGACCCGTGCGGCGAGCCCGTCCACGAAACGGTCATGGATGCCGCTCTGGACCAGAAAACGGTTAGCGCAGATGCAGGTCTGCCCGGCGTTGCGGAATTTGCTGCCCATGGCCAGATCAAGGGCCTTGTCCAGGTCCGCGTCGTCAAAGACCATAAAGGGCGCGTTGCCGCCCAGTTCCAGGGACATGCGCTTGAGCGTGGGCGCGCAGTCGGCGGCCAGTTGCCTGCCCACCTCCGTGGAGCCGGTGAAGCTGACCTTGCGCACCGTGGGATTGACCGCGATTTCGCCGCCGATGGCCGCCGCGTCGCCGGTCAGCACATTGATGACCCCTGCGGGAATGCCCACGCGCATGCCCAGCTCGGCCAGGGCCAGAGCGCTGTAAGGCGTGCGGCCCGCGGGCTTGACCACGATGGTGCAACCGGCGGCCAGAGCCGGAGCGGCCTTGCGCGGCAACATGGAGAAGGGGAAATTCCAGGGGGTGATGGCCGCGGCCACGCCCACGGGCGCATGCCGGGTAAGAGCCTGGGTGCCCGGACGGAACGACGGGGTGACGTCGCCGCAGACACGGCGGCATTCCTCGGCGAACCAGGGGAAATAGGACGCGCCCTGCAGAATCTCGCCCCTGGCCTCGGCCAGGGGTTTGCCTTCTTCCAGAGTCAGGATTTTGGCCAGATCCTCCAGATTGTCCTTGATGGCCTGTTCCCAGGCCCGCAGGTACGCGCCGCGCTGCAAAGGAGTCAGCGCGCTCCAGGCCGGAAAGGCGGCGGAAGCCGCCGCGACAGCCCGGCGGGTTTCGGCCGCGCCGCATTTGGGCACCGTGCCCAACGGTTCCTCATTGGCCGGATTGGTCACGGCCAGCACGCTGTTGTCGTCCGCGTCGCACCATTGGCCGTTGATCAGGCATTGCCGACGGAACAGGCTCTTGTCGCTCAGTATATCAAGCATGGACATGGGGAAACCTCACGCAATTCAGATTAGGGAACTTCACCCGGGAATGCTCCAACGCTGCGACGCGGCGTGGATTCAGCAGGGAAACGTATTTCCCGGCTGAATGAACAGTTGAAGAAGCGCGGCCCTTCTAAGGGCAATCCGCCCCGGATGCGATCAGAACAGCCGCTGTCCGCCGAGCCAGTGGTGCTTGACGCGCCCGTGCAGGCTCCGGCCCAGAAAGGGCGTGTTGCGGCTTTTGGAATACATGGTCTCCGGGCCGGGCGTCCAGACCTCATCCGGGTCCAGAAGAAAGAAATCCGCCGGGTCGCCGGGCGCGAAGCCGTTCCAGGGCAGGCGGAAGATTTCCGCCGGGCGGCGGCACCAAAGGCGCTGCAGATCGGCCTCGGCCAGCACCCCCTCGCGCACCAGGGCCCAGGTCAGGCTCACGGCCAGGTCCAGGCCGGTGAGCCCGCAGGGGGCTTCGTCCAGGGTGCCTTCCTTTTCATGGGCCGCGTGCGGGGCATGGTCCGTGACCAGAATGTCGATGGTCCCGTCCTTCACGGCCCGGCGCAGGGCCTCGCGGTCCTCGGGGCGGCGCAGCGGCGGACTGACCTTGGCGGCCGTGTTGTAGCCCTCCAGCGCGCTCTCGTCCAAAAGAAGATAGTGCGGGCAGGTTTCGGCGCTGACCTGAACGCCGCGCGCCTTGCCCCAGGCGATGACGTCCACGCTCAGGCTGGAGGAGACATGGGCGATGTGCACGGGCAGATGCAGATATTCGGCCAGCATGACGTCGCGCGCGATCTGAACGGCCTCGCCCACGTCCGGCTGGCCCTTGACGCCCAGAAGGCCGCTCACGGCCCCCTCGTTCATCAGCCAGCCTTTGCCCAGGCGGGCGTCCTCGCAGTGGTCGATGAAAATCAGGTCCAGATCCGCCGCGTATTCCATGATCCGGCGCAGCAGTTCCGCATTTTCCACCGGGCGGCCGTCATTGGACACGGCCACGCATCCGGCCTGCCTCAGTTCCGCCAGCGGGGCCATTTCCTCGCCCTTGAGGCCCACGCTGGCCGCCGCGATGGGATGCAGGCGCGGCCCGTGCGGATGGCTCTCGCGGGCGCGCTCCAGCATGAAACGGGTCACGGCCGCCGTGTCGTTGACCGGCTTGGTGTTGGCCATGCACATGACCGCGCCGAAACCGCCGTGGGCCGCCGCTTCCAGGCCGGAGGCGATGTCTTCCTTGTACTCGAAACCCGGTTCGCGCAGATGGACATGGGCGTCGATGAAACTGGGCATCAGCGTCAGGCCGTGCGCGTCGAAAATTTCGCAGCCCCCGGGCGCGGCGTGATGGCCCGCCGGGGTCATGGTCAGTATCCTGTCCCCGTCCACCAGAAGGTCCACCGGAGCCTCCAGGTGGCGGGCGTTCTTGATGCAGAGCGTCATGCGTTTCCTCCGTCGTTGCGCGTGGCCAGCAGGTAAAGCACGGCCATGCGCGTGGCCACGCCCGCGGCCACCTGGTCGAGCACCAGGCTGGCGGGCGCGTCGGCAATCTCATGGGAAATTTCCAGGCCCCGGTTCAGGGGGCCGGGGTGCAGCACCTTGGCCTCGGGCCGCGCCAGCTCCAGCTGGGCCGTGCCCAGGCAGAAACGCCGCGAGTATTCCGCCAGATCGGGCAGCAGGCCCGCCTGCTGGCGCTCCAGTTGCAGACGCAGGCACATGACCGCGTCCACGTCGCGCACGGCGCGTTTGAGATCGGAAAAGACCTCCACCGGCCAGGTTTCCACCCCGGCGGGCAGCAGGGTGCGCGGCGCGCAGAGCCGGACCTTGACCCCCAGCAGATGCAGCAGACGCACATTGGAGCGGGCCACCCGGCTGTGGGCGATGTCGCCCAGGATCAGCAGGGTGCGCCCGGCAAAGCTGTCGCCCCAGACCTGGCGCAGGCTGAAGCAGTCCAGCAGGGCCTGGGTGGGATGGGCGTGCCAGCCGTCGCCGCCGTTGACGACGCCGCAGGGCAGCAGATCGGCCATGAAGGCCGCCGCGCCGCTGCTGGAATGGCGGATGACGATGACGTCCGGCCCCATGGCCTGGAGGGTCAGGGCCGTGTCCTTGAGGCTTTCGCCCTTGTTCAGGCTGGAGCCGGACTTGGCCAGGGAATAGGTGTCGGCGGACAGGCGCTTGCCCGCCACGTCAAAGGAAGTTTTGGTGCGGGTGCTGTTTTCCACAAAAAAGAGCACCACGGTCTTGCCCTTGAGGGTGGGCACCTTCTTGACCGGGCGCCGGTTGATTTCCTGAAAGCTGGCGGCCAGATCCAGCAGATGGCGGACGTCTTCTCCGCTCAGCTGGGTCACGTCCAGCAGGTCCTTGTGCGGCCAATGATAGCGGTTGTCGGTATTCATGGGCGTAGGGACTGAAAGTTAAAAAAAAGCCCCGCTGGAACCAACGGGGGACAGATCGGCACGGGGGCAGGCCGCAACGGCGCAAACTCCGGCGTGCGACCGGGGCGGCGCGACGCATGGGCATCACTCAGCTTCATGGGTGAAAATGTTAGGCGCGCGACGGGCCTTTGTAAAGGAAAAAGTCTGTTGACGCCTCCAAGGGCTTTGTCTAGGTTTGGAACAGTTTTTCACACCCTTGCGCCCACGGCGCGAGGCGCTGGAACGGACGCGCGGCGGGCGCTCCTCGGGCGTCCGCCGGACCGGGCCCTACGCCGCCGGAGGAACGGATCAACCCCTTCGTGCCTGCCCGGAACAATGCACGCAATCATTGCCGCGTCCACGGCATCAGCAGCGGGAGGAAGCGTATGCGGGCCATCGGCATCACCGGCTTCAAAAATTCCGGCAAGACCACGCTCACGGGCCTGTTGGCCACGGCCCTGGAGGGCCTGGGCCGCAAGGTCGCCGTCATCAAATGCACCCACCACGGCCTGGACCTGCCGGGCCGCGACACCAGCAAACTCAGCGCGCCGGGCCGCCCCGTGGCCGCCCTGGGCGAGGACGACGCCGCCATTTTCTGGCGCGGCAAAATAGGCTTCATGGATCTGTTCACCCGGCTTCCGGCGGACATCGTGCTGGTGGAGGGCGGCAAGAACCTCACCTTCCTGCCGCGCGTGCTTTGCCTGCGCGACATACTGGAGGCCCCCATGCTCGCGCCGGAGCTGGCCGTGGGCACCTTCGGCCCGGTCAGCCTGCCGCCCCTGCCCGCTTTTGACGAGAATTCCGTGGAAGAACTGGCCCGCGTGGCCGACGCCAAGGCCTTTGTGCTGGGCGGGCTGGACTGCGGCCTGTGCGGCCGGGAGAACTGCGCGGCCCTGACCAGGGACATTCTGGCCGGAGAAGCCTCTCCCAAGGACTGTCTGGCCCTGACGCCGCCCTCCCTCAACCTGAAAGTCAACGGCCGGGAAGTGCCCCTCAACGACTTTACGGCCCGGATGCTGGAGGGGGGCCTGCGCGGCATGCTCGCGCCGCTCAAGGGCATGGCCGCGGGCACGGTGGAAATTGTTTTGAAATAGAACAAAGCAACGTTGAAAAGTTGCTTCACTCCGACGGCTGCGAAAGCGGACGCCCGCGCCTGACGCCGAGCGGGAGCGCGTTCCCGCCGCCGACCGAGGGCTGGGCATAAAGCCCCACGGCGTTGAGCCGCCGGATGTTCGCGGGCAAAGCGAACGCGGTGGATATGTACATCCCGGCCGTCAAAACATGGTCCGGCGGCCGGGACACAACGAGCGCGCTGCCGCGCGGGCCGCCGCGCGGCGGCAATGGTTTGGTCGAGGTTTTTATATTCTTTTCAGGAGACGCTGCATGTTCCTTTCTCTCTTGGTCTATCTCTGCTGTGGCGCGGTGGCCGGCGTTCTGGCCGGACTGCTGGGCGTGGGCGGCGGCATCGTCATCGTGCCCATGCTGGTGGCTATTTTTCCCGGACAGGGCGTGCCGCCCGAGTATGTCCAGCAGATGGCCCTGGGCACTTCGCTGGCCAGCATCATGATCACCTCCATTTCCAGCGCGCGAGCCCATAACGCGCGCGGGGCCGTGCATTGGGACATTTTCCGCAACATCACGCCCGGCATTCTGGTGGGCACCTTTGTGGGCGGCCTGGTGGCCACGCACATGCCCACCATGTTTCTGAAAATCTTCTTCATCTGCTTTCTGTTCGTGGTTTCCGCCCAGATGCTTTCCAACTACCGGCCCCCGGCCAGCCGCGACATGCCCGGCGCGCTGGGCACCGCCGGAGTGGGCGGGGTCATCGGTCTGGTCTCCAGCTTTGTGGGCATCGGCGGCGGCACGCTGTCCGTGCCCTTCATGAGCTTCTGCAACGTGCCCCTGCACCACGCCGTGGGCACCTCGGCGGCCATCGGCTTTCCCATTGCCGTGGCCGGCACCCTGGGCTACATCATCGGCGGCTGGGGCAGGCCCGACCTGCCCGCACTTTCCCTGGGCTTCGTGAATCTCTGGGCCCTGCTCGGCCTGGCCGCCGCCAGCTATCTCACCGCGCCCCTGGGGGCCAAGCTGTCCCATGCCCTGCCCACGGCCAAGCTCAAGCGCGGCTTTGCGGTTTTTCTGATCCTGGTGGCCTTGAAGATGCTCTGGGGCATCCTGTAATAGCAACGCATGAAGCTGTATACCTACAATCAAAAACTGGCCGAATCGGTCTGGTGGAACCTGCTCTGGATGACCCTGGGCTCGCTCCTGATGACCATCTGCATTCAGAGCGTGGCCGCGCCCCATGACTTCCTGGCCGGTGGCGTCATGGGCGTGGCCCTGCTCGTGGCCTACTGGACCGGCACCCTCACGCCCCTGCTCTGGTACATGCTGATCTGCCTGCCCATCTATATCGGGGGCTGGTTCTTCGTGGGGCGGCGATTCCTGCTCTACACGGCCTACGGCACGCTCTGCACCACGGTGTTCGGCATGTTCATCACCTTCCAGATCCCGCTCTCCACCGAGGTTTACGCCGCCGTGGTAGGCGGCGTGCTGCACGGCGCGGCCGGAGGCATCATGCTGCGCACTCTGGGCAGCGGCGGCGGCACTGACATTGTCGCGGTGCTGCTCAAGGAGCGCTGGAACATCCCCATCGGCCAGTTCAACTTCATCTTCAACGTCCTGCTGTTCCTGACGGGCGCCTTCCGCCTTTCCCTGGACCTCATCGTGGCCTCCATGCTGATGATGTTCATCTCCTCCAATGCCCTGGAATACGTGCTGGGCATGTTCAACCGGCGCAAGCTGGTGATGATCATTTCCGACCACGGCGAGGAGATCAGCGAGGCCATTCTGGTTACCGAGCGTTTCGGCGCGACCATGCTGCGCGGCAAGGGGGCCTATTCCGGCTCGGACCGCGAGATTCTGCTCACCGTCACCAACAACGTGTCGCTCAAGCGCCTGGAAAATCTGGTCTACGCCATTGATTCCCACGCGCTCTTCATTGTGGAAAACACCTTTTACGTTTCCGGCGGCCAGTTCGCCCGCCGGGGCCGCTGACCGAGGCCCGCCGTGCCCGCCTCCGTCCTGGCCATCCGGGCCAGAACCATTGTGCCCCTGACCGGCGAAAGTCCGGCCCGGGGCGCGCGGCTTTTCGCGGCCCTGAAAAAAATCGACAACGCCGTGCTGCTGGTGCGCGACGGCCTGGTGGAAGACGTGCTGCCTTGGAAGAACGCCCGCCTGCCCGCAGGCGCGCGGGTGCGCGACGTGGGGCCGGTCTGCCTGGTCCCGGCCTGCATCAATGCCCATGCCCACATCCAGCTTTCCTATCTGGCCGGGCGCACGCTCTGGGGCAAGGGCTTCACGGCCTGGCTTGCCAGCATGATTCCCCAGCTGGGCGCGTCAACAGCCGCCGAAGTGGCCGCGGCCGCGGAAAGCGCCTGCGAAAGCCTGGCCGCTACCGGAGCCCTGCACGTAGGGGATGTGGCCGGTTCCCTGCGGGGCGGCGTGGCTCTGGTGGACCGGGCCTGCCGCGAGGCCGGAGTGGGGGTGAGCCATTTCTGCGAATGGTTCGGCTTCGGGCCGCCCTTTATCGACGGCGAGCGCCCCTGGCCACCGCGCTGCCGCGACGAACTGGCGGCGGACCCGGCCCTGGCCGGGCGCTGCGCTCCGGCCGGACATGCCCTGTACTCCACCGCGCCGGAGGTGCTGCGCGCCGCGCGGGACCACTGCGCCCGGCACAACACGGTTTTCAGCTTTCATCTGGCGGAATCGCCGGAAGAAACCCGGCTGCTGACCAGCGGAGACGGCCCCCTGTACGACTGCTACGCGGGCACGGTGCTGCCCGAGGGCTGGCGGCCGCCGGGCATGCGGCCTCTGGCCTACGCGGCCTGCCTCGGCCTGCTGGGACCGGGCGCGCTGGCCGTGCACGGCGCGCAGCTGGATGCCCAGGAAGTGGAAGTGCTGGCCGCCGGGGGCACGGCCCTCTGCCTCTGCCCGCGCTCCAACCGCAATCTGGGCGTGGGCGCGCCTCCGGTGCGCGCCCTGATGGAAAGCGGCGGCCTGCTCTGCCTGGGCACGGACGGCCTGACGTCCAATACCGACCTGGACGTGCGCCAGGAGGCCGTCTATCTGCGCGAAAGCCTGGACGTGCCGCCCGAGGCCCTGGTGCGCCTGCTCACGGTCAACGGCGCGGCGGCGCTGGGCCTGGGCGGGTCCGGGGCGGGACGCCTGACGCCGGGCGCGCCTGCCAATTTCTGCCTGCTGCCCGAGGCCCTGACCTATTAGGCTCAGCCCCCATTAAAAGCGCCTGCTCAGAGCCTGGCAGGGTAACCGTCTCATACTTGCACACCACGCGGCGGGATGTACCATTCACACTGTTCGCCCGTCCGGCGATCCGCTGACGCCGCGAACATTTCCCTTGCCGCCGGTCCCAGGCAGGGATAGGATTCTTTCATGGGGATGGAGTTCCCCTTGAACCGCATGCTGTGCTGATGACTCCTGCCTGACAAATGTCGGCGGGAGTCATTTTTATTTGCCGTGGCGCCCCTCCCCGCCGGACATGGCAAAAAAAAGGATGGGCGGCGCGGCTTGTTACTGCAAAAAGGGGGGAACGGACATGTTGTCACGTTTGCGGAATGCGTCGCCGGCGGTTGTCTTTGTCGTGCTCATGGGCATTGTCAGTCTGTTCGCGGACATGACCCACGAAGGGGCACGCAGCATTTACGGGGCATATCTTCCCCTGCTCGGCGCTTCGGCCACCGCACTCGGCTTTGCCACCGGCTTCGGCGAATGCATCGGCTATGCGCTCAGGCTCGCGACCGGAATCATCGCCGACAAGACAAAACACTATTGGGGGATGACCATGCTGGGGTACGGCGTCAACATGGTCGCCATTCCCTTTCTGGCGCTCGTGCCGGAAAACGGCTGGTTCTGGGCCTGCCTGCTGATCATTCTGGAACGCACCGGTAAAGCCATACGCCAGCCCGCTAAAAATACGCTTCTCTCCTTTGCGGCCACCCGGGTAGGCGTGGGCAAGGCTTTTGCCGTGCAGGAATTTCTCGATCAAATAGGCGCGTTTCTGGGGCCGGTATTCCTGTTCGGCATTCTCTGGTTCAAGAGCGACGCCGAACCGCGGACGGCCTACGCGCTCTGCTTCGCGGCCCTGGGCATCCCGGCGCTTTTGACCATGGCCTGGCTCTTCCTGGCGCGCCGGCATTTCCCGGACCCGGGACATTTTGAAGAGGCGGGCGCACGGCAAAATAGCGGCGCGAACCGGAGCGGGTTTCTTCTCTACATATTCGGGATCATGTTTTTCGCTTTGGGATTTGTGGATTTTCCTCTGATCACGCTGCATGTTTCCCGCCAGAACGTCATCCAGGGCGACGCACTGCCCCTGCTCTACGCGCTGGCCATGCTGGCGGACGCCTTCGCCGCGCTGCTCTTCGGCTGGCTCTATGACCGCTTCCGCTTCAAAACCCTGATTTTTTCCGGCCTCATGGCGGCATTTTTCCCCATATTCGTGTTTTGCTCAGCCTCTCTCGGGAGCATCCTTGTCGGCGTCGCGCTGTGGGGTATCGGTATGGGCGCGCAGGAATCCATCCTCAAGGCCGCCGTGGTGACGCTTACATCCAAGGAAAAACGCTCCACCAACTTCGGCATTTTCGAATCCTGTTTCGGTCTGAGCTGGTTTCTGGGCAGTTGGCTGATGGGCTGGCTATACGATATGCAACCGGCGTATCTGGCGGCGTTTTCCGTGGCGGCGCAGCTCTGCGCGCTTCCCCTGTATCTGGGCGTCAGCATGAAAAACAGGCCGTGACGGCGGACTTCCCGCGCGTGCCCGCAACAGGCGGACCGCACGGTTTACTTTTTCATCCCACCGGATATATTCAAGGCAACGGGGATGGGGTCCCCCATAAAACCGCATTCGTTGATGACTCCTGCCAGCGCTTCGGCGGCGGCGGGAGAATATTGTGCAAGGAGCCGCGCCAGGCAGGGCGCGGCTCCTTTTTCGTTATGCAATCACCATGAAGGAGGACACCATGACGTTCCAGATTGCCACAGTGACAGCTATGGAGATTCTTGATTCGCGAGGCAATCCCACTGTCGAGGTGGAACTTGTATCCGATGCGGGCCTGCGCGCGCGGGCCGCCGTCCCCTCCGGCGCGAGCACGGGCACGCGGGAGGCCGTGGAACGGCGCGACGGCGACAAACAACGGTTCGGGGGCAAAGGGGTGTCTGGCGCCGTGGCGGCGGTCTGTGGTGAAATATGCTCCGCCGTGCGGGGCATGGATTGCCGGGATCAACGCGGCATTGACAACACTCTCGTCACTCTGGACGGCACGGCGAACAAATCGCGCCTGGGAGCCAACGCCCTGCTCGGCGTTTCCCTGGCGGTCTGCCGCCTGGCGGCCCTGTCGGCCGGCCTCCCGCTCTACGCCTATCTGGGCGGCACCGGAGCCAGCCTCATGCCCGTGCCCTGCATGAACATCCTGAACGGCGGGGTGCATGCCCGCTGGCAAGGGGCGGATTTTCAAGAGTACATGATCGCTCCTCTGGGCGCGCCTTCCCTGCGCGACGCCGTGCGCTGGGGCAGCGAAGTCTATCAGGCCCTGCGGAACGTGTTGCTGGATCGCGGCCTTTCCGCCGGAGTGGGAGACGAAGGGGGTTTCGCCCCCTCGGTTTCCTCCAACCGGCAGCCGCTGGAACTGATCCTCCGGGCTGTGGAAAAAGCCGGTTACCGGCCGGGCGAAGATATCGCCGTCTGCATGGACCCGGCGGCCACAGCCTTTCACAGGGACGGGCTCTATCATCTCAGGACGGAGAAACGCGCTCTCAGCGCTGAAGAAATGACGGAATACTATGCCGCCATTCTGCGGGATTTTCCCGTGGTTCTGCTGGAAGACGGTCTGACCGAGGACGACTGGGACGGCTGGGCCATGCTCTGCAACACGCTGGGGCGTCATGTGGAACTGGTGGGCGATGATATTTTCGTCACCAACGTCCGCTATATCGAGCGAGGCATTAAAGAGCATACCGCCAATGCGGCGCTGATCAAACTCAACCAGATCGGCACGCTCAGCGAAACCATCGACGCCGTGCGGCTCTGCCGGCGCAACGGCTGGGGCGCTTTTGTCTCACACCGAAGCGGAGAAACCGTGGACAGCTTCATTGCCGACATGACCGTGGCCCTGGAAACGGGGCATTTGAAAACCGGCGCTCCCTGCCGGGGCGAACGGGTGGAAAAATACAATCAACTCATGCGGATTGAACGCGCCTTGGGGGCAAGCGCCGTTTACGCCGGGAAAAACGCTTTTGTCGCAACCCGTTAGACGCACGGGCAGACCATTCTTTTTCGAGGGGAGCTGTCACAGATGATCAAATCCATACTGGCCGTGTGCGTCGGGGCATCCGGGGGAGCCACACTTCGCTGGTTGCTCGGCCTCGCGCTCAATTCCGTATTTCCGGTGATACCCTTGGGAACATTGGCGGCCAACCTGCTCGGAAGCTACTGCATGGGAGCGGCGCTGGGCATTTTTTACACATTTCCCCTGGCCCCGGAATGGCGCTTGCTCTGCATCACCGGCTTTTTGGGCGCGTTGACCACCTTTTCCACGTTTTCGGCGGAAGTCGCGACGCTGTTGCAGGCCCAGCGTTTCGGCTGGGCCTGCGGCGCAATCACCTTGCATGTGGGCGGTTCGCTGCTGATGGTTTTTCTGGGCATGGGTTCCTTCGCCCTGGTCAGGCGTCTCTTTTAGAAGGCTCAATATCTGAATCCGTCATAAGCGCGTCCGGGATTTCCCCAAGAGTCTGCAGGAGCAGGCCGGCTTTCCTAAAGATAAACGGCTCTGCAAGGAGACAAGACCATGCACGGCTATCAATTGGTTTTCTTCACGCAACTGAAGCGCACACACGGATTGCTCAGCATCGCGGAGTGGCTGACGAAAGAGGCGAAACAACTGGGCGTGAGCGGCGTGACCGTCAGCGTGGCCCAGGGCGGCTACGGACGCGACGGGAAATACCAGTCCGCGCGTTTCTTTGAAACAGGAGAGCAGCCCATTGAAGTGACCATGGCGCTCAGCGCGGACAAAACGGACGAGCTTTTTACCCGGATCAGCAAAGAAGGGCTGAAGGTTTTCTATATGAAAACCCCCATTGAATACGGCATTACCGGAGAGGAATGAAACCAGTGGATAAACCCGTTTTTCTGCTTCTGGAGTTTCCTCCGGACGAAGCGGCGGATGCTGACCCCGCATTGGCGGCGGCATGGAACATGCCCGGCTTTGATCGACGCTTTCTACCCGAAAGACGGGCGACATTGCGCCTGCCGCTGGAAAAAGCGGCAGCCTGGCGCGACAGCCTGTTCGAACTTTGGGAAATGGTTCGTTTGCGGCCCGGGGCCGCGTTGCGTGTCAACAACGCGGACGTGGACGATAACGGCCTGAAAGATGTGTTGCACGTCCATGATTGCTCGCGCGGCCATACGGATGCAAAACATTGTTCGCCGTTGCACGGCTGGGACTGGGGCTGTCTGTTTCTCGCCCATATGCTCCCCGAAGCCCGTGAAACGGATGGGGACGCATTGCGGGCACGGCTGGAAAAGGAGGCCGCGCGGCTTCATCTCACGCTTTGCCCGCATTTCTCGGCCGATGTCCTGGCGGCAAAGGCGGCGGAAATCTGCCGCAATACCGGCCGGAACCCCGCATCCCCAAAGCCCGCGCCCGACATTCGGAGCACGTCCGGGGCCGGAGAGAAACAGGCGGAAAAAACACGCGTGCGGCCCGCACGCTATGCCGATATCGGCGGACTCGACGATGCGGTGCGGGCATTACGCGAAGAGGTGGAGCTCCCTTTGCGGCACCCTGAAATACTGCGCCATCTCGGCATCATGCCGTCCAGGGGCTGCCTGCTGCATGGCCCGCCCGGCTGCGGCAAAACGCTTTTGGCCAGAGCCCTGGCCACGGAAAGCAGCGCTGCCTTCATCCCGATCAACGGGCCTGAACTGGTGACCAAATGGCATGGCGAATCCGAGGAAAAACTCAGAGACGTTTTCGCGCGGGCACAGAAGGCGCAACCGGCAATTATTTTTTTCGATGAGATTGACGCCATTGCGCAATCCCGCTCTTCCGCCGAAAGTCTGCGCCTTGACGCCAAGTTTACCGCGCAGTTGCTGACGCTGATGGACGGCGTTCAGGATGGGGGGAGGGTTTTTATCCTGGGCGCGACCAACCGCCTGGACCTGTTGGACTCCGCCTTGCTACGCCCGGGCCGTTTTGACAAAATCATCCCCATTGGCAGACCCGATGCCGGAGGACGCGCGAAAATCCTTGCCATCCATGCGCGTGGTCTGCCTCTGGCAAATTCAGTGGATTTTTCCGCCATGGCCGCGCGTCTGGCCGGATATACGGGCGCTGAACTGGCTTTCCTCGTGTGGGAAGCCGCCTATGCCGCATTGCGCAGGATGATGCCTCTGGACATGCTGCTCCGTTCCAGCGAAAGAATCCCGGACGAAAGCCTGCAGAGCATCCGTGTTACCCGAGAGGATTTCACAAATGCCCTGCGCGTGCTTCGCAAACGTCCGCCGCAAGAGAGGAAAGCAGCGGAAGCGCGTCAAACGCCATACCGGACGCGTCCGGCATAAAGACCTTGTCATGGGCCAGTCTTGCTGGCATCATTCCCGGACAGCATATCCGTTTTTTCACCAAACCACGCTAAGAAGGACATCATGAGCGAGGAAGTTCTGGATTGGAAGGAAGCCATTGCCCGCGTGCTCAACAAACGCGACCTGTACGTCAAGCTGTTGCAAAAATTCATTGAGACGGAGCGGGACAGCTCGGCCAAGGTGGAACAGGCCCTGAAAAACGGCGATACGGAAACCGCCCGCCAACTGGTGCACAGCACCAAGGGCGCGGCCGCCAATTTGGGGGCCAAGGCTCTGGCCGCCGCCGCTCTGGAACTGGAGATGGCCATCAAGGCCGGTGCGGACACAGGTCCGGCCATGAACCATTTTGACTCCGCCGTAACGGATACGCTGGTGACCATGTCGGCCTTTATGAGCCAGTAGCGCGCTGTTGCGCGCACAACGATTTTCGGCATTATCCGCAAAGAGCCCCGGCCTTGACTCGCCGGGGCTCTTTTATAACCATATGCCATGTAACTGCTGCTCTCGCAGCCTCGCGCTACGAAGCCGTAAGTTCAATTCATTTGCGCCGGTTATGCGTCTGCCCTGCCGCCGCGATCCAGCACGCGCAGGGCCACGGCCTCGGCCAGATGTTCGGCGCTGATGCGCCCGGCTCCGGCCAGATCCGCAATGGTCCGGGCCAGACGCAGCACGCGGGTGTAGGCCCGCGCGGAAAGGCCCAGACGGCGCATGGCCGCCTCCATCAGGCTGTGCCCGGCCGCATCCAGGGCGCAATGCCGTTCCAGCAGCCCGCCGGAGAGTTCCGCGTTGCAGCGCGGCGCGAGCCCGGCGAAACGCTCTTCCTGCACGGCGCGCGCGGCCAGCACGCGGGCCCGCATTTCGGCCGAGGAGACGCCGCCTTCCGTGGCGCGCAAATCCGCATAGGGCACGGCAGGCACTTCCACATGCAGATCAATGCGGTCCAGCAGCGGACCTGAGAGTTTGTTGCGATAGCGGGCCAGTTGCTCCGGTCGGCAGGTGCAGGCATGCGCGGGATCGCCGTGATAGCCGCAGGGGCAGGGATTCATGGCCGCCACCAACATGCAGGCCGCCGGATAGGTGATGCTCTGGGCCGCGCGGGCCACGGTCACCACGCCGTCTTCCAGGGGCTGTCGCAGCGCCTCCAGGGCGGGCTTGTTGTATTCCGGCAACTCGTCCAGAAAAAGCACTCCGCGATGGGCCAGGCTGACCTCGCCGGGCCGGGACTGCCTGCCGCCGCCCACCAGGGCCACGTCCGAAACCGTATGATGCGGAGAGCGGAAAGGACGCGCGGCCACCAGGCCCGCGTCCGGCTGCAGATGGCCCGCCACGCTGTAGATTTTGGTGACTTCCAGGGCCTCTTCAAAGGAAAGAGGCGGCAGGATGGTGGGCAGGCGTTGGGCCAGCATGGTTTTGCCGCTGCCCGGCGGCCCGATCAGCAGCAGATTGTGCCCTCCGGCGGCGGCCACTTCCAGAGCGCGCTTGGCGGCTTGCTGACCTTTGACCTCCGCGAAATCCGGCATGGGGAAGGACGGTTGCGCGGGAGGCGCGCCCGGTTGCCGGGCTTCCAGGGCTTCGGCTCCGGCCAGAAAGGCCGCGCACTGGGCCAGATCGCGCGGTGCGTAGACCTGAAGGCCGCGCACTACGGCGGCTTCCGCCGCATTGTCCGGCGGGGCCACCAGACCGGCGGCCTCACGCCGCCGGGCCAGAATGGCCAGAGGCAGCACGCCGCGCACGGGCTTGAGGGCCCCGGTCAATGAAAGTTCGCCGATAAAAAACAGGCCCCGCACCCTGTCCACGGGGATCAGACCGGCGGCGGCCAGCAGACCCACGGCCAGCGGCAGATCGTAGCCGGTTCCGGCCTTGCGCCGCCCGGCCGGGGCCAGGTTGACCGTGATCCGCGCCGGGGGCAGCCGGAAATTGCAGGCTCGGAGCGCGGCAAAGACGCGGTCCCTGGCCTCGCGCACCTCGGTTTCGGCCAGACCCACCAGGCTGAAGCCCGGCAGACCCTGGCGGACGTAATCCACCTCGACTTCCACCGGAAAGGCGTCCACCCCTTCGAGGCCGCCGCTGTACAGGCGAATCACCATAGCCGCGCCGTCAGCGCCGAGCCGGAGCAATGTAACATTGAAGTTAATCCGCCCTTGGAGCTGTTTCTAAATAAGGATGTTCGCTCTCTGCCAAGGCAGACGCGTCCTGGGCGGAGGGAGTGTATTCAAACCCGACCTTCGCACGGGGCGAGCCTAACGTCGGCAGAGGGCGAAAGGGCAATTTAGAGACAGCTCCTAGTGGATCTGCTGCCCGATGCGTCCCCAGCGGATATCGTCCAGCCCGCCCCAGGACCAGTAGATGCGCCAGGCCTTGGCCCGGATGGCGCTGCGGTCCACAAAGCCCCAGAAACGGGAGTCCAGCGAATTGTCACGGTTGTCGCCCATGACGAAGTATTTGTTGGGCGGCACGGTGACCGGCCCGTAATTGTCCCGAACGGGTTCGACGCCGTCAGGATCCGCAAAGCGGATGTAGGATTCCTTTACGGGCTGGCCGTTGCGATAGAGCTGCTTGTTGCGCACCTCGATGACGTCGCCGGGCACGCCGATGATCCGCTTGATATAGTCCACGCTGGGATCATTGGGGTACTTGAAGATGATGACGTCGCCCCTGGCCGGATCGTCGCCCTTGTAGACATAGGTGTCGGTAAAGGGAATTTTGATCCCGTAGGCGAATTTGCTGGCCAGCAGATGGTCGCCCACCAGCAGGGTCTGAAGCATGGATTCCGAGGGGATCTTGAAGGCCTGCACCACAAAGGTGCGGATCACCAGGGCCAGGACCAGAGCTACCAGCAAGGCTTCACCGTATTCACGCCAGAGCGGTTTCTTGGGGCGCGCTTTTTGTTGCAGCAGGGTGGGTTTCATAACGATTCCTTGTTCAGGGCGGATTCCGGGATGCGCCTCCCGGCGGACGGGAGTCCGCAGTATGCCGTGATGTTCTTCCGATGGCAAGCCGCCGTCGCGCGCAAGCGGGCCTTGTTCCGGCCTCAACGGCGCGAACGCCGCCTGGCCAGCAGCCGCCAAAGCAACGTCCCGGCCGCCAGGATTCCGACGATCCAGCCTCCCATACCGGGCCGGTACGCGGTGGCCCAGAACAATTTCAGATGTTCCATGAGCCCGAACTTCTCTACATAGCCGACCGCGAAGAGCACGAGGATCAGAGCGGGCAGTATCCAGGTCAGATAGCCGCGCAGCCAGGGCGGAAACTTGACGCCCACCCCCTGGTCCACTTCGGTCAGGAAATTCTCCCAGCCCCAGCCGCGCCGCCGGCAGCAGAACAGCAGAAAAAGCAGACCGCCCAGGGGCAGGACGTTGTTGCTGATCAGAAAATCCTCAAAATCCAGAATGCTGCTGCCCGCGCCCAGGGGCTGCACGAAGCTCAGCAGGTTGAAGCCCAGGGCGCAGGGCAGGGACAGCAGCCACATGGCCCCGGCATGCAGCACCGTGGCCCGGCGGCGGGGCATGCCCCAGACGTCGGCGCTGTAGGAAATGATGTTTTCAAACACCGCGATGACCGTGGACAGGGAGGCGAAAGCCAGAAAGATGAAAAAGAGCGTGCCCCAGAGGCGGCCGCCGCCCATGGAATTGAAGATATTGGGCAGTGTCACGAAAACCAGACCCGGCCCGGCGCCGGGCTCCACGCCGAAGGCGAAGCAAGCCGGAAAAATGATCAGCCCGGCCATGATGCCCACAAAGGTGTCCAGGCCCATAATCCAGAGCGCCTCCCCGGTGAGGGAGCGGTCCTTGGGCTGGTAGCTGCCGAAGATGGTCATGGCCCCGATGCCCACGGAAAGGGCGAAAAATGCCTGGTTCATGGCCGCGTTGCAGACGTTGAGCAGGCCCACCTCGCTGAACTTGCCCCAGTCCGGCACAAGGTAGAAGCGCACGCCCGCGCCCGCGCCGGGCAGCAGCAGCGCGCGGGCCACCAGAAGCACCAGAATCAGCAGCAGGCCCACCATCATCAGCTTGACCACGCGCTCCACGCCCTTCTGCACGCCCAGGGCGCAGACGCCGAAGCCCAGAACCACGCTCAGACTCATGCCGATGATCTGCACATCCACCCGGCCCAGAGCCGCCTTGAAAAAGCCGCCCACGCCCTCGGGCGTGAGCCCGGACAACGCGCCCGAGGCCATGAACCAGCAGTAGGAAAGCATCCAGCCGGTCACCGTGGTGTAGAACATCATCAGCATATAGCTGCCCACCAGGGCCACCCAGCCGAAACGGTGCCAGTACGTGCCCGCGGGTTCCAGCACCCGCAGGGCCAGGCCCATGTTCCGGCGCGAGGCGCGGCCCACGGCGAATTCCATGATCATGATGGGCAGAATGGCGAAGAGAAAGAAAATATAAATGCCCACAAAAATGGCGCCGCCGTAAGCGCCGGTGATATACGGAAAACGCCAGACGTTGCCGAGGCCGATGGCGCAGCCCGCCGACAGCAGAAGAAAACCCAGACGGCTGCCCAGCATTTCGCGTTTGACCTGTCCCTTTTCCACCATCCTGCCCCCTCTTGCGGAAATTGTCCGAAGGTCCGCACAGGCTACGAGAAATTTTGCCCTCTGCCAAGAAAGAATGCCTTTTCGACCGGCTGTCGCCTCACGGCATGGATGTTCAGAGCGTTAAGGAAACGCTGAGTAGTGAGGATTTTTGTTCTCCGCCAAGAAAGGCGAGCCTTGGGCGAAGGGAGTATATTCAAGCATATTCGACCTTCGCACGGGGCGATCCTGACGCGGGCAGAGGGCAAAAATCCTCACTACTCAGCGTTTCCTAATGCAGGCGCAGGGCAAAATTGATCCCGAAGCACAGCGCAATCAGGCACATGATCAGATTGACGTCCTTGAAGCGGCCCGACAGCAGCTTGATGCCCACCCAGCTCACAAAGCCGAAACCAAAGCCCGTGGCGATGTTGAAGGTCAGGGGCATGCTCACGATGGTCAGAAAGGCGGGCAGGGCCACGGTGAAATCCGCGAAGCGGATGCGCCCCACTTCCTGCATCATCAGCGCGCCCACGATGATCAGCACGGGCGCGGTGGCGAAAGACGGCACCAGGGCCACCAAGGGCGCGAAAAACAGCGAGAGAAAGAACAGCCCGGCAATGACCACGGCGGTCAGGCCGGTGCGGCCGCCCTCGGCCACGCCCGTGGCGCTTTCCAGATAGCTGGTGGCCGTGGTGGCTCCCAGCAGGGCGCTGGACATGGTCGCCAGGGAGTCGGTGATCAGGGCTTTGTCCAGGTTTTCAATATGCCCGTCCTCGCGCATGAAACCGGCCTTGTGCGCCAGGCCGATGAGCACGCCCATATTGTCGAACAGATCCACCATGGTCAGGGTGAAAATAATGGAAAACAGGCCGTGGTGCAGCGCGCCCTTGAGGTCCATCTGCAAGAAGGTCTCCGTGGGCAGGGGCAGTTTGCCGGAAAAAATCGCCCCGCTGGGCACGGGCGAAACCCCCAGCAGCATGCCCGCCAGGGTGATGGCCAGAATGCCGATGATCATGGCGCCGGGAATGCGCAGGGCCATCAGCGCGCCGATCAGAAAGACCCCGGCCACGGCCAGCAGGGTCTGGGGCTGGCCCAGATTGCCCAGGGTCACGAAAGTGGAGGGGTCCGCCGCCACAATGCCGCAGCTTTTCATGCCGATAAAGGCGATGAACGCGCCGATGCCCACCACAATGGCGTATTTCAGGTCCATGGGCACGGCATTGATGATCATCTGGCGCACGCGGGTCGCCGTGAGCAGCAGAAACACCAGGCCGGAAATGAACACCGCGCCCAGACCCGTCTGCCAGGTATAGCCCGCGGGACCACAGATGTAGTAGGCGAAAAAGGCCGTGATGCCCAGGCCCGGCGCCACGCCCACCGGGAATTTCGCCCACAGGCCCATGAGCAGAGTCGCCAGAATGCTCACCCAGATGGTGGCGGCCACGGCGGAATCCTTGGGCATGCCCGCGTCGGCCAGCATGGACGGCACCACAAAGATGAGATAGCACATGGCCATGAAACTGGTCAGCCCGGCCAGACACTCCTTTCTGACGGAGCTGCCCCTGGCGGCGGGATTAAAATATGTTTCCAGCAGTCGCACCCTGACCCCCCCTCCCGGCTTCCGCCGGAACGCCGCCCGCGCACGCGGGACGGCCGCTGTTACACTTGAAGTTCCCGCTTACCGGAAAAACAGACGGTCTCCGCAAGACGGCTTGCCCGGAAAAAACCTTTAGAACAGATTATCTTTGAAAGAGTACGCGTTTCAAAGTTGAAATGCCCTATTTCAAAAACGCGCTGACCCCCGTGAAGATCACCTGGGCCGCAATGGCCGCCAGCAGCAGGCCCGTGAGCTTGGACAGCACGGCAATGCCAGTGCGGCGCAGCACCCGGGCCACGCCGTCGGCCAGGCAGAGCAGCAGAAACATGCCCGCGGCCGCCAGCAGCAGGGAAAACACGCCCACCAGCATTTCATGCAGGTCCTCGGCGGACGCGCCCATGACCATGACCGCGCCGATGGAGGCCGGTCCCATGCCCAGGGGAATGGCCAGGGGCACCACGCTGATGTCGCCCTCGCGCTTGGTGTGGACCTGCGAGCCGTCATCGTTCATCAGGGCCACGGCGGTCAGCATGAGCAGCACGCCCGAACCGATGCGGAAGGCATCCAGGGTAAAGCCGAACAGCTCGAACAGATTGGAGCCGAACAGATAGAGCACCACGCCGATAATGAAAATCGCCGTGGAGGTTTTAAAGGCCACAGTGACTTTCTGTTTTTTGCCGTATTCCTTGGTGCCGCTGATAAAAGCGCTGAGCACGGCGGGCGGCGTCATCAGCGCATACAGCTTGATGCTCGTTCCGACCACTTCGCTGACAATGCCTTCCATACCCCTCTCCCTTGCCGCTCCGATCCACTATAATGCAGCACTTAAAACTTCTTTTACGTGTTAAGATCGCTACGCCGAAAAACGTGGTTGTCTGTGCTGTCGATGCCCGTAATTCGCTTCGCCCAAACAGGCATGGCACTACTTCAGAAAAGCGGTGATCCCCGTAAAAATAACCTGGGCCGCAATGGCCGACAACAGCAGGGCCGTGAGTTTGGACATCACGGCGATGCCCGTGTCGCCCAGCACTTTCTCCACCTTGTCGGCCATGCACAACAACAGAAACATGCCGAACGAAGCCAGCAGCAGGCAGAAAACTCCGGACAGCACATCATTCAGGCCCTCGGTAGTGGCGCCCACAACCATGACCGCGCCGATGGCCGAAGGCCCCATGCCCAGGGGAATTGCCAGCGGCACCACGCTGATGTCGCCTTCCTGCCTGGTGCGCGGTTGGGTGCAGTCGTCGTTCATCAGCGAGATGGCGGTCAAAAAGAGCAGCAGGCCCACGCCGATGCGAAAGGCGTCCAGGGTGAAGCCGAACAGCGTGAACAGATGCGAACCGAACAAAAAAAGAAACGTGCCGATGATGAAAATCGCCACGGATGTTTTACAGGCCGTCAGGGCCTTCCGCTCTCTGTCGAGGCTTCTGGTGCCGCTGATAAAGGCGCTGAGCACTGCGGGCGGCGTCATCAGCGCATACAGCTTGATGCTCATGCTGATTATTTTGCCGACAGTAATGTCATCCATACGTTCTCCAGATGCGGCGACGCGTTGCCGCAAAACCCTACGGGTTTTGCGTGTCTAATTTTTCAAATTAGGCACTAGGCAATGTTCAAGGCAGGCGCATCTTCCGCCGGGCCGGGTTTTTCTCCGATCCGGGCGTCCCGTGCCTCGCCCTCGGCGTGGATACCGTATTTTTTCGCTTTCCGCACCACCGAAGACTGGCTGATGCCCAGGCGACGGGCGGCCTTGTAGGTGCTGCCCGCTTCGGCCAGAGCCTCAGCCAGCATGCTTTTTTCCAGAGCCTCCACGGCCCGGGTCAGGGATTGTTCCGTCCGGGACACTTCACGCGGCGCGCTGGCCGATTCCCGCATGTAGGAAGGCAGGTCGGCCGGTGCGATGATTTCCGTCTCGGCCAGCGTGACCAGAGACTGGATCACGGATTGCAGCTCGCGCACGTTGCCCGGCCAGTTGTAGGCCAGGAAGAGCTGCTCCGTGCGCGGGTCCAGGCGCTTGTCCGTGCCGGTGCCTTCACTGATCTTGCGCAGAAAATGCCAAGCCAGCATCAGAATGTCGTCCTTGCGTTCGCGCAGGGGCGGCATGTCCACGTTCAGCACGCGCAAACGGTAGAAGAGGTCTTCGCGGAACTGGCCGTCGGCCACCATTTTGTCCAAAGGCTTGTTGGTGGCCGCGATCACCCTGGTGTCCACGGCGATGGCACGGGTGCCGCCCACCCGGTAGAAGGGCTGGCCGTCCAGCACATGCAACAGCTTGGCCTGCATGGGCAGGGAGAGTTCGCCGATTTCGTCCAGCAGCAGCGTGCCGCCGCTGGCCAACTCCAGCATGCCCGGCTTGCCGCCTTTGGAGGCTCCGGTGAACGCGCCTCCCTCGTAGCCGAACAGTTCCGATTCCATGAGCGCAGCGGGCATGGCCCCGCAGTTGACCACCACAAAAGGCTTTTCCGCCCTGTGGCTCATGTCGTGGATGATCTTGGCGGCCAAGGATTTGCCGGTGCCGGTCTCGCCCAGGATCAAGGTCACGGCGTCGGAATGCGCGGCCTTGACGATGTCCTGGCGCACGCGGTGCAGCAGCAGGCTCTGGCCCATGAGGCCGCTGTTGGCTTCGCTCTCCAGGCCCTGGGCGCGGAGCTTGTAGGCCATGGCCTCCACTTCCAGGTTGGAGAGCTTTTTCTGAAGGCTCTCCAGCTCCGTAATGTCGCGGATGACCGCGATCACGCGCCAGACCTTGCCGTTTTCGTCAAACACCGGCGTACTGGTGTTCAGGCAGCGTTTGCCGTTGGCGTAATCGTCAAAGAGGGTCACGGTATGCCGGGCCTTCAGGGCCCGCAGGGTCACACAGGTTTTGAAGCGCCCCTCCTGCAGGGGCTTGGTCACGTGCCGGCCCACCACCTCTTCGGCCTTGATCCCGGCAATGCGCTCCATGGCCCGGTTGACGCGCCGGGTGACGCCGTCGGCGTCAATGACCCAGATGCCGTCGTGAATGAATTCCAGCATGCTGTCCAGTTCGCGCCAGGACAGCCGGGCGGCCTGATCCAGCTCGCCCATGGGGATTTCATACACGGTGAAACAACGCACCGGGCCGTGGCTTTTGCTCACGTCCCCCCACCAGTAGAACAGATAGCTGGCGCCGCACGGATGGCGGAAAATCATCCGGCCCTGCTCGCCGGGCGTGCCCTCCGAGCCCCCGGCCTCGTGAAAGCCTTCCAGAACGCCCTGGCTCAGCCAGCGGCTCAGGGCCGTGCTGGGCAAAATCTCGCCCCGAATGCCGAGCATGTCCCTCAGAGCGTCGTTGGCGTGGAGCAAAAGCCAGTTGTCCGAGCCGCATACGCCGCCCGGCATGCGCGCCAGACGGTCTTCCAGCGCCGCGCCATAGGCTGAGCTGTCGATCATGGGCATCTCCCGCGGATGGACGAAAAAATGCGGCTCCGCTTCCGGACGGAACCGGAGCCAACTAGGACCTGTTGACACTATAAAATTTTTGTTCGCTCGCAAGGAAGATAAGCCTGCTTTGAGGGAGTGTACTCTTTTGGTACTCGACCGAAAAAGCAGGTGAAATCT
>OKSB01000135.1_pt1 | contig 75781 bp, 68 predicted proteins | sample 1601171 | NCBI WGS metagenome assembly OKSB01 (sample SAMEA3541496, study PRJEB24748) | human gut metagenome | biome: human gut; feature: human-associated habitat; material: faeces | place: China | collected 2012 | reverse complement strand
ACTACGAGGCGGAGCTGGCCGTCATCATCGGCCGCCCGGCGTACAACGTCAGCGAGGCGGACGCGCTGGACTACGTGTTCGGCTACACCATTTTAAATGATGTGAGCGCGCGCACGATCCAGAACCAGCACAAGCAGTGGTACCGCGGCAAGAGTCTCGACGGCTTCACGCCGATGGGTCCGTGGATCGTCACGCCGGAGGAATTCGACGTGCGCAGGCCGTGGAAGATCCAGAGCCGCATCAACGGCGAGCTTCGGCAGGACAGCACGACCGACCTCATGATCTTCCACGTACCGTACGTGATCGCCGAGCTCAGCCAGGGCATGACGCTCCGGCCCGGCACGATCATCTCCATGGGCACGCCCGCCGGCGTGGGCATGGGCTTTGACCCGCCGAAGTGGCTGCACCCGGGCGACGTGGTCGCGTGCAGCATTGAGGGCATCGGCACCCTCACCAACACCGTTCGGTAATCCGCCGTCAGGCATCCGCCTGCAGCGGCCGAAGATATCGCAAACAGAATCAGAAAAGGAGAGAAAAAGTTATGAAATTTGCAATGTATGGTTCCGGCGCAGCCGGCAGCGTCTTCGCTTCTTACCTGCGTAAGGGCGGTGCGGACATCATCCTCATCGACCGCTACGAGGCCCACATGAAGAAGGTCGCCGAGGAAGGCATGCACTTCACCATCCATCAGGAGGAAGATGGCGGCTACAAGGATTACGACTACCAGCTCAAGGGCTTCCGCACCTACACCACCGCTGCTGACGCGGCCGCGGCGGAGGGCAAGGTCGACGTCATCATCTACATGACCAAGGCGACCCAGCTCGAGCAGGCCATCCAGGACTCCATGCCCGTCGTCGGCGACACGACCGTCGCCGTCTCCCTCATCAACGGCCTCGGCAACGATGACAACCTCTTCAAGGTCTTCCCGAAAGAGCGCTGCATCATCGGCTCCGGCGTGCTGGGCACGGCTCTGCCCGAACCCGCACACTGCGTGTCCACCCCGGCCGGCGGCGTGCAGATGAACTTCGGCGGTGCGGTCCGCTCGGAGCTCACCGACGCAGCCTGCACCGAGATGCTCAAGTGCTACCGCGAAGGCGGCTGCGACGCTTACTGGCGCGACGGCGAGCCGGGCACCGACAACAACATCTACAAGTTCATCTGGAAAAAGGTCTGCGTGAACGCCACCGTCAACACCGTGTGCGCGGTCCTGCGTCTGAAGATCGGCGAGGTCGAGGCGGATCCGTTCGGCCAGTGGCTGTTCCACAGCGTCATCCGTGAGACCTGCGCGGTCGCGACCGCCAAGGGCGTGCCGATGGACGCCGATGAGTTCATCGCCCACGATCACAAGGACATCGTCACCAACATCGCGGACTACTATCCGTCCATGTGCCAGGACATGCTCTTCAACCACCGCCAGACCGAGATCGACGTGCTCAACGGCAAGATCGCGGAGTACGGCGAGCAGCTGGGCATCGACACCCCGGTCTGCAAGGTCCTGTCCCAGGTCGTGCGCTGCATCCAGGGCAACTACGACAAGCAGTACCTGAAGTAATTTCCCATCCCGGATTTTTCTCTGCCGGCCGGCCAACAACCGGCCGGCAGTCTGCTAAGGAGGCAAACGCATGAAAATTGCAATGATCGGCTCCGGCGCTGCCGGCAGCGTGTTCGCCGCCTACCTGCGCAAGGGCGGCGCCGAGCTCTGGCTCGTCGATAAGTATAAGGCGCACATGGACAAGATCGCGGCCGACGGGCTGGTCTTCCGCACGCCGGAGGGCGAGGAAGTGCTCACCGGCTTCCACACGAGCGCCACCGCGCACGACATCGGCACCATGGACATGGTCATCCTCATGGTCAAGGCCACGCAGACCGCGGACGTCATGGCCGACACCATGCCCTGCATCGGGCCGGAGACGGTCGTCGTCTCGCTGCAGAACGGCCTCGGTAACGACGAGGTGCTCGCCCAGTTTGTGGAGACCGACCGCATCCTCTACGGCAGCGGCCTGATCGGCACGGAACTAGCCGGCCCCGGCGTGTGCGTGAGCAAGCCGGAAAAGGGCATCCAGATGCACTTCGGCGCCGTGCACAACAACCCGAAGGCCGACGCCGCCGGCAAGGCGCTCGAGGCATGCTTCCAGGCGGGCGGCTGCAACGCGAGCTTTGACGAAGACGTGCGTCCGTACATCTGGAAGAAAGTCATCGCCAACAGCGGCTACAACGGCGTGAGCGCCGTCATGCGCCTGAAGGTGAAGGAGACGTTCGCCGACCCCTACGGCCACGACATCGTCATGCATGTCTGGAAAGAGGGCTGCGCCGTCGCGCAGGCGCTCGGCATCGGCGATCTCTGGCCGCTCATGGAAAAGGAGGAGCCGAACATCGTCGCCAACCTCGGCAACTACTATCCGTCCATGGCGCAGGACGCCGTGCTGCACCAGCGCCAGACGGAGATCTCCGTGCTCAACGGCGCCATCGCGCGCTACGGCGAGCGGCTGGGCGTGCCCACCCCGTTCAACACCGTCATCACGAAGGTCATCTCCTGCATCCAGAATAACTACGACAAGCAGTATCTGGGCTGATAACGCATCCCACGTCAGCGCCCCGGCAGACCGCCGGGGCGCTTTTTGTGCAGGGGATACCTCTCCGGCGCTTGACAGGCACGCCCCGCACCAAAACCGGAGACCCGCAAACCTTCAAAGCCCGCGCTCGTCGCGCAAAAACAGCATATAACAAACACCCCCTGTGCTTTGCACAGGGGGTGTTCGCTATGGTTTGGTTTTCCGTCAGCGCTGCGCGCTTAGCGGTTGGGGTACTTCTGGGCCAGCTCGGCCTCGAGCGCATCCCAGTCACGCTGCTGCGTGATCTTCGTCCACGTCTCGGGCGACTTGTTGTTCACGCGCTCGTAATCGTGGCTGTTGGTGGCTTCCTGCACGGGCTCATAGTACCAGGCGTCGGGGTCGCTGTTGTCCGGCCAGGTGACCATGTCGGGGAGGAAGTGATCCTTGTCCGGCGTGCGGAAGAGGACGTTGTTGATGATCTCCATGACCTCGGCGCGGGTGATCTCCTGCTCCGGGTGGAACGTGCCGTCCGGGAAGCCGCTGACCAGGCCGAGCGCCGCCGCGCGGTTGATATACTCGCGCGCCCAGTTGTTGGAGATATCCGAGAACGCGTCGCCCTCAACCTCCGGCGCGCGGAAGAACAGCGCCGCGATCGTCGCAAACTCCGCGCGGGTGATGTGCTTCGCCGGGCCGAACGTGCCGTCCGGGAAGCCGACGAGGATGCCGGCGTTCGTCAGCGTGGCGACCTGGTTGCTGTACCAGCTGTTGGCCTCCACATCCGGGTACGGATACGTGGTGCACCAGACCTGCTCGCGCGCATCGTCCTGCAGCAGACGGTAGAAGATCGTGGCAACCTCCATACGCGTGATCGGATCAAGCGGGCCGACGTCGCCGTTCGGGTAGCCGACGATGTACGCATCGTGCTTCTCACGCTCCAGCGGCGGGGGCGGCACTTCATTGTCCTCGACGGAGAACACGAACGTGATGTGCGCAGCCGCTTCCTGGAACGCGTTGCCCATGGCGGGGTCGACCTCGATGGTCACGTCCAGATCGACCGGGTCAGTCTTGGGGCTGACCTCGGCGATGAAGACGTTGTTCTTGAGGCCCTTGCTCGCGTCGAGCTGGCTGAAGAGCTTCGCGGTCTTGTTGGACGCGAGCGCAACGCCATTTTTCGACACGGTCATGCTGATGTGATCGAGCACATCGTTGTACGTGATGGCGGAGCCTTCCTTGGCGGAGGCGTCGCCGTTGATCTCCGCGCGCAGATAGATCTTTGCGCCCTGCACACCGTTTTTGCTGTCGGCCTGCACGCGGATGGTCTGCGTGAGGCTGTCGCCGGGCATGCAGTCGGAGAAGTTCGGGAACAGGTTCGTGTCCGAGCCCTTGCCGGTGTGAGTGAAGGTGAAGTGTGCGTTGGTGCCGTCCGAGCCGTCATAGTACGTGACGGTGGGGATGTTCGCCCCGCCCGTCGCCCAGATGCCCAGTCCGGCGGCCAGCGCGACCACCAGCACGAGGGCGACGATCATGGTAAGCTTTTTGTGTTTCATACCGTTGCCCTCCTTATGGTGCCGTGGTCGGCTGCGTCAGATAGCCGTTGTTGTCAACGCCCACGCGCCAGCTATCTGTCACGGCCTTGCTCGGCGCGGCCTGAATACCCTCGGCCAGCACCGTCACCTCGAGGTGATAGCCCTCGGGAGCACCTTCCGGCTGCTCGATGGGGGTCTTCAGCAGGTTGCTCGTGACATTGCTCGGCTTTGCGCTGACCGGCGCGACCGGCGTCTTGTAGTAGTAGATGCCGCCCTGCTCGAACCAGTTGGTCTTATCATAGTCGACTGAGATATTCACCGGCGTGGCGGAGATAGTCTTTCCATCTTTGCTGACCCAGTTCATGACCAGCTTGACGCGGACATAGGACGTGGCCGTGCCTTCGTTCTTGACGTAAATCTCCGACTTGATGCCGTCGTCTGTCTTCTCTTCGATCGTGATTTTGGACTTGGCGGCGGTGAACGTGTTTGTCACTGCGTTGGTGTGCGCGACCAGCAGGGCAACCGTGGTGCCGACTGCCAGCGCGAAGATCAGGCACAGGGAGAGGATGAGCGCGGCTTTTCTCCCGCCTGAACCGTTAAAGATACGTTTCATATGTCATCCCTCCTGTTCAGTTCGTGCCCGAGCCCGGAACATGTCCGGTTTTATCGATATTATCCTTGGCCGTCCACTTGTTGATCACGTCGACAATGCTCGTCAGCCAGTGGTTTTCTTTGGCGGTGTTGGTGATCTTGGCCTCGCCGTTGGGGTTTATGCTGCTGAGCATGACGGCCTTACTACCATTGTCAGGCGTGTAGCTCCACGACCAATTTGTGTCCTCAACCACGGTGTAGTCGCCGACAGCCAGACCGGTGATGGTCGTGCTCATGTTGCCCTTGAGCACCACGGTGGTCACGAGATCGTCGCCCTTCATGACGTTGAACACGAACGTCTGGTTCGGGTTCGCGCCCTCACCGGTAACGTTCTTGGTGATCTTCAGGCTGCAGGTGTTGACATGGCACAGGAACGCCTTGCCTTCCGGCAGAGCGCAGGTCTTGCCGTCGCAGAACGTGTGATGGAATTTGGTATGTTCCGTCACATCGGTGTCGCCAATCTTCACAGACGCAGCCACGACGAAGTCCGTCCGGGTGTTGATCTTGCCGCCTACGACAGCGTCGGTGTCCGGCGTGTAGGAAATAGTCAGCTCAGGGGCTTGGCCCATCACATTGGTGTCGGCCTTGGTGTCACTGTGCTTCCACACGGTGTCGGTCAGGTTACCGGTAAAGGCGGGTGCGGTGTCGCCGTAGTAGCCCTCGCTGTCCTGGAAAGTCAGCTCCGGCTTGTAAACATAGACACGAGAAATCGCCGTGGCAGTTTTCGACTGGGCTGGTGCACCAGTCGAATCCGACGCAGCCTTTTCCTTGGGAGAAACGGTCGCAGTCACCGTATAGCTGTCATCCCGCGTCATATCAACCGAACTACTCGTCGTATAAGAGACTTTCACAAAGGAGAAATCACTCCCTGCAGTGTCATACGATGTGCACATCTGCTCAGGCGTCGGCTGCGTGCCCAGATAATAGACATGGCAGTCTTGCCCGGCCAATTCCGGTGCAATGATGGGGACATTGACCTTTGGAACATCAAACAGGCCAGCAGAAACACCCTTCTCCGTGTAAACGCCGGAAGTATCTCCGTTGGTCGGCACGTTGTTGCCGCCAACAAATCCGGGCTTTCGCTGCACAGAAAACTCGATAATCAGTTTCTTGCCATACGTACCATCGTGCTTCTTGTCGGCGACGTAGTACTTATTGAAATCAAATCCGGTCACGCTCACCGTGTTCGTATGTGCGTCAATCGTCGCCTGCACGTCGCTGCCGGCCGGCTGCTCCGTGTCAAAGCTCTTGCCGTTATAATCGGCGGTGTAAAGCTTCACACCTTCGGTGTTCGCCGGCATAGTGAAATACGGTGTCACAATGTCTTTAACAACCGTCGAGCTGCTAAGGTCAATGCTCGCCTGACCGATATTCTCGCTGATCGTCGTGAAGATTCGGCTCAGGGAAGCGGAATCATTCGCGGTCAGGTAGTAGCTGGAAGATGTGCGATTGAAGTTTCTAGCAATCGTATAAGTAATTTTATAATGAAGTATGCCCAAACCTTTAGTCTCACGCTTCAAGCCAACTTCCGCAGCATCTTCAAAATTGCTGGACAGCAAATTCAGGAATCGGTTTCCGGCCGGCCTGTCTGCTTCCGGAAAATCTGTTCCCGGAAAAAGCCCCCAGGTATCCTTCACCCATTTTGAATTCACCGTGCCGTTGCTATTGGTATCAAAACCACTGGCACCGTACATCTCGTCCGGATTCGCGCCATTGAAAATACCGACCGAATACACCGTCGCACCGGAATCCTTCAAGGCCTTTGCACTCTGGATAGCAGTATTTGCAACGTTCGTACTGAAATCGCTCTGCGTCGTCGGCACACCGTCCGTGAACACAACCACAACCTTCTGCCGCGTCGTGTTGCTGCCCGTGTAGTTGTAGCCGCTGCCCATCAGCGTCTCTGCCTGCTTCATGCCGTCACCCACATTGGTTGCGCCACTCGGAGTGTCGGGAAGCCCGGTGATCTCCCCTTGAAGTGTCATTTTGCCGTCCTGCGATACAGGCGTCCAGCCCTGCAGCACGGATGCGTCCGAGCCGAATGTCACGATGGAGATCCGGTGATCCGACTTCTCCGCGTCATATTTGTCCGCCACAGCGCCGATGAACTGGTTCACAGCCTGCTTCATCGCATACTGCCGGCGGCTTGTGTCGTTGTTGGTGCTGTTGCCGTTGAAGTCATACGCCATCGAGCCGGACTGATCCAGCACAAGCACGACGTCCACCGGCGTTGTTGAGGTCGTCGTCGTCACTTTGCCGGTCGTAAATGCCTCCATGCGGATCGTATAGCTGCCATCCTCATTGGCAGTCGCCGTCTTGGACAGGTTCAGGCCGTCCTTGAATTCACCCGCACCGCTGGCGCGCGCAGCACGCAAAACCGGCTGCACCGAAACAGCGGGCAGGAACGGGCCGGCCGCCGTATACACAACTGTCTGAGGCGCTTGGACTTGGGCCGCTTCTGTGCTCTCGGCCGGGGTATCGGAGGTGTCCTCCGCCACGCCGGCGCCGAGGAACAGGCACATGCTCAGCAGCATGGCCGCGCAGAGGACGAGCGAGAGAATACGTTTTTTCATGTTTTCGTCCTCCTTTCTCAGGCTGTCGGGATCGGATCGATCTGCGTGCTCGAAGTGCTCGCCTCGACCGTTCCGACGTGCTTCCACACGTCAATGGGGCCGTACTTGTCCAGGTTCGCCGTCTGGACGGCCTCGGCCGTGACGTAGATATGCACCGTGGTGTTCTGATATTCATTGCCCATGTCCTTGCTGAACGTGACGTGGTTGAAGAGCTTCGACGTGGCAGCCTTCGGCGAGAGGGCACCATTATAATAATAGTATCCGTCCGCGCCGGGGATCCAGTCAGTGTCGTTCAGGTCGAGCGTGAGCAGGCTCCTGTCCGTGAGCGGGACAAGCTCGCCATTCGCGGCGACCACCTCAGGCGTGATCTTCACGCGGGTGTAAAACGCGCCGGAGCCGACGTTCTCCACATAAACCACTTTGTCCACGACGCTGCCGGGCATGGCGCTCACCGTCGTAAACGGTTGGCCGGTGCCGTCCTCGTCGTGCAGTGCAAGCTTGACGGAACCCATCGTGATGACGTTATCCGCCCGGCCGACGGCCGAGAAATACGCCCACGTGCCGACCGCAAGCAGCGCCACCACCAGGACGAGCACCGCCGTGATGGTCCACTTCTTCTTCATGCACAAACCACCTTTCTCCTCAAAGGAATGTCCAAAAAAGTGCTGAGATTCTCCGCGCCCGGGAGGGCGCGCGCAGGAAATTTTTGTGGGATCTCCATTTCTGTCTGCGCGCGGACGGCGGCAGCTCCGCCGCCCGCGCCCGGACGGAACCGGGAATAAAGGGCCGAAAGGGGCCGGGGAAGCTTTGGCCCGGCCGGCGTCTGCGCCGGACGGAAGCCAGCCCCTTTCGGGCCCGTAGGCTCCGAGTGGGGCGGCGCGGCGCGCCGCCCCTTTGGGGTCAAAATGTTGGGGAATTACTTCGCAAAAGCGTCGTAGCCGCCGAGGGCGGTGTAAGCAGCGTCCAGACCTTTGATTTCGCTAGCCTGAATGGCATAAGCGGTGAAGGTCATCTTGAAAGCAGCATTATCCGTATTGAAGTTGGATCTGGACACACCATCTTCGTCTTTGTAAGCATCCTCACCGTTGAACATGGAAGTGGTGACCGTGCTGGGCATGCCGAACTTGTCCATAAACTTGACCTCGGTGCCAGCCTTGACAACGCCGCCGTCCTTCTGGTAGCCCAGAACAACAACGAGGTGTGCCGGATTCTGGCCGTTCTTGGCAGCCGCAACATCAGCCTTGAGTTCTGCGAGATTCATAACCTTCCAATCGGCATGGTTAACGCCGACGAACCAGCGATCCAGAACAGCAGCACGCAGCGGGTTGTCGGTCGCAAGCTTTTCGACAAATGCGATGAAGCCGGGGTAGGTGCTGCCTTTCAGGCTGTCAATGTTCTTGTAAGCATCAACGCCCATCAGGTTGATGAGGCTGACATACTTGTTCAGGTCGAGCTTCAGGAACACATAAGCGTCCTGGCTGTTGTCTTTGACCGTGATGGTGGGGTTCTTGTCGTAGAACGCGCCCGGAACCAGCGTGTGATCATCAGCAGCGTTCCACTTATCTTCCGTCAGGTCGATGCCGACGCTGCCGACGGTGAAGGTGTTCTGCTTCGCTTCCGTCTTATCAGTGAAGTAAGCCAGCGTGCCGCCGACGACGAGCGCCGCGACGAGCATGACTGCGATGGCAGCCACAAGAATGGTTTTCTTCTTCATATGTAGCGTTCTCCTTTTCTATTTTTGTGTACAGCTCTCTGTAAAAGGTTTTCAAGGGATCTGCTCAGGGAAAGTTGCGAGGGAGTCAGACTCCGGCTTCAAGGCCGGGAACGAGTTTTGCAGTGTTCCAAGCATCGACGGCGTCATCCTGACCAGCAGCCTGAATCAGATACGCGGTAAAGGTGATAGAAGTAGCAGCCGCGCCCTCCGCAGGTGCATAGTCATCAGCGACAGCAACCTGATTGTCCGCCAGAATCGTCGTAGTAAAAGCGGTGTCTGCCACCTCGGCAGCCTTGACGAGGCCGTCGTTCGCTCTAACCGCATACAGCGTCTGATTGCCTTTCGCGCCAAGCTCCATCCAGTTGGCAGTATCCACCGTAGCCGTCAGACCAGCGCCCGTCTTGTCCGTCACAACGACAAACAGGTAAGCATCCGCCACCAGGCCCTTCACGCTCACAGTCGGGTCCTTGTAAATGGGCGCGCCGGGAAGGACATCCTTATATTCGATACCACCATTCGTCGTGCCTTCGCCCTTTACATAAGCGCCGGTAGAATCCTTCACGACATTGCTCTCAACAAGCGTGAACTTCGTATTTTCATCGATAACTTTGCCTGCAGAGAAGGTGTTGGTGATTTCCTTGCTGTCCGTCAGCAGGGCATACGTCGCGCCAACCGCCAGCGCCACGACGAGCACGAGCGCGATGGCGATCGTCAGAGTTTTCTTCTTCATGTAATGTTTTCCTCCCTTACATTTGTTCAAAGCTTCCTATGTCCAACAGCGCCGTGCCGGGCGCTGCCAGCAATCACTAAATTAATGCACGAACAGGCAAAAATATTGCATGGAACCTTTATTTTTCCATATTTTCGTCGGAATTTTTGGCATCCGGGGCATCGCCGGGCTTGTCCGCGGCGCGGCGGGCCGCGTCGCGCGCGTCCGCCTCCGACGCCTTGCGGAGCATATCCGGCAGGAACGTCAGAATGATGAGCACGAGCGCAAGCGCGATGGCCAGATACATACCGGGCGGGTTCGACACCCAGTGCGAGACATAGCCCAGATAAGGAATCGTGAACACGGGACGGCCGATCAGGTTCTTGAAATAGACGGGTGCGCCGTCGGGCGCATCGTTTGCGTCTCCCTTCGTGTAAAAGTGCTGATTTTCCGCATCAATGGAGACGACGCGGTGCGTGACAACGTCCAGATCCTCATTCAACACAAACGTGATCGGATCGCCGACCTGCACGTCCTCGGGCGCGCAGGGCTTGACATAGATGAGCGAGCCGGTGTGATAAGTCGGTTCCATGCTGCCGGACAGGACGCACATCGGCCGGAGGCCGACCAGCCGGACCCCCACCAGAAGCAGCGCCAGAATGACAACCAGGATCACCAGCACGGTGGTGACAGCGTTCCACACCTTCTGAACTCTCTTTGACATCTGTGACCTTCCTTTCCGCCCCGCTGCATTCCCCCCTTCCGCGGAGACGCCGGCCCGTGCCCGGAAACAGGAACGATCATAGCACACGACAGACGCAGAATGCGTCGAAACCGCGCACGAAAGATTCGCGCGGTTTCCTGAAGTATACCACATCCTCCAAAAAAGTGGGAGGGGAATTGCTCACAATTTTCCAGGTATAATTTTGGCAATAACAGACAAGGGGCTGCAAAATATGCCGCAAAGCGCGCAAATTCTGCTGCGCCGCGGAGCGCTTGTTTTTGGTAATTCCCATTGTACTTTGCGGGCGCAGATGCGTCAAGGGCAAAAGACCGGATGCGGCGGCCTTTTGCGCGGATGCCGGTTCGCGGCGGGCCGGGCCCCTGCCGAGGCGCCACATTCTTACCTTTTCTTAAATATGACACATGGCGACTTGTTTTTGCGTGAAAAACATGATAGGATAAAGCGATTATGGACATTTATCGGAAAGGAGCTGGCACGCATGGAAACCAACGTGCTCGACTGGCTGGAAACCACCGCCGCAGCCTGTCCGGACAAGCCTGCTTTTCTCGATGAGGACAGCGCGGTGACGTTTGCCGACGTGCGGCGCGAGGCGCGCATCATCGGCACGGCGGCGGCAAAGTTCCGCGCCGGGCAGAAAAAACCCATCGCCGTCATGAGCGGGCGCAACGCGCACACGCCGGCGGTGTTTCTCGGCGCGGTGTACGCCGGGTGCTGCTACGCCCCGATGGACGGGACGATGCCCGTGCACCGGCTCAACTCTATTTTAAGTACGCTCGACACCGACCTGATGATCGTGCAGCGCGCGTTTTACGACAAGGCGAAGACGCTGGACTTTGCCGGCACGATCCTCATCGCGGAGGACCTGCTCGAGGGCAGCGAGGACGCGGCGCTGCTGTCTGACTGCCGCGCGCGGGCCAGAGAGCTCGACCCGCTGTACATCATCTTCACCTCCGGCTCGACCGGCACGCCCAAGGGCGTGATCACGGCGCAGCACTCGCTCATGTGCTACATCGAGGACTACGCCGGCGTGATGGGCATCGCGCGCGAGGACATCCTCGGTAACCAGTCGCCGCTGGACTACATCGCCGCCGTGCGCGACATCTATCTGCCGCTGCGCTTCGGCGCGACGACGGCCATCATCCCGAAGGAACTTTTCATGTCGCCGGAGCGCCTGTTCGAGTACATGAACGACAAGGGCGTCACGGCCGTGGGCTGGAGCGTCTCGGCGCTGACGGTGCCGGCCGCGCTCGGCGCGTTCGAGTGCAGCGTGCCGCAGCACCTGCGCAAGGTGTGCTTCTCCGGCTCGGTGATGCCGTGCAGCTGCCTGCGCCAGTGGCAGCTCGCGCTGCCGGAGGCGCGGTTCGTCAACCAGTACGGCCCGACAGAGGCGACCGCCTCGTGCACGTATTACGTCGTGCCCGGTCTGGTCGAGGACACAGACGTGCTGCCGATCGGCAAGCCGTACCCGCACTACGAGGTGTTTCTGCTCTCGGAGCGCAATGAGGCCGTGCCCGACGGCGAGATCGGCGAGATCTGCGTCAAGGGGCCCATCCTCGCGCTGGGCTACTACAACAGCCGCGAGAAAACGGCCGAGAGCTTCCTGCAAAACCCGCTCAACCACGCATACGACGAGCGCATCTATAAGACCGGCGACCTCGGGCACTTCGCGCCCGACGGCAACCTCATGTTCCACGGCCGCAAGGACCGGCAGGTCAAGCACCTCGGCCACCGCGTGGAGCTCGGGGAGATCGACCACGCCGCGGCGAAGGTGCCCGGCGTGGAAGACTGCTGCGCGCTCTATGACCAGGCGCACGAGCAGATCTGGCTGTTTTACACCGGCGAGGGTGTGACCAAGCGCGACATCGCCGTCGCCCTGCGCGCCGACCTGCCGGGCTTTATGGTGCCGCGCAAGATCGAGCAGCTCGAGGCCATGCCCCGGCTCGACAACGGCAAGACGAACATGCGCGCGCTGGCCGAGCGCATCACCGCCGCGGCCAAACACTAATTTCGCTTACTCTACTCATTTCAGGAGGTATATTTATCATGGAACAGGAACTGATGGACATTCTGACCGATCTGCGCCCCGACGTGGATTTTGAGACCGAGACCGCCCTCATCGACGACCACATTCTCGAGTCGTTCGACATCGTGTCGCTCGTCGCGGCGCTCAACGACGCGTTCGACATCGAGATCGGCGCCAAGGACCTCGTGCCGGAGAACTTCAACTCCGCCAAGCGTCTGCTGGCCATGGTGCAGCGCCTGCAGGACGAGGACTGATGGACAAGACTGCACTCCGGACGGCGGCCGCGAAATACGGCACGCCGCTGTATCTGTTTGATCTGGAGGCCTTCACGGCGCGCGCTCAAAGGGTGCGCGCCGCGTTCGGCTCTGACGTCCATCTGTGCTATTCCATGAAGGCCAACCCATTCGTGCTGCGCGGCCTGCCGGACGTGTTCCGCTGGGTGGAGGTGTGCTCCCCCGGCGAGCTGACGATCTGCGAGAAGCTCGCCATCCCGCCGGAGCGCATCCTGTACTCCGGTGTGAACAAGGGCGCGGACGATGTCGCGCGCGCCGTCGCGCTGGGGGCCGATCTGCTCACGGCCGAGAGCACGCTGCACTTTGAGCTCATCTGCGCCGCCGCGGCCGCGCAGGGAAAGCATGTCCGCGTGCTGCCGCGCCTGACCGCCGGCAGCCAGTTCGGCATGGATCCCGACGCGCTGGCGGAGCTCGTCGCCCGGCGCGCGGAGTTCCCGAACGTGACGATCGTGGGCATCCATTACTTTTCCGGCACGCAAAAGCGCAAGGACGCCGTGATCGCAAAGGAGCTCACGCATCTGGACGAGTACCTCACGATGCTGCACGAGCAATACGGCTTCACGGCGCAGCACGTGGAATACGGCCCCGGGCTGAACGCCGAGTGCTTCCGCGAGGACGCCGAGGCGCGCGACTGCGCGCTGCTCGACGCGGCGGCGGCGCACATCCGCGCCTTCGGCGAAAAGTACCCGCTCACGATCGAGATGGGCCGCTTTTTCGCAGCGCCGTGCGGGACGTTCCTCACCGGCGTGGCCGACGCCAAGTGCAACCTCGGCGTGAACTACGCCGTGTGCGACGGCGGCATGCACCAGGTCAAGTATGACGGCCAGCTCATGGGCATGCAGGCCCCGCCGCTGACGCTGCTGCGCGAGAGCGCGGACGCCGCCGAGCCGTGGATGCTCTGCGGCAGCCTGTGCACAACGGCGGACGTGCTCGTGCGCGAGGCGCAGCTGCCGCCCCTGCGCGTGGGCGACGTGATCGCCTTCGGCCGCTGCGGCGCGTACTCCGTGACGGAGGGCGTGTCCGTATTCCTGTCGCGCGATATGCCGCGCGTGGCGCTGTACCGCGACGGGGTCTTCACGCTCGTGCGCGACCGGTTCGCGACCGACGTGCTCAACACCTGCCAGACGCTGGAGGACGGAACATGACTCTGACATCGCTGTCGTTTTATCTGCTGGTGCTCGCGCTGCTGGTGCTGTACTACCTGGTGCCGAAGCGGTTCCAGTGGGTGGTGCTGCTCATCGGCAGCTACGCGTTTTACGCGTTCGTGTGCCTGCGGTACATGGGCTTTATCGTCATCACAACGCTCACGACCTACTTCGGCGCCCGCGGCATGGACGCCATGACCGCGCGCATGGAGCAGACCGTTGCCGCGCACAAGCAGGACTGGGAGCGCGAGGAACGCAAGGCGTATAAAAAGCGCTGCAAGTCCCGCCGCAAGGCGCTCATGATCGGCATTCTGGTGTTCAACTTCGGCATCCTTGCCGTGCTGAAATACTATAACTTCTTTGCCGAGTCGATGGAGGCGCTCTTCGCGTCCGTGGGGCTGGCGGTCTCGCTCGGCCACATCGGGCTGCTGCTGCCGCTGGGCATCTCGTTTTACACGTTCCAGTCCATGGGCTATGTGCTGGACGTCTATCGCGAGAAGGTCCCGGCCGAGCGCAACGTCGGCAAGCTCGCGCTGTTCGTGTCCTTCTTCCCGCAGATCATTCAGGGCCCGATCGGCGTGTACGACCAGCTGGCGCACCAGCTCTATGACGAGCACAAATATAACTTTGACAACATCCGCTACGGCGCGGAGCTGATCCTGTGGGGCTTTTTCAAGAAGCTCGTCATCGCCGACCGCGCCGTGGGCATGATCCACACCGTCGCCGGGGCGTACACCGACTACGCCGGCACCTATGTGCTGCTGGCCGCACTCGTGTACGCGCTGCAGCTGTATGCCGACTTCTCCGGCGGCATCGACATTTCGCGCGGCGTGGCGCAGATGTTCGGCATCACCATGGGCGAAAACTTCCGCCGGCCGTACTTCTCGCGCACGCTCACCGAGTACTGGCACCGCTGGCACATTTCCCTCGGCGACTGGCTGCGCAACTACCTGTTTTATCCGCTGTCGATCTCGAAGGCGTTCCTCAACTGGGGCCGCCACGCCAAACAGCACCTCGGCAACCACATCGGCAAGGTCCTGCCGACGGCCGTGGCCTCGCTCATCACGTTCCTCGTCATCGGCATCTGGCACGGCGCAAGCTGGAAGTACGTCGCCTTCGGCTTCTGGAACGGCATGGTCATCCTCGTGTCCACGCTACTGCAGCCGGTGTCGGACAAAGTCGTCGCCGGATTGCACATCGAGCGCAAGAGCGCATGGTATCAGGTGTTTTCCATGCTGCGCACGTTCGTGGTCGTGCTCATCGGCTATTACTTTGACATTGCCAACGGCTTCCGCGCCGCCATGGGCATGATGGCCAAGTCCGTGACCGACCTGCACCTGTCGCAGCTGCGGCCGAGTGCCGTGCTCGAGGCTCTGCCGCTGACGAAGTATGACTGGGCCGTGCTCGCGTTCGGCACGCTCGTGATCTTCGTCGCCTCCGTCATTCAGGAGCGCTCGCAGCGCACCATCCGCGAGATCCTCGACGAGAAGTGTCTCGCCCTGCGCTGGGCCGTGCTGCTCGGCGGCATCTTCGCCGTCGTGCTCATGGGTATGTACGGCCCGGGCGTACAAGCGTCCGAGTTCGTGTACATGCAGTTTTAAGCCATGGGAAGCGGACGTAATTCCAAGACCCGCACGGCGCTGCGCGCGGTCATTTTCGTGCTCATTGCCGTGCTGGGCATCGGGCTCATTTCGCCCGCCTTCATCGTGAACAATGAGTGGGACATGCGCCACGTACACGGCTTTTTCCTCGAACCGGAGGACAGCCTCGACGTGGTGCTCATCGGCGCGAGCCAGCTCTACACGGGCTACAGCGCCCCGCTCGCGTGGCAGGACTATGGCTTCACGAGCTATCCGCTGACGGTGTCGAACATCCCCGCCCGGCTCTACGGCTCCCTGCTCACGGAGGCGGTGAACCGCCAGCACCCGAAGCTCATCGTTGTGGACATCGACGGCTTCATCAATGACGAGGACACGGAAAAGCTCGAGGCCAACCTCCGCAAGTGGATCGACAATATGCCCTGGTCGCGCAACAAGATCGAGACCATCCGCACCTGCGTGCCCGCGGAGCTGCAGAGCTCGTTTTACTTCAACGTCGCAAAATACCACGCCAACTGGTACCAGGTCGATTCCTGGCTGCCGGTGCAGCGGCGCCTGCGCGCAATGGACAAGACCGGCTACTCGCTGTCCAAAGGCGTGGAGACGGTGTGCAAGTCCCTGCCCGCAGACTTTACGCCAGACGTCCGGCCGCTGACGCTCAGCGACGCGAACGCGCAGTATCTGCGCGATTTCTGCGCGCAGGCGCAGTCGATCGGCACGGACGTGCTCTTTCTGCGCACGCCGCACCGCACACAGACGACCGACCCGAACGTGTTTAACAATGTGGCCGCCGTCGTGGGCGAATACGGCTACGAGCTGCTCGACCTGCACGATGCGTTCGACACGATCGGGCTCGACCGCTGCGCGGATTTTATCGACTCCGACCACCTCAACACCATCGGCATGGAGAAGTTCACCGTCTGGTTCGGACAGTACCTTACCGGGCGCTATGACCTGACGGATGCGCACAGCGAGGCCGTCACCGCCGAGTGGGAGCGCTGCGCCGATTTTGCGGCACAGACGCTGCCGCTGTGCAAGGAGCTCGCCACCGAAAACACGAACCAGAACCTCAATGAATTCTCAGCGGTGTTTGAGGCCTACCGCTGACCCAATCCCCGACCGTGCCGTCTCCGGCACAGAAAGCGCAGTCACCTATGCAGTCTCGTCCCAAATCCAAAAAACGCACCCTGCGCGCCGTCATTTTTCTGCTGGTCGCCGCGCTGCTCTATGGCGTACTCACGGATGTGCTGAGCGTGAATAACCCCGCCGACCAGCGCCACATCCGTGGCTTTTATCTGGAGCCGAAGAATTCGCTCGATGTCGTGCTCATCGGCGCGAGCGAGCTCTACACCGGCTACTGCGCGCCGCGCGTGTGGAAAACCTGCGGCTTTACCAGCTATCCGCTGTCCGTGTCGAGCGCGCCGGCATGCCTGTACCGCTCCATGCTCGCCGAGGCCCTGCGCCGCCAAAAGCCGAAGGTCGTCGTCGTGGAGGTCAACGCCTTTTTGTATGATTTCAACGAGAAGGACACGAAGATCGGCCTGCACAAATGGATCGACAACATCCCGCTGTCGGCCAACAAGCTCAGCACCATCCGCGAGCTGGTGCCGGGCGGCCAGCGCATGCCGTACTATTTCCGCCTGCAGAAGTACCATAAGAACTGGCGCTCGCCGGGCCTGTGGGGCAACGCGCTGCTGCAGCGCCTGCAGATGCAGCGCGCCGGCTGCTCGCTCACAAAGGGGCTGGAGGTCTCGACCACCGTCTGCACGGACGACGTGGAGCCGAAATACCTCGACATGAGCGCCGAAAACGAGCAGACCCTGCGTGACTTCTGCGCCTACGCCCAGGCGTGCGGCGTTGAGAATCTGCTCTTCGTCCGCTTCCCGCACCGGGGCACGGTGGATGACGCGACCGTCCTGCCGCGCATGGCGGCAGTCGTCAACGACTGCGGCTATTCCTTCCTAGACCTGGACACGGACGCCGAGTCCCTCGGGCTCGACCGGTATCACGACTTTTGTGATGCCGAGCACATGAACGTGTTCGGCATGGAGAAATTCACTGCCTGGTTCGGGCAGTACCTGACCGCGCACTACGACCTGTCCGGGCCGCACAGCCGCCGCACAGCCGCCCGGTGGGACCGCTGCGCGGACTTTACGGACAAGCTCCTGTCCGCCTGCGAGCAGAAGGCCGCAGCGGGCACCCAAGCCGGTTTCAACGAATTTTCTCCGGAATTCCGTGCCTGGCGCTGAGCGTGCCCGGCCGTAAAAGAGGTCATTATGAAACAAAACCGCAGCAAACGAAAAACGATCGTCCGCGTCATTGCGTTCCTGCTCATCGCGGCGCTGATCTATGGCGCGCTCACACGGCTGCTGACCGTGAACAACGCGACCGAGCAGCAGTATGTGCGCAGCTTCTACCTCGAGCCGAAGGATTCCATCGACGTCATGATCCTCGGCGCGAGCGAAACGTTCACCGACTACTGCGCGCCGCTGGCGTGGCAGCAGGCAGGGCTGACGAGCTATCCGCTGGCCGTGTCGGCCGCGCAGGGGACGATCTACCCCTCCATGCTGCGCGAGGCCGCCAAGCGGCAGAGTCCGGGCGTCTACGTCGTGGAGGTCAACGGCTTTCTGTACACGGCGGCCGAGCGCGACGAGCTCTCCCACGCGGCGCTGCGCAAGTGGATCGACACGCTCCCGCTGTCGGCCAACAAGGTCGACACCATCCGGACGTGCATCCCGGACGGTCAGCGGTCGTCCTACTACTTCCCGCTGCTGAAGTACCACAAGAACTGGAAAGACATTGACGGCGTGCGTCAGTCACTCTCGATGCAAAGCCAGACCCGCGCCGCGGGCTATTCCTATACGAAGCCGTTTTTGTCCATTTCGGCGTACCTGCTCGAAAGCGACGAGATCCCCGTCCGCCAGCAGGACCTCGATGCGTTCAACGAGCAGTCGCTGCGCACGTTCTGCGAGACGGCCCGGGAGCTGGGCATCCAAAACGTGCTCTTCGCCCGCTTCCCGCACCGCACCGTCATCGAACACGGCGACGCCGTGTTCTTGAAGCTCGCGGCCATCGTGCAGGAGTACGGCTACGACTTCGTGAATTTCGACACGCAGTTCGACGCCATCGGCCTCGATCCGCTGAACGACTTTGCCAACGCTGAGCACCTGAACATCTTCGGCGCGGAAAAGTTCACGCCCTACCTCGCGGATTACCTCGCCGCGCACTATGACCTGACCACCGCGCACAGCGACAAGGTGACCGATGAGTGGGAGCGCTGCGCCGCCTTCACGCAGCAGATGCTGCCCGTGTGCGAGGACAACACCCGCCGCTATACGGCCGAAAATCTCAATGAATACTCAGCCGTGTTTGCGGCCAACCGATAACCGCCCAAAACAAAACCGTCCCCGGGAGCAACGCTCCCGGGGACGGTTTTTCTGATCCAATTTTACCGGCCGGTGCTGCCGAAGCCGCCCGCGCCGCGGCCGGTCGTATCGAGCGCGTCCGTCTCCGAAAACTCCGCCGCCAGAAACGGCAGGATCACAAGCTGGGCAATGCGGTCGCCGGGCGCGACGGTGCGCGGCGCGTCCGTGTCGTTGTGCAGCGCGACGGTGCACTCGCCGCGGTAATCGGCGTCGATCACGCCAACGCAGTTGGCCGGGCGCAGCCCCTGCTTAGAGGCCAGCCCGCTGCGCGCGAACACGCCGCCGAAATACCCCGCCGGGATGGCAAGGGCGAGGCCCGTGCCGATCATGGCCGTCGCGTGCGGCGCGATCGTAACGCTCTGCCCGTCCGCCGGGCAGGCATAGAGGTCGTAGCCGGCGGCGTCCGCGCTGCCGCGGCGGGGCGTCACGGCGCCGGGCCGCAGCTTCTGAATCTTTACTTCCATCCGTTCATGCCCTCCCAGAGTACGATATGGCCCGCCGCGCGAGTCCGGTCCATGTCAATGATGCGCTGGTTTTCCGAGCCGCGAAAGCGCAGGCTGATGTTGCGCTGCGCGTCCACATAGCGCCCGTCGACGAGGATGTCGATGAGCGAGAGCATCTCGTCCGTGACCTCGCAGCGCGGGTGCGCGCCGTCGACGGTGAGCTCCTTGTCGAGCGTGAAGCCCGAATACGCCCAGATGTCCTTATCCGGATACTGCGCACGCACCCGGTGCAGAAACGGCACGAGCGCGCGCTGGTTTTCCGGCTCGAACGGGTCGCCGCCGAGCAGCGTCAGGCCGCGGATGAAGGGCTTTTCCAGCTCGGCAAAAATCACCTGCTCGGCCGCCGCGTCAAACGGCTTGCCGTAGTGAAAGTCCCACGTCTGCGGCTGAAAGCAGTTGTAGCAGTGGTTCGTGCAGCCGGAAACGAACAGCGTCACGCGCACGCCGACGCCGTTGGCAATGTCGCAGGTCTTGATCTCTCCATAATACATAGCAGTTCCCTCACAAACGGCGGGCGTATCGCACGGACACGCCCGCCGGATCTTTTTGTACCCGCGCGTTACAGGTGCAGCACGCGCTCCTTGATCTCCTGCGTGCGGCCCTGGTTCCAGAACTGGGTGCCGATGTAGCCGCAGGTGCGGCGGGCCACGTTCATCTTGTCCTGATCCGTGTTGCCGCAGTTCGGGCAGCGCCAGATGAGCTTGCCGTCGCGCTCGACGATCTCGATCTCGCCGTCGTAGCCGCAGACCTGGCAGTAGTCGCTCTTGGTGTTGAGCTCGGCGTACATGATGTTGTCATAGATGAACTTCATGACCTCGAGCACAGCCGGGATGTTGTTCTGCATGTTCGGCACCTCGACGTAGCTGATCGCGCCGCCGGGCGACAGCGCCTGGAACTTTGACTCGAAGGCCAGCTTGCTGAACGCATCGATGTTTTCCGTCACATGGATGTGGTAGCTGTTGGTGATGTAGCCCTTGTCCGTAACGCCGGGGATGATGCCGAAGCGCTTTTGCAGGCACTTGGCAAACTTGTACGTCGTGGACTCCAGCGGCGTGCCGTAAAGGCTGAAGTCGATGTTGTGCATCTGCTTCCACTGCTTGCAGGCATCGTTCATGTGCTGCATGATCTCGAGCGCGAACGGCGTGGCCGAGGGGTCGGTGTGGGACTTGCCGGTCATGTACTTGACGCACTCATACAGCCCCGCGTAGCCGAGGGAGATGGTCGAATAGCCGCCGTAGAGGAGCTTGTCGATCGGCTCACCCTTTTTCAGGCGGGCCAGCGCACCGTACTGCCACAGGATGGGCGCGGCGTCCGAGAGCGTGCCCTTGAGCCGCTCGTGGCGGCACATGAGCGCGCGGTGGCACAGCTCCAGCCGCTCGTCAAAGATCTTCCAGAACTTCTCCATATTGCCGCCGGAGGACAGCGCCACGTCCGGCAGGTTGATCGTCACGACGCCCTGATTGAAGCGGCCGTAGTACTTCGGCTTGCCGTTTTCGTCCACATACGGCGTCAGGAAGCTGCGGCAGCCCATGCAGGTGTAGCAGTGGCCCTCGCCGTTTTTGTCGACTTTCAGCTCGAGCATCTTCTTCTCGGAGATGTAGTCCGGCACCATGCGCTTGGCGGTGCAGCGGGCGGCCAGCTCCGTGAGGTACCAGTAGGGGGAATCCTCGTGGATGTTGTCCTCCTCGAGCACGTAAATGAGCTTCGGGAACGCCGGCGTGACCCAGACGCCCTTCTCGTTTTTCACGCCCTGATAGCGCTGGCGCAGCGTCTCCTCGATGATCATGGCGAGGTCGTGGCGCTCCTGCTCGTTTTTCGCCTCGCCGAGGTACATGAACACCGTCACGAACGGGGCCTGGCCGTTCGTGGTCAGCAGCGTAACGACCTGATACTGGATCGTCTGCACGCCGCGGCGGATCTCCTCGCGCACGCGGTTTTCGACGAGTTCGGCCAGCTTTTCCTCGCCCGGATGCGCGTCGATGGCCTGCATCTCGGCCTCGACCTCGCGGCGGATGCGCTCGCGGCTGACCTGCACGAACGGGGCCAGGTGCGTCAGCGAGATCGACTGCCCACCGTACTGGTTGGAGGCGACCTGCGCGATGATCTGCGTGGCAATGTTGCACGCGGTCGAGAAGCTGTGCGGCCGCTCGATGAGCGTGCCGGTGATGACGGTGCCGTTTTCGAGCATATCCTCGAGGTTTACGAGGTCGCAGTTGTGCATGTGCTGCGCGTAATAGTCCGCGTCGTGGAAGTGGATGATGCCCTCCTCGTGCGCCTCGACGATGTCCTTCGGCAGCAGGAGACGGCTCGTGATGTCGCGGCTGACCTCGCCGGCCATGTAGTCGCGCTGCGTGCTGTTGACGATCGGGTTCTTGTTGGAGTTTTCCTGCTTGGCCTCCTCGTTGTTGCACTCGATCAGGCTCAGGATGCGGTCATCGGTCGTGTTGGCGCGGCGCACCAGGCTGCGGGTGTAGCGGTAAGTAATGTAGGCCTTGGCGACCTCGAACGCGCCGTGGGCCATGATCTGCTTTTCGACCATGTCCTGGATCTCTTCCACGGCGGCGCTGCGGCCCAGCTCCTGGCACGCGAGCTCCACGCTCTCGGCGATGCGCTGGATCTGCCGCGGCGTCATGCGGTCGCCCTCTTCAACGGCGGCGTTGGCCTTCGTGATGGCCATGATGATCTTGGAGATATCAAACGTCGCCTCGGCGCCGTTGCGCTTAATGATCTTCATTTCTCTCTTCCTCCCCCTCATAATCGAAAAACACAACATCTTGTGTGAAAAAAACGCTTTATTTTGTATTGAGATCGGGTATATCGTACAATATCTAGTGCAGGCTGTCAATAACCAATTTGATTTTTGTTGCACATTATGTGAACAGTGCGGCCCCTTCAGGCCGCAAAAAAGCACCGCCCGCAGGCGGCGCAGCGCTGCCCGGGCCGGAGAAAACTCCGGCCCGGGCACGGTCAGTCCGTCAGGCAGTTTCGTAGCCGTTGGGATTGTGCGTCTGCCAGTTCCAGCTGTCGCGGCACATGTCCTCGAGCGAATACTCGGCGTGCCAGCCGAGGATGCGCGCACTCTTGTCCGGGCAGGCGTACACGGTCGGCAGGTCGCCCGCACGGCGCGGCGCGATCCGGTACGGCACATGCACGTGGTTGGCCGTCTCGAAGGCGTGCACCATCTCGAGCACGCTGCAGCCCTTGCCGGTGCCGAGGTTGAAGACGCTCTCGCCCGGATGCTCCGCCATGTAGGCGATCGCCGCGACGTGGCCGCGCGCGAGGTCCATGACGTGGATATAGTCGCGCACGCCGGTGCCGTCCGGCGTGTCATAGTCGTCGCCAAAGACGCTCAGGCACTCCAGCCGGCCAATGGCCGTCTGCGAGATATAGGGCATGAGGTTGTTCGGCACGCCGCGCGGATCCTCGCCGATGAGGCCGCTCGGGTGCGCGCCGATGGGGTTGAAGTAGCGCAGCAGCACGACCGACCAGCTCGGGTCGGCCACGACATAGTCGCGCAGGATCTGCTCGCAGACGTACTTCGTCCAGCCATAGGGATTCGTGCAGTTGCCGGTGCGGGACGTCTCGTAGAGCGGCATCTCGTTGTCGCCGGAGTACACCGTCGCCGACGAGGAGAAAATGATCTGCCGGACGCCGTGGTCACGCATCGCCTCGCAGAGCGTGATTGTCGAGCCGAGGTTGTTGTCGTAATATTCCAGCGGCATCCGCACCGACTCGCCCACGGCCTTGAGGCCCGCGAAATGAATGACGCAGTCGATCTTCTGCTCGGTAAAAATGCGGTCGAGCCCGGCGCGGTCGCGCACGTCCATCTGATAGAATTTCAGCGGCCGGCCCGTGATCTGTTCGACCCGCTTGCCCGCCTCCGCGCTGCTGTTGACAAGATTGTCCACCACGACGACATCCATGCCCTGCTCAAGCAGCTCCACGCACGTGTGGCTGCCGATGTAGCCCATACCGCCGGTCACCAATACGGTCATGCGCCGTACCTCCTTGTGTTTGCTATATTCTCTTTTATTGTACATCACATTCCGGCAGAGTTCAACGGTTTTCCCTTGCCAGAAATTTGCCAGGCGCGTGAATTTCCTGACAATCCCTAAATTTTCAAATATCAGGTGATTTTTCTTGACTTTCCGGCGCCGCTGGGCTAAACTGCTAGTATCATTGGTGATGTCGGGATGTCTGCGTACGCATCGTTTGAACCCATTTTGCAACCTACCCCATCTCTTTTATCAATTCTTTTCTCTTTTTATCTGATCTCTCTTTTCGGATTATCTACCCTTTTTGTTCTCCACCGCATGGCAAATTTCATCCCGCCACAGTGATCATGGCGCGTGTCTGCTGCGTACGGGGCGCGTGTCCATAACGGCTGCATCCGCAGCGAAAGACCTCCGGGGGCGCCCGGAGGTCTTTTTTATAGCGATTTATAGCGAATCGAAAACGCGTCAGGGCGTGCCTGCACCCTGACGCGTTTTGGCGCGCCGCGCCCTCAGCTCTCCATCTGCTTGCCGAGGAAGCCCGACACGGCCTGTGCGAGCTTGCGCTCCGTTTCGCCGGCGGGGCCGTCGCCGTGCCCGGCCACGAACAGCACGCAGCCGAGCACATCGCCCTCGGAGAGGATGGGTGCGGCGACGGCGACGGCGTAGCGCTCGTCGGTGTCGACGACCGGCAGCGTGCAGCTGTCGGCCGCGTACTGGCCGCGCGTGCTCATGAGCTCTTCGAGCTCGCGGCTGATGCGCCGGTCGAGCAGCTCGCGCTTGCCGCCGCCGGCTACGGCGATGACGGCGTCGCGGTCGCACACGGCGGCAATGCCGCCGGTGGTCTTGTGCAGCGCGTCGCAGATCTGCGCGGCGAACTCGGACAGTTCGCCCATCGGGGAATACTTCTTGAAAATGACCTGCCCGTCGGTGTCGGTGTAGATCTCCAGCGGGTCGCCGTTGCTGATAACACTGACACGAAAAACCTTGTCCTCGTGGTTTTTGGAGGACTGGATCAGCGTGTTTTTGATATTTTCCGTGCCGCCATTAAAATTTGCGGCGTCCTCCGTTTCCGCGGGGAGCTTCCCGCAGCGCAGCAGGGTGTCGATGTCGGATTGGAGCTTGATTTCCAAGTGATCTTCAAAGACGAGAATCTTGTCAATCAGCAGCTCCAGATCATTTCGTTCCAGCTTATCCTTTTCCAGAATGTCGCGGAACACGTCGATGGCGGTCTTTGCCACGCGGTTGACCTGAATGATGGTGTTGCGCTTATCGGACAGCAGGTCGATCTGGTGGTTGATGCCGTCGATCTTTTTTTGCAGGTCTGCTTCCATCTCGTCATACAGCGCCTCGATGGAGGCTTCCTGCTCGGGCTTTTTCATGATCTCCCGGATGCGCTGGCGCTTTGTGACCTTCAGCTCCTCGGTGAGATCGGCCAGCACCGCTGCCAGATTGTCGGCAGACTGCTCCGTTTCCGCCACCTGCTCGGTCTCCCGCTTCAGTTCCTCGTTGAGTTGCGCCAGCATGGCGGAGGAGCTGTCCGCCAGCTTGCGCACATAGCTCTTCAGCAGCTCGTCCAGCCGGTCAACGCGGATATGGTGGCTGGTGCAGCCCTTGAGGCCGCGCCGGTGGTACGTGCCGCAGGTGTAGGCGGGGGCCAAATCGCTGCGGCTCATGGCGAACAGCGGGCTGCCGCAGTCGCCGCACTGCAAAAAGCCGGAATACACGTTGTCATTGATCTTGACGCCGCGATAGTTATTACGGCTGCGCTTTTCTCGCAAAGCGATGGTGATGGCGAAGGTGCGGTAGTCGATGATGGCCTGATGGTGGTTTTCAATGACGATATGCTCATCGTCGTTGCGCTTGATCTCCTTGCCGTTGATCTTGGCGCGAGTATACTTGCCCTGCCGGAGCGTGCCGATATAAAAATCGTTGTCCAGAATGCCCTGCACCGTGGCGATGGCCCAGGCGTTTTTGGTTTCCCGTTTCGTTTTCTTGCCCGCCGCCTCCTTGCGCATCCGCTCGGACATGCGCGGCGTGGGAACGCCCTGATCGGTGAGGTAGTTGGCGATTTTCTTGTAGCCCCAACCAGCGTTGTTGTAGAGGTCAAAAATCTTGCGGACTGTCTCGGCCTCGGTGGGGATGATCTCAAACTGCTTGTCCTCGGTCACGAGATAGCCGTAGGGTGCGGCGCAGATCCACTCGCCGTCGTTCTGCCGCCGCTTGATGACATTGCGCACCTTGCGGGAAGTGTCCGTGACGGGCATCTCGTTCACGAGAAACTGGAACTGGATTTTCAGCCAATCGTCGTCATTGGGGAAGTCCACGCCGTCCCCGATGGAGACGATGCGCACGCCCGCGTCGCGCAGGTCTTCCAGCTCCACAAGCCCGCGGCTGTTGCGGCGGGAGAAGCGGGAAAAGTCCTTGATGATGAGAATATCGTACTTGTGGGACATGAGTCCCCGGCGCATCTCCTGATAGCCCTCGCGCTGCTCAAACGTGTAGCCGGAGCGGTCGCGGTCTTCAAAAAACGTCAGCGTGCTGCCGGGGAAGTGGGTTCTTACATAGTCCTCGATGATGGCCTTCTGGTTCTCAATCGAGATGTTCTTTTGATCCTGCTCATCATCCACAGAAATACGGGCATAGCCCGCGATGTCAAATGTTTCAATCATGGTCATTCACCCTTGAGATATTTTTCCGTCTGCCGGTCAAACTCGGAGATGTATTCAGCGTCTTGCTTCTTGCGGAATTCATCGTAAATTGCGCCGACCTTTTTCGCTGCCGCTTCCCGCGAGATGTGGCCCTTGCCGTCCAGCACCTTGCGGCGGTTGTTGGTCAGAAATCGGTCGGTTTCGTTCAGCCAGTCCTGCATACTCATCAGCTGCTCGTCCTCTGCCATCAGCTCAGCGTAGTCGATAAACATGGTCACCAGCCGGTTCAGGCGGGACAGCTCCTTTTCGTTCAGGTAGTTTTTCGCCACCAGCGTGTCGCTTTTGAGAATCTTTCCATCCGGCGCGCCCTTCCATGTGGTAAGACCCATGGTGGGGCTGTCCAGCGTGGCACGCTCAGCAATCAACTCTGCCGCCGTCATGCCGGTGACGGCGTAGTGCAGCTTGTTCTGCACGAAAGCATAGAAGGCCTTTGTGGTCTCACTGTTTTTGTCGTAGTCGTAGCTGCACTGCTCGAAAACATCTGCAATCTTCTGATACGCACGGCGTTCGCTGGCGCGGATTTCCCGGATGCGCTCTAAGAGCTCATCAAAGTAATCCTTGCCGAAGGGACGGCCGTTTTTCATCAGCTCATCATTGAGGACAAAGCCCTTCTGGATGTACTCCTTCAGCGTTTTCGTCGCCCACTGGCGGAAACGGGTGGCTTTTTTGGAGTTCACGCGGTAACCCACGGCGATGATGGCGTCAAGGTTATAAAAATTGGTAGGCTTCGTAGAAAATTCGGAAATTCCGAATTTTCTCATGCAGGATGCTTTGTCCAGCTCTTCCTCCTCGAAGATGTGTGACAAATGCTCGCTGACATTGGACTTACTGGAGTCAAACAATTCCGCCATGCCAACCTGCGTCAGCCAGAATGTTTCGTCCATAAATACAACGTTTACAAATTCTTTTCCATTTTCATCGCTGTACAGGAGAATTTCACTGTGCTCCATCATTTCATGTTCCATTTGCTTTTCCCTCCGGTTCTCTGACGGCCAGTGTCAGCCACATATATCTTTTTGCAAATACCTTATTTCAGATAATATTGTACAGGATGTTATCGAGCTTTGCAAGGGCAAAAAAGAAAAAAGGCGGAAGAGATTTTTCCCTTCCGCCCATCATTCAGCGCTCCATGCCCACGGCTCGCTGCTTTTTCTCCTGCTGCACGGCCTTTTCGGCGCTGCGGCGTCGATTGTAAAGCAGCAGATCCCGCGTGTTCTCGTAAAGATCGCCCTTGCCGGACTCGAACACGGCGACCATGTATTTCTTCGTCTTATACTTGGCGTAAATCTCTTTCAGCCCCTCCCGCAGAACGGGGTCAATTTTTTCTGCATTCGTCAGCCAGATTTCAACAAGCTTCTGATCGTCCCTGACGTTCATCTCCAAATAGAACCGACCTCCTTCAGCATCCTTAGTTTCCTCATCTTTCCTGCTGCTTATGCGCGGTCACCTGTTTGGCCGCCTGCAAAATCTCCGGCGGGATGCCATCCACCATGCGGTGCAGCTCGTCCAGCTCCCGGAGCTTTTCGTTAATCTCCAATTTTTTCAGAACACTTTCCTTGGAGGCAGCGCCCAGTTGTTTTTCGAGCGCCGCGTTCTCGGCGGTCAGCGCCTTGTAGACCGCGTCATACTTTCTGAGCTTCGTCCGTAGAGCCTCCGCGCCGGGAACGTACTTGCCCAGCAGCGCTTCCAGCTCGTCCAGCTTGGCCTTTTTGTTGAACGGATTGGTGTCGTTCAGAATCGCCATGATCTGCTCCTTCATCCGGTTCAGGTGGACGGCCTCCTTGAACAGCCGCGGCGGGATATGGTCGCGCCCGGTTTCGCTGGCGCTCTCGCCGCGCTCCAGGTCTGGGTATTTCTTGACCATGTGCTCCCAAAATCGGTCCTGCCACTGCGTCAGCTTCTTCTTGTTGCCTACGATTTCCTTGGCGCTGAGCCGCCCGTCCTCCGTCAGCGGAACAAAGCAAAGGTGCATATGGGGTGTTTTCTCGTCCATATGCACCACGGCGGAGATGATGGTTCTCGGGTCTTGATGCTCTTGGATAAAGCCCAACGCCTCCTGAAAATAGGTTTTGACCTCACTTTTCTTCTTGCCCTTGAAAAATTCCGGGCTGGCTGTCACCAGCGCCTCCACCACCCGCACACTGTCCGACCGCGTGCGGCAGCCCGCCTCCGCGATCTGCCTTTCGGACTCCGCGCGGTATTTGCGCTGCGGTGTCACCAGATGGAAGTTGAGGTGACTGCGGGACGTGTCCACGCCAGGATTGCTGGCGTATTTCTCCTTGGTACGCTCGTTGTGGGACTCGATATGCCCGATCTCCGGCCCTTTGTACTTGGCAAAGCGGAGAATGGCGTACTGTGCTTTCATCGGCGCTCCCCTCGCTTCACCCACACGATGTCGCAGTCCAGCACGTCGGCCAGCTCCATAACCTCCTTATAGCGGATGCTCTCCCGCTGCAATTTTGCGGACAGATTGGAAACGCTGTCGCTCCAATCGTATTCATCAGCCAGTCGGTCAACGACCTCCTGCATCGTAAAACCGGCACGAATGATCTGCGATTTGATCTCATTTCTGATGCTCATAAAATTCTCCTGTTTTTTCGTGATGAAAACAGCGAAGCGGGTTTCTGTTTCCGAAAACCTGCTTCGCTGTTTGGCGTAATATTCTGTTTTCCCTAAATCCGCTGGAAACGTGGTGGTCGATGCCTTCTCCGCAAGTGAGGGGTATCGACTTTCCGAAACCACGTGACATTGCAGGAGACCGTGCAAATCCACGCGTATCCGCGAAGCCGGTGCACGATTCCGAGCAGCGCGGTTTCGTGGAATGATTTCGCCGCCGCGCAAATTTCTTTCCGATTCTCACCTGCCTTGCAGATACCCCTTCCGTTTCAGCGCTGCCAGATCGGCTGCCACGTCCTCCTTCACAGATGAACTTGAAAACATCCATCCCATCCGTCCATCCATCCCGGATGGTTGGGATGGATGGGATGGAGCTTTTTGCGTTTGATCTCATAAAACCGGCGGCATAACCAGTGCCTCGATGCCCCAGAAGCCGTTGACCCGCTTGCCAAGGGCGTTCTGGATATGGTTGTCGTGCTCCAGGCCGAACTCGTCGGCGTGCTTTTTCAGCGTCACGCTCACCGTCCGCGCCGCCAGCGGCTTGTAGGCGTTGTCGCTGCACCACATGGTATAGATAGCGTACAGATTGGCCGATGTAATGGTGCTGTCGGCCTTCAGCCGGATATACCCCTCCGAGCGCAGGAACAGTAGCACATTGTCGGCCTCCCGCCGGGCATCCTCGCGGTTTGCTTTCGTCTGACTGCTCTCTGTGAAGCGGAAGTTATTGGCCTGCAAGCGGCGCAGGCCTTCGAGACACCAGAGGAAGATGCCCTCGATCTCGCCGCAGAGCTTGTCCGCGAGAAAGGGGTCGTCCTCGCGGTTCGGCGGCCTTTTCTTCACCGACAAAATGAGCTGGCGGCGGTAAAAGCCGTCCGAGTGGTCGTAGAGCGATTCCAGATCGCCGTTGGAAAAGGCAAGAAACCGGACGTACATCTTGCCCTGATAGCTCTGCTCGCCCTTGCGCTCCAAGTCCATAGGCATTTCGGCGGTGATGAGGGACTTGAGATAGTGGGTGGATTGCAGCGCCTCCAGCTTCATGTCGTCATCTACCATCAGCAGCTCGTGCTCCAGATCGGCGCGTGCAAAGGGGCTACGCTCCACCTTGGCGATGCTGCCGTTTTTCATGTTGCCGCCCAGCAGCTTCTGCATCACCACGCCGATGCGGCTCTTGCCCTCGCCGCCGTTGCCCTTGAGCAGCATCATGACCTGCCCGCGGTTCGTCGGAATCAGGCAGTAGCCGAGGTATTCCTGTAAGGTCAGAACGTCCTCCGGTTCCAGCAGGTCAGACAAAAACCGCAGCCAGATCACCGGCTGCGGCGCATTGGGATCGTATCGGATGGGGAGCCGGTTGCGGCAGAACTCCTTTTCGGTGCGAAACTCGCCATTGAGAAACAGCGTGCCATTTGCCATATGGATCCGATCCTCCTGAATGGGCAGCTCCAGCGTGTAAGCCTCCAGCTTGAGCGTTTCTAGCAGACTGGTGGCGCGGCGGGCCGTGCCGCTGGTGAAATGCGGGCGAAGCATCTCATAAATCTGCTTCCGAATGCTCTCCTCGTCAGCAACGCGGCCCTCCACGGTGAAAAAGCTGCCGTCCACGCAGACCATCGGGTGCGCCGATAGAAAGTCTTCGCAGAACAAGACTTCGTTGAAATGCTTGTCCTGAATCCAGCGCGGTGGTTCATTTCGTTCCATGTGATTCCTCCCTGATCTGTCGGTTTCGTGCCTCCATCCGCATGAGCCGCTCGTCCTTCTGCAAGTCAGCCACCACCTCGGCGCGCTCCTGCGGCGTGCCGCAGGTCAGAATGTCCAGCATATTTTCGATGCGCTCCAGTATGTGACAGGCCTCCGCATAGCGCGGGTCGATGGTGTCCTCCGGCGATTGCGGGGCACAGTGCTCCTTCCAGTCCTGCAAGATTTGCAGATAGTCCCCCAGCACACGGAAGCAGCGCCGCTCGGTTTCCGCCTGCGATGCTCCCCGCTGTAGCCTTGCGAGAATGGACGGCTTTTGCTCGGTCATGCCGAAATCTGTCGCCAGCTTCTTCGCCGCGTCATAACCGCTCAGGTTGAACAGCCTTGCCGCAAGGTCGATCACATCTCCGTGGGCTCCGCAACCGAAGCAGTAGAAGTAATCCTCGTTCAGCTTCATGCTGGGCGTGCGGTCAGCGTGGAAGGGACAGCAGACCATGTTGTCACGGTTTACTTCCAATCCGTAGTATTCGGCAGCCTCCTTCACGGGAACTGCCATCTTGATCTGTGCAAATAGATTGATACTCGTTTCCTCCTTTGAAAAATATTTTGAGTGCTGCCGTTCTGCCCGATGTCGTTCCTGCCTGAGAATCTCACTCCGGCGTTTCGTTCTCCTTGGTACGCGAAATGCGGTACTTCGCCGGAAGACATATCCCATCGGACGGTCATGAAATTTTCAAGGTTCTGCGTGGTTTACGTCTAAATTTTAGAAAGAAAACGCCCACTTTCCCGTATATCCAAGAGGAAGGAAAAGTGGGAGAGAATGCGGATTTTTCCACGCTTTGAGACACAAAAAGGAAAATCATGATATAATACAAGAAAAGCCGAAATGGAGGTGGGTATATGCAGGTTAAGCTGACAATCGGAGAGCGTTTGAAGGATTTGCGAGTAGAGCACAAACTGACCTTGGAGCAGCTTGCCTCTGAGGTAGGCATCTCAAAATCCGCGCTTGGCAAATATGAATCGGATAACGGCAAGGATATCAGCCCGTACAGCATCATGTTGCTGGCTGATTATTATCACGTTTCCTGCGACTATCTAATGGGGCAGACGGAAACAAAAAATCACCCAAACACAGCCCTTCATGAGCTGCATTTGAGTGATGATGCGATTGATGTATTGAGTGCAGGCAAGTTCAACCACCGGCTGCTGTCGGAGCTGATCTGCCATAAGGATTTCCAGCGGCTTATGCTGGATGCGGAAATTTACGTTGACCGGATCGCAGATATGCGGATCAAGGATATGAATACGGTTCTGGAAGCTACCCGCCAGATAGTTCTGATGGAACATGGCGAGGTAGCTGACGATCTGTACCTCCATACCCTGAAAGCAGCGCAGATACAGGAGGAAGAATATTTCGGACATCTTGTTGCAGACGATCTAAGCAATATCCTGCGGGACATCCGAGAGGAACATAGAACGGATGCTCTGACCGCGGACGATGACCTGTCCGCTGTCGCTGTGCAGAAGCAGTTGATGGAGGCCGTACATTTTGAGGGCAGCTCCGAGGAAAAGAAAATCCGCGCGTACCTTGCAACACTTGGAATTGACTACGACACGCTCACGAAAGAAGAGTTTATTTCTCTGATTGGAATCCTCAAGAAGTCCAAGCACATGAAAAGTCCTATCAGCCAGCGCGGGAAAACAGCCATGACCCACGGCAAAGGAAAACGGAAGAAACGCTGAAACGGGGAGCGGCGCTGCGGCGGGGCGGGGGCTTTATATACCTCTGCTTCCTTTTCCGGCCAGTCGGATTTTGCTTCTCAAAAATCCTGCATTTGTGTCACCTTGGTGTCACAAAATCCGCCTGTCCTACTGCCGCGAAAAAGCGTTTGTTGCCACACTCTGCTGCACCGCAGAGTACGCCGTCAACCCCTTTTCCGCGTCAGCCGGAAGCAAAGGTATAACACACTAGACTTTGCAGAGCAAAATCGTGTGCCAACAGGGATGCTCGCGCCCCTATTGGAAACCCTGCGTCAAAGGGGATTCCTCCCCTCTGAACACCCCATATTTTCTTCGCTGCGAGTACCCAAACTGTAAAAATACAGTTTGGAACACCTGCTCAGAAAATGCAAAAAGGAAGTCCGTGCCGATGAGGGACGGACTGCCTTTTTGCTGACAATCTCAATTTTATCATTGCGCAAGAAATGACAAAATTAAGATTGACGGTGATGCAATTCGCGGGTATACTGTAATTGCATCATTCGATGAGATTTGATGAAATTAAAACCCGAATGAGGAATTTGAATGAGAGATTTCAACTTCAAAGCAGAATATCAAAAGCTTCTGACGCCGGAGGTCGTGGCGTATCTGACGCAGATCCACGAATACAAGGGGCAGCAGAATCTTTTTATCGAGGCCAAAGCGGACGCGCTGTCCAACCTTTTGGAGGTTGCGAAGATCCAGAGCACCGAGGCGTCCAACCGTATCGAGGGCATCATCACAACAGATGACCGCCTGAAAAAGATCGTCCGCGAAAAGACCATGCCCCAGAGCCGCAGCGAAAAAGAGATCGCCGGATACCGTGACGTGCTGGCGACGATCCACGAGAGCCACGACTATATCCCGCCAAAGCCGACGGTCATTTTGCAGCTGCATCGGGACCTGTACAAATTCAGCGGCAAGTCCATCGGCGGCAGCTTCAAAAATTCGGACAACGTGATTGCCGAAGAATTGCCAAACGGCCAGCAGATCGTCCGCTTCCGGCCTGTCTCTGCATGGGAAACACCAGGGGCCGTCGCTGCGCTATGCGATGCTCTCCAGACGGCCATACAGGACACCGAACTTGATCCACTGCTGCTCATTCCAATCTTTATTCTGGACTTTCTCTGTATTCATCCCTTCAACGATGGCAACGGCCGCATGAGCCGACTGCTGACGTTGTTGCTTCTGTATCGTTCCGGCTATATTGTAGGCAAATATATCAGCATCGAAAAGCTGATTTCCGATACCAAGGAGACCTATTATGAAGCCCTGCAAGCCAGCTCCTACAACTGGCACAAGGGGACGAACGATTATGCGCCCTTCGTGACCTATATGCTGGGCGTTCTGGCGGCGGCTTATCGGGATTTTGAAAGCCGAATTGAGCTGCTGACGACAAAGGGGCTATCTAAGCCCGACCGGGTGCGCGAGATCATCAAAAATCACCTCGGCAAGATCACCAAAAGTGAAATCATGGCCAAATGCCCGGATATCAGTCAGATCACCGTCCAGCGCGCGCTGGCAGAGCTGCTGAAATCCGGTGAGGTCATAAAGCTCAGCGGTGGCCGGTACACGGCGTATGTCTGGAGCGGAGAGGAAACGCTATGATGAGAAAGTCATGGACGAAGTGGATATTAATTGCTGTTATAGCACTGGCACTAATTGTTGGTGTTCCGATCATAATCAACGAGTGCTACAAAACGAACAGCGGATACATGACAATGTGGGGTGCTGCGGATGCGCTTGCCTACTATGGCGCTATCATCGCCTCTGTCGGAGCCGCTGTGGGCATATACGTTTCCATAAAGTACTCCCATAAACAATACAGAGAGGACAAACGGAGGGATGTTTTGCCATATTTCGCAGTTAATATCCTTGGGAGAAAGTGTATAGATCCATTTGACCTTGGCTGGTATGCCGATGAAAACGGGGTTGGAGAAAATGAAACCCCGGAAAAGGAAGCGTTAACTTATAGAGAATTCTTATATGATAAGTGCTTTTTTATTCTTACAAGCGAGAAAATAGAGTGCGTTAGAGAACTTTCAAAGGAGCAGGATGACGCACGCAAAGTTGGTATCACCGTCGAAAATCACGGAGAATTGGGTTATATATTGGAAAATGATAAACGGTACATCCCGATTAAAGCGATAAATGTCGGAAATGGCTGCGCCATAAACACGACGATTACAATCAATTCAATAGACAAGCATATGGACGTAACTTCGATACCGGTATCGGTACCTGTTGGAAAGGAAATCTATACCGGCTTGCTATTTTACATTGATGAGGGACTTTCTGGGGAGTATGATTACATCATACGATATTACGATATTTATGGTAATCGGTATGAACATCACAAAACCATAGTTTTGCAGGTTGATAGGAATACTTGCAGCATTCAAATTGCGCAAGAGACCACACACGCATGGATGAAGGAGGAAAGCACCCATGCCAACACTTGAATGGATCGGAAAAGATAAAGTCGTGAATCATCATCTGGACGTGCCGTTTCGGGTGTTGGAGCGCAAGTACAGCTTTGATGAAAACGGGCAGCACGACGAGGACAACGGCAGCGAAAATATGATCATCCGGGGCGATAATCTGGAAGCCCTGAAAGCGCTGCTGCCCCGGTATGAGGGGCGCGTCAAGTGCATTTACATTGATCCGCCCTACAACACCGGCAACGAGGGCTGGGTCTACAATGATAATGTCAATGACCCGAAGATCAAAAAGTGGCTGGGCGCGGTTGTCGGCAAAGAGGGTGAGGACTTGACCCGCCACGACAAGTGGCTGTGCATGATGTACCCGCGGTTGAAGCTGCTGCAAAAGCTGCTGGCGGAGGATGGGGCTATTTTCATTAGCATTGATGATACGGAGTATGCCAATCTCAAGCTGATTTGTGATGAGATTTTCGGAAGCAACTGCTTTGTTTCCAATATTTCCTGGCAGCGTACATATTCCACCCGCAATGACTCCAAGGGTATCGTGAACGAGGTAGAACACCTTGTGGTGTATAGCAAACAGCCAAATTGGAATCCCAGCAAACTGGAACGCACAGAAGAAATGGATCAGCGATATTCCAGCCCGGACAACGATCCGAGGCCATGGAAAGCCGGAGATGCAAGTGCCCCCGGCGCAGCAACTCACCCCGGCATGGTTTATGCTATCCAGCACCCAATTACCGGTAAACTCTTGTATCCGCCAAATGGGCGCCACTGGACATTTGGGCAGGATCAGATGTTGCAGATAATGCTTCACTGGTCTTATTACGAATTGAGACCGATTGATGATTATGAAAAACGGGTCTCTATTTGCGGTCAGTCAAACACAGTCCCTAAAGAGATAAACGCTATTATGCTTTCTGCGCCATTGGAAGAATTGGCATCTAAAGCCGTTTTGCGCTATCAAATCGGAAAGTGGCCCATACTGTATTTTACAAGTGGCGGTCGTGGCGGCATGGCTTGCAAGCGTTATCTTGAGGAAATGGGTGGAAGAATTGTAACCAACCTTTGGCCTTATGAGGAAGTAGGTCACACAGACGAGGCTGCCAAGGTGCTTAAGGCAATTTTTGACGGAAAGTCCTCGTTTGACACGCCAAAACCACCACGCTTGATTGAGCGCATTTTACAGATCGCTGGAGAAAATAACGCACTTATCCTCGATTCCTTCGCCGGTTCCGGCACCACCGCCCATGCTGTCCTCAACATGAACAAGGCGGACGGCGGACACCGCAAGTTCATCCTTGTTGAGATGATGGACTACGCCGACAGCATCACCGCCGAGCGCGTGAAGCGCGTGATCCGCGGCTATGGCGAGGGCAAGAACGCCGTGGAAGGTACGGGTGGAAATTTCAGCTTCTATGACTTGGGCGAGCCGCTGCTGCACGGTGATATGCTCAACGAAAATGTGGGCGTGGAAAAGATCCGGGAGTATGTGTACTTTACAGATACGAAAGCCTCTCTGCCGGAATCGCACCCGGACGAACCGTATTTTATGGGTGTCCACATTGGCAGCGCTTATTATTTCTATTATGAAAAGCAAGCTGTTACTACGCTGAACCGGGAGTTCCTGCATACGGTCAAAACCGAGGCCGATGCCTATGTGATCTACGCCGACCTTTGCACGCTCAGCGAGGCGGAACTGGAAAAGTACCATATCACATTCAAGAAAATTCCCCGCGATATTACAAAGCTGTAAGGAGGTCATGGTGATGGAACTTAACAACTATCAAAAACAAGTCATGCGTGACCTCTCCGTCTACTTGGACTGCGTCAACCGTGGAACCAATCTGTTTTCCGCGTGGCGGGAATACTGGTTTTCCAAGGATGTGGCCGTTGGCCTCGGCGGAGTACCGTCCTATAATAACTCTATTGAACGTGCGCCCCATGTTTGCATGAAGGTGCCCACCGGCGGCGGCAAGACTTTTATGGCCTGCGCTTCCGTTCGGCGGATTTTTGATGCCTTGCCCACTGGAAAGCCGCAGGTGGTGGTGTGGCTGGTCCCCAGCGATTCCATCCTGACACAGACCATCCGCACGCTATCCGATGTGGATCACCCTTACCGGCAGAGGCTGGATCAGGATTTTGCCGGGCGTGTCGGCGTGTACACCAAGGAAATGCTGCTGAACGGGCAGAACTTTTCGCCGGACACTGTGCGGGAAATGCTGACAGTCTGCGTAATGAGCTATGGCTCGCTGCGCATTGACAGCCGGAAGAAGGATGTCCGCAAGGTCTATCAGGAAAACGGCAATCTGTTCCGCTTTGCAGAGTATTTCAAGGACACGCAGGCGCTGCTGGCCGATACACCGGATACGGCGCTGATTCAGGTGCTGCGCCATCTGGAGCCTATCGTTGTTGTGGACGAAAGCCACAATGCAGAATCGAAGCTCAGCACGGAGATGCTGAATAATCTGAACCCGTCCTTCGTACTCGATCTGACGGCAACGCCGCGAAAAAACAGCAACATTATCTCCTATGTGGATGCCCGAGAACTGAAGAAGGAGCACATGGTGAAGCTCCCCGTAGTGGTATATAACCGCACCACCCGGCAGAGTGTCATTCAGGATGCCATCCAGCTGAGAGGAAGCATTGAGCAGGAAGCTATTGCCGCAGAAGCGGCTGGCGGGAAGTATATTCGGCCCATTGTACTGTTTCAGGCGCAGCCGCGCACTGGGGACAACAGCGATACGTTTGATAAAATCAAGGCGATGCTGGTCAGCATGGGGATTCCGGAAAACCAGATTGCGGTGAAAACATCTGATGTGGACGACCTCAAGGGACAGAACTTGATGAGCAGGGATTGTGAAATCCGATACATCATCACCGTCAACGCGCTGAAAGAGGGCTGGGACTGCCCCTTTGCCTACATATTGGCGTCACTGGCCAACCGCACCTCCACTGTGGATGTGGAGCAGATTTTGGGACGCATTCTGCGTCAGCCCTATGCAATGCAGCACAGCTCGCCGCTGCTGAACACCTCCTATGTACTGACGAATTCTGTGGACTTTCACACTACATTGGAGAAAATCGTGGTCGGTTTGAATAAAGCAGGCTTCAGCCGTAAGGATTATCGTATCGGTGAAACGATGGAAGAACCGCAGGCTGTGACTCAACCGGAAGCAGAGCAGACGAAAATTCCATTTGCGCCGCAAGCCACTGAGGCCGATGCCTTTGACGATGTAAATGTACAGGAAGTGAAAACGGCGCTGGAAAGTACGGCGCAGGGAAGCGCTGCGATTTCTGCAATGGTTCGGGAAGCAACGGTGCAGGCGGAAACCTACACGGCGGCGGCCAACGAAGCGGATGACGGATTTATGGGAGGTGAGCTGGGAGATATGCTGATACAAAATAGGGTACAGCCCTATCTTGCTGAAGAGGTATCCGCATTGCGGATTCCACAGTTTTTCCTTCGTTCCGTTCCGGATTTATTTGGTGATGAATTTGAACTGCTGGAGAAGGAGAATCTTTCCGAGGGATTTTCTCTGGCCGGGCAGGATGCACAGGTTAGCTTTGAGCTGGCCACCGGTGAAATGTACCGCGTTGATGTGGCGGATCACGGCGAGGCAGTGCCTAAGTACAAGCGTGCAGACAGTGAGCTGAGTGAATACATCCGCAATCGCATGGCACAGCTTCCGCCAGAACAGAAAATTCAAAGCTGCACCACGATGCTATGCGCTCAGATCAATCGGAACAATCGATATGCAGCATCGGAGATCAACGACTATGTGCGTAGAATTGTTGGCGGCATGACACAGGATGAGTTGGCAGCTATGGAGACTGCCATCCCGACATACGCAGCCAAGATTTCTAAGAAGATTGAAGGGCTGGAAGACGCATATCGGGAAGAGCAGTTCATTCGCTGGCTGGATGCAGGTAAGATTGTATGCCGCGAGAATTATATACTGCCGTCTGTAATTACACCTGCCAACACAACGGATGCTATCCCAAAGTCTCTGTACGAGGCTGAGAAAGACGATATGAACCCAGAAGAGCATGGGCTGATCGACGCCGTGGTAGCCCTTGACAATGTCAAATGGTGGCACCGAATCATTGAAAAGAAGGGCTTCCGGCTGAATGGCTTTATCAACCATTATCCTGACTTCATGGTAATGACCAAGTCCGGAAAGCTGGTGCTGATTGAGTATAAAGGTGATGACCGCGATAACAGCAACAGCGCCCGCAAGCTGAAGCTTGGCCGTAAATGGCAGGCGCAGTGTGGGCCGGAGTACCGGTATTTTATGGTGTTCAAGAATCGGGACTTCGGCATCGACGGAGCATATACGCTGGATCGGTTTGTTGAGATTATGCGGGAATTGTGAAGAACTATTGTGAATCATAGCAGATTGTCCATAAAGCCTAATAATCTTTACACTATACACAAAATAGGAATGAGGTGAATCAATAATTGGACATCAATCAACCGAGATGGAAGATTCCGGAATATAGCAAAAGAGAAATAAATGAGGCTGGGGCAACTATTAGAAAAGCTTCCGTTTCCGAAAAAGAACGAACTGCTGCACTAAAGATAGTAGATAATTGGCGTTCCGCACACGCTTATCCTCTTCATGTTTTCTATATGAATTTGAGAGGAAAAGCAAGTGCAAAGAAAGATATACTCGTTGCAGAACGTCTTAAGCGAATGGAGTCGATAGTAGGAAAACTCCACCGTGAGGACGGGATGCAACTGTACCGGATGCAAGATTTAGGCGGATGCAGAATGGTATTGCCAACTTTGCAAGATGTCTATGCGTACAGTGAAAGGTTTCAAAAATCGCGCATCCGCCATGAGCTCAAAAAGGTGAACGACTATATACAAGCCCCTAAAAAATCGGGCTATCGCTCTTTGCACCTTGTTTACAGGTTTAAAACTGACACTCCAGATAAAGAAATTTATAATCAGTATCCGATGCTGATAGAGTTGCAATTTCGCACACACCTTCAGCATATATGGGCAACTGCATTGGAAACGATTGGGTTATTCACAAATCAAGCACTCAAAGCTGGGCAAGGGAACGAGGGAATATTAAGATTTTTTGTTGTTGTATCTTCGTTATTTGCGTTAAAAGAAGGATGTCCCATCGTTCCTGGTACTGTGGCTGATGAAAAAGAATTGATTTCGGAAATGGAACTGCTCAACGAGCAACATCATATATTGGATATGCTCAAGGCAATACGAGTTGCAATCGACCACGATTCTGATACAGTTCCGGATAAAAAAGGATACTACATTCTTCAACTAGACTATGAAAAGCATTTACTTAAGAGACTCTTTTTCAAACCCAGTGAATTAGAACAAGCAAATAAACTGTACGATTATCTGGAGGCGAAGAATGCCAATGCCCCGCTTGACATTGTCTTAGTGCGAGCAACTTCTTATGCTACAGTTCGAGACGCGTATCCAAATTATTTTATGGATATTGGAGAATTTATAGGAATTATTATGGATTATCTGCGATAAATGTATCAATCTCATAACATTATGTTGCCCGGTGGTTAGAGACGACCACCGGGCAACATATCTTCGCCCCCGATCGTATTCCTGCGGTTGGGGTCCGGTTTTTTCATCACTATGTACTACTTCCACCCATTCCGTTTGGCCAAATCGCCCATCGCAAAGCAGAATCTTTCCCACCGTGCCAATGTTATCTGTGACGGGTCGCCCTCACGGATGCGCATGGTGCGGCGGATCTCCTTGGGGATGACCACGCGGCCAAGGTCGTCGATCCGGCGCACGATTCCGGTTGCCTTCATATTCTGAAAACTCCTTTGCTCTGTTTTGCATTTCGGCAACCCTATTTTCTGCAAATTCCGGTAGTCTATGCAGACCGTGCCGCTCGCAGGTATTACCAGTTTTCGGTGCTGCGGTCTTGACACCCAATTTCATGGGCGCTATCATAAAATTGGAAATTAAGCGTGCTATTTTCATACGGTTTCGCACGTGGCCGTATGCAGCGCGTAAAATTGCAGGGAGCAGGAGGTAAGATTTTGAAAAACGAAGGCATTTCGAGGCAACTGTGCGAATTATACACCGTACTCGGCGATGCAGAAATACCCGACGATGAGCGAACGTTCCGCAAGCAGCACCTGCAGTGGGCGGCAGAGCCTGCCAATCAGGATCCCTTCGCAAACACGTTCTTTCAGCTGGCGCACGAGATTAGAAGCCTCGCATTTTTGCCCCAATATGGGAACACCCGCATGGCATACGACAGCAAACATGAGGGCGGCGCAGATTTTGTCCTGAACGGTGCTGTGTATGTTGAGTGTGTCTGCGCATCGCCGGGAAGAAACGTGCAGGAATCCGGTCTGGACCCTCTTCTGGTCAGAAACACTGTCAACAGCGCCGGCCTCATAGATTACGCTGAGAAAAACCGTTTGCTGAAAGCGCGCCTGACAAACTCCCTGCAAAACAAAGTTGATTTCTATCAGAAGCATCTCGATCGGAGCATCCCCGGCGGTCAACCGTATGTCATTTTTCTTTCGCCGGGATATCTCACTTACGAGTGGTTTGAAGAAGAATATGGAGCCGCTCTCACAGAGATTTTGCTCGGGCGTGGTCAACCGACCATAACCATCAATGTTGAAACCGGAAAAGTCGTCGCAAGCGGATATGCGCACGAAAACAGCCTGTCAAAATATAACGGTGCAGCAATCAACTGCAACCTGTTTTGCAGTCCGGATTTCAAATGTGTATCCGGTGTCCTGCTTGCAGCGGCACCCGATGAGCGCTACACAATGGACAACACATTTTTGTTTCTCAATCCTTTTGCAGAGAACCGTCTGCCGCCTTCCGCATTTCAGGGCCTGGTGTATTGGGACAGCACATCCGACGGAACGAAGTATTGCCCATGGCACGATGGCAAGCCCATAAAAATGGATTCTCCGCAATCAGACGGGAGCACTGCACTGTCAGGCCGCAAACACGCGCACGTCCTCCGAGTGGGCGCTCGACAAGATCGTGCACCTGCACGAGGAGATCTTCCGCGCGCTGGAAGCGTTTGACCTGCCGGCGCGCAGCAAGGTACTCGACGATCATTACAGCGAGATGGATTGAGCACGCCGCCCCGGACGGCAAAGCGTATAAATCCATGCCGCATACCGGATGAAGCCGCTCCTGCCCGGTAAAGACCGGCCATCGGCAAAATACCCCCCGATGCAGAAAACAGTTCTGCACCGGGGGGTATCCTTATATCGGTCGGGCCGCGATCAGACGATCTCCAGATCGTCGCGGTCGCGGAGCATGTACTTTTTCAGTGGAGTCAGGCTGGCGAGCCAGTAGAGCAGGCCGCCGCAGATGGCATCGAAGCCGCTGCCCGTGAAGATAAGAAACAGCGGGCTCTGAATGCTGCCGGTCAGCGGATTGTACACGAACAGGATCGTGATCAGGCACGAGAGGATGACGCAGCCGAGGCCGACCAGGTTGAACCCGCCGGTGAACTGATACGCATCGTGCCCCTCGATGAAGTAGGCCGCCTTGAGTGACAGCTTCCGCTTTTTCACAACCAGGTAGTCCACAACGATCATGCCGATGATCGGTGCCTGAATGAACGCAGCAATGGAGATGAACGCACCGAAGTGCTCCTCCACGCCGCCCCAGACGGTCAGCACACTGACATACACCATGGCAATGAGCACCAGCACCTTATAGCTGACCTTGGGCATGCCGCTCTTGACGATCATGCAGTTGACATAGGAGCCGGTGCCCTGCGTGCCGACATTCGCAAACGCGACCAGCAGCAGGCTCAGCAGCGCGAAGCCGGAGCCGCAGAGGTAGGAGAGCATGCTGGTGGGGTCGCTCTCGTACACGCCGGTGCGCACGAACATCGCCAGCGCCATCACGCCGCCGGCGGCGACGAAAAACGGCGCGACCACGCCATAAGCCAGCGTTGTGCCCCAGTAGCCGCCGCGCTCGGTCTTGGCCAGACGCGGCAGCACCAGCGCCTGCGTCGACCAGGAGAACGCGAACGCCACGTTGCCCTCGGCCGAGATCATGAACGCCTGCAGCGGCGTCATGTCCGCATCCAGCTGCGGTTTGACCGCCACGATCTCGCGCAGCGGCACGGCCGTGAAGCACAGCACGACGACGACCGCACCGACCGCCAGCAGCGCCGTGACCAGAAAGCGGTTCGTCCACTTGATGACATTCGGCCCGCCAAGTGCGATGAGCGTGCCGAGCACGACGCACAGGCAGCCCAATATCGGGTTCCAGACGGCCGCGTTGAGCACGAGGCCGAATTTCGCCGCAAGGTTGATCATCGACGAGGAAAACAGGCTCGCCGCAACTGCATACCAGCCAAAGTTTGCCACGCTGATGATCGTGGACAGCAGAGCGACACCACGCCGCCCCAGCACCGAGCGCAGCCAGATCCACAGATCGATGCCGTAGCGCGTGGCAAAGATCACGGGCAGGCACTCGATGAACACCCAGACGATATTGAAGCAGAAAATGTTGATGAGCATTCTGCCAAAAGAGAGATACTGCGCAACATACGCACCCTGCGTATAGCACCACGTGGCGATAGCAAAGCCGCTCGTGGACAAAAACAGATCCCAGAAGGAATACTGCCGGTCGCCCTTGAGCATGGGCACAACGCCCGTGACGGTCTCCTGCCGGATATAGCTTTCTTTGTCTGTCATGGTTCAGCCTCCCAGCATGCAGGTCACGATCAGCACCAGACTGGCCGCCACGCTGGCGATGATGATGCCGTAATCGACCCGGGTCATCTTCTTGGGGAACTCGTAGGAATCGGACTGCATGATCTCCAGCCGCCGCTCGGTCTCCTCGTAGATCAGCTGTTCAATGCCCCCCTCTTGGGCCTGTGTCTTCTGTTTCAAGCAAATGCCTCCTCTTGATCATATCGCTCCAGCGCCAGCTGGGCGTATTGTTTTGCGTATTTATACCAGATGTAGAGATACTCGCCGACGTGCTTGGCGCACGCCTCCTGATACAGCCCCCACAAGAACCAGAAGTAGGAGGCCATGGCCACATAGCCGAGATAGTGGCGCAGCTCCGCGCCCGTGGGTGCGTGGCCGAGATAGCGCGCGATCACCTGCTCCGCCTCCTCGGTCGTGTAGTCCGAGCAGGCAATAAACGTGCCAATGTCGCAGCCGGGGTCAGACATGCCGGCGTATTCCCAGTCGATCAGATACATCTTTCCCTGCTTATTGATCAGGAAGTTCGGGTTATAACTGTCGCAGTGGCAGGCGCACAGAGGGACCACGTCGCCCTTCAGGCGCGCGTACAGGGCGCATATCGTCTCGTGCAGCTCCTGCATGCCGGTAAAGTCGGAGACGTCCGTCCCCTGCAGCCGGTCGAGGAAGCCGTTGATCTTCTCCCAGATATCAAACCGGCCGTCGAGCTGCACGCCGCTCGTGTGCAGGCGGCGCAGCATGCGCAGCGCCGTGTCGACCTGTTCGTCGTTATGATAGTCCAAGATGGCCGCGTCCTCGATATAGTGCGAGATCTTCCAGCCCCTGGCCGCGTCGATGTAGATGAACGTATCGTCAAGGCCCAGCGCCTTGGCCGCCTCCTGCGCCCGCGCCTCGGCCGGGCGGTCGATGTAGGCCTCCGTGCCGACGCCGGGGTGCCGGTAAACATAGTCCCGGCCGCCGCACGAGAACTTGAACGACAGGTTCGTCAGCCCCGTCTTGATCGGGATGATGCCGTGGATGCTGTCCGGTGCGCAGTGGAGCACGGCGCAGATGTTGTCGAAAATATACGAGTCGGTATTGGTGACATAGGCGCTGTCAAACGCCCGCAGCTCATCGAGCGAGTCGAACTCATGGATGCCGCCGGGATACTTGCGGATGTACATCTCCAGCTCGCGGATGTGCCGGGCGTACAGATCCTCCCAGAGCCCCGCCCGGGTGACCGGGCTGTCATACTCCCGCTCGAGGATCTGCGTAAATTTCTCGCTGAAGCTGCGGTCGAAATAGGCGTGTCCGATCATGTACCACGCGTCGCTCCCGCCGACCTGCACGCCTGTGATGCGGCCCTTGCGGTTCGTGACCATGCAGTACTCGTCCGTTTTGCCTGTGCTGTAGAGCGACGCGTAATACGCCTGATACACATAAGGCTCAAACGGGTTTTGCTCAAAGTAGTTGTCCGAGGAACAGATGAAGGTATTTTTCAGCCGGTCGCGGACCAGCATGAGTGTGGAGGGGTTGTTGTAGCGGTGATAATCCTCGTTGATGACGATCTTCACATGGAAGCGGTCCTCGAGGTAAAACAGCTTTTCCTTCATATAGCCGACCACGATGGTGATGTCGTCGATGCCCGCCGCCTGCAGCTGGCGGATCTCGCGCTCGATGAGCACCTCGCCCTTCACCTTCAGCAGGGCCTTCGGCTTTTCATACGACAGGGGCGCAAAGCGGGAGCTCATGCCCGCCGCCATGATAACGGCGTTGTCCACCCGGTACGGCGCGAGCGCTGCACGACCCGCATCCGTGATGCGGTTCGCCCCGTCGAGATAGCCCATGGCGTCCAGCTGCTTGACCAGCCCGTTCACGGTGCCGAGCGCTTTGCCGGTGCCCTGCGCGATGGCGCGCTGCGAAAGCGCCGGCTCGTCCGCGGGACGGACCGCAATGTAGCTGAGCAGCGCAAACTGATTTTTTGTCAACAAGATCGTCAGACTCCCTTGCGTTCATTTTTTTGATATGCGATGCATATTGTGAACTTATTTTGTCGTTTTGTCAAGTGCACGTAAAAACTATGTCGGAAACATATGCAGATTCCCTTGTGTTTCCGATTTCGACATTATATAATGAAAAAATGCTGTAAAGGATGCGTTTGCTTTTTATGGTCTATCTGGTGCTGATATATGCCCTGGTCTATGCACTGGGCGAGTTTGTTTCCGGCAGGATCGGCCTGCCGCACAGCGTCACCTTCGCGGGGCTGGCGGTCTTTCTCGCGGCGGCGCTGATCCTTTACCGGCGCAGATACGGCCTCGGCGCCTGCCGCCGGGGGCGGAAGCGGTGGCCGGGGCTGCTGTTGCTGCTGCTCTGGCCGGCCGGCGATCTGGTGCTGGCCGCCTGCGGCCGCAGCGCCGGCGCGGACGGTTTTTTCGCCTGCGGGCTGTACGTCGTGTGCGGCATGGCGGAGGAGCTGGCCTTCCGCGGCTATCTTTGGGAGCATACGCGGCGGCTCCGGCCGCTGACGGCGGCCGGGCTCAATGCCGCACTGTTCGGCGTGTTCCACGCCGTCAACCTCATCGGGGGCGCGCCGGGCGCCGTCGGCATTCAGGCGGTGTGCGCCGCCTGCACGGGCTTCGCCCTGTGCGGGACGGTCGCCTACTACCGCTCCGTCGTGCCGGCACTGGGCATCCATGCGCTCATCAATCTCTTCGGCGGTCTTTTCCCCGCCGATAACCTTCGCGGCGCCGGGCTGCTCGTGCCCGGGATCTGCGCCGCCTGCAGCGTGCTCGCCGGGCTGTGGATGCTACGGGCAGAGGAGAACTGAAAATATGAAACTGTATATTGATCCGGGCACGGGCAGTATGCTCTTTGCCATCTTGATCGGCATCATCGGCGCGCTGAACTTTGCGCTGCGGGGCTGGATCATCAAGCTGCGCTTTCTGCTCAGCGGCGGGGAAAAGACCGCCGTCGATCATGAAAAGCATCCGCTGGCCGTCTTCGTGGACGACAAGCGCTACTGGAACGTAATGGAACCCGTGTGCCGCGAACTGGACCGGCGCGGGCTGGACGTCGCGTATCTGACGGCGTCGCCCGACGACCCGGCACTGCAAAACCCCTACGCGCACGTGCACGCAGAGTTTCTCGGCGAGGGCAACAAGGCCTTTGCCAAGCTCAACTTCCTGCGCGCGAACGTGCTGCTGTCCTCCACGCCGGGGCTGGACGTCTACCAGTGGAAGCGCTCGCCGGGCGTGGACTGCTATGTGCACATCCTGCACGCGGCCAACGAGGTCGCCGGCTACCGCATGTTCGGCATTGACTACTACGACACGATCTTCGTCTCCGGCGACTATCAGATCCGCGACCTGCGCGCGCTCGAGGCGCTGCGCGGCCTGCCCGCCAAGGAGACAGTGAAGATCGGCATCCCCTACATGGACGAGATGAAGCGGCGGCTGGACACCTCCGGCCCCGTTGCACCGCACAAGACGACGGTACTCATCGCGCCGTCCTGGGGCCCGAGCGCGATCTTCAGCAAGTACGGCGGCAAGATCATCGACAAGCTGCTCGCCGCCGGCTACCACGTCATCATCCGCCCGCACCCCCAGTCGTACAAGTCGGAAAAGGACATGATCGACAAGCTCATGGCCGCCTATCCGGACACGGAGGACCTGGAGTGGAACCGCGACAACGACAACTTTGACGTGCTCCGGCGCGCGGACATCCTCGTCTCCGATTTCTCGGGCGTGATCTTCGACTTCACGCTGGTGTTCGACAAGCCCGTCATCTACGCAGACACAAAGTTTGACAAGAGCCCCTATGACTGCTGGTGGCTCGACACGCCGTACTGGACGTTCGAGATCCTGCCGCAGATCGGCCAGCAGCTCACGGAGGACAACTTCGACACGCTCGGCGACATGGTGCAGCAGTGCCTGACCGACCCGAAATACGCACAGGGGCGCGACGCGGCCCGCGCGCAGACCTGGGTCTACCCGGGCGAGGGCGCCGTGCGCGCCGCAGACTATCTCGAGCAGAAGGTGCGCGAGCTCACCGCCGCCGCGACACATGAGGAGAAAGAACCGTGACATTTTTTCAGATACTGGATTCGCTGCTGTTTCAGCCGCTGCAGCTTTTGTTTGAGGTCATCTATGTCAACGCCAACCGCGTGATCGGCAACCCCGGCCTGTCCATCATTGTACTGAGCCTGGTCATGAACTTTCTGGTGCTGCCGCTCTATATGCGGGCCGACGCGCTGCAGGAAGAGGAGCGCGACATGGAGGCCCGCCTGCACCGCGGCGTGACGCACATCAAAAAGACGTTCCGCGGCGACGAGAAAATGATGATCCTGCAGACCTACTACCGCCAGAACCACTACAAGCCCACCTACGTTCTGCGCAGTGCGGTGTCGCTGTTTCTGGAGATCCCGTTTTTCATCTCCGCCTACCGGTTCCTGTCCGGGCTGGAGCTCCTTCAGGGCGTGTCCTTCGGGCCGATCGCCGACCTCGGCGCCGCCGACGGGCTGATTGCCATCGCCGGGGTACACATCAACCTCCTGCCCATCATCATGACGGCGGTCAACCTCGTCTCATGCATCATCTTCACGAAGGGCTCGACGCCCAAGACCAAGATCCAGCTGTACGCGATGGCGGTGTTCTTCCTCTTCTTCCTGTACGCATCCCCCGCCGGCCTGGTGTTTTACTGGACGCTCAACAACATCTTCTCCCTCATCAAGACCGTCTTTTATAAGCTCAAGCATCCGGGACGGGTGCTCAAGATCCTGGCCGCTGCCGCCGGTGCGGCGCTGCTGGTGCTCGGTCTCGTGCGCTATTCCTTCTCCGCGCGGCCGGTCGTCAAGGCCACGCTGCTGCTCCTGGGCGCGGCGCTGCTGCTGCCCCTGATCCTGGAGCTCATCCACCGGAAAAAGCCCGCTGCCGAAAAGCCTGCCGCCAAGCCGAACGCAAAGATCTTCTTCGGCTGCGCCGCGTTCCTGGCGCTGTTCATCGGCGGGTATATCCCGGCGTCCGTCATCTCGTCGTCCGCGCAGGAATTCGTGAACGTGCAGATGTACTACAGCCCGGTCTGGTTCATCGTCAACAGCCTGTGCCTCGCCGTCGGCACGTTCGTCATCTGGTTCGGCATCTTCTACTGGCTGGCAAGCCCGAAGGGCAAGGTCGCCTTTGAGAAGGTTTTGTGGATGCTCGTCGGCGTCGCCATCGTGGACTTCATGTTCTTCGGCAAGCGCCTCGGCGTGCTCTCGTCCACGCTCAGCTTTGAGGGCGGCATGCAGTTTGCGCCGGCCGAGTTCTGGGGCAATCTGCTCGCGGCCGCAGCCGTCGCCGCAGTCATGTATCTGGTCTATCGGCGGTGGAGCAAGCATGTATTCAAGGCAGCGATCGCGTTCGTTCTGGCCATTGCCATCATGCTGCCGATCAATATCGGCAGCATCCACTCGCAGATCAAGAGCATCCGCCAGACGATGGAAGAGAGCGGCGGTGTGCCGGAATACACCATGAGCAAGACCGGACAAAACGTCATCGTGCTCATGCTCGACCGCGCCGTGGGCGCGTTCCTGCCGTATATCTTCAATGAAAAGCCGGAGCTGCAGGCACAGTTCGACGGCTTCACCGCTTATACGAACGTCGTCTCCACCGGCGCTTTCACGAACATGGGCACGCCCGCGCTCATGGGTGGATACGAATACACGGTCGACCAGATCAACCTGCGCAAAGATGAAAAGCTGGTCGACAAGCACAACGAGGCGCTCAAGATGATGCCGGTCCTGTTTGACCAGAACGGCTTCGACGTCACGGTCTTTGACCCCATCTACGCCAACTATCAGTGGGTGCCCGACCTGTCCGTCTTTTCCGATTATCCGGACATCCATCGCTATATCACCTTCGGCGCCTTCGAATCGGACATGAGCCCGAAGAACTGGATCAGCGCGAACATGCGCAACTTCTTCGGCTACAGTCTCATGAAGGCGTGCCCCGTCACCGTGCAGTCCATCCTCTACGACAACGGCAATTACAACCGCAGCACCGTGCAGACGGAGGAGGAGGAAAATTTCGTCGAGCAGACGATCACCAGCCCCCACACCGCCACCGGCATGGACGCCACGTTCCTCAAGGGCTACCATGCACTGACCCATCTCCCGACGATCACGCAGACCACCAAGAGCGGGGACAACACGTTCCTGTTCATGACCAACGACACCACGCACTCCCCCGTGCTGCTGCAGGCGCCGGACTATTCCGTCTCCGGCACCGTGGACAACACGGAGTATGACAGCGAGCATGCGGACCGCTTCACCGTCGACGGCAAGTCGATCGTCATGGAGGAGGACGTCCAGTTCGCGCACTACGACTCCAATATGGCCTCGCTGATGCAGCTCGGCAAGTGGTTTGACTACATGCGCAAAAACGGCGTCTATGACAACACGCGCATCATTCTCGTCGCCGACCACGGACGCAACCTGTGCAACGATCCGGACTACATCCTCGACAACGGCACCGATACGGAGTTCTTCTTCCCCCTGCTGATGGTCAAGGACTTCAACGCCAAGGGCTTCTCGTTCTCGGACGAATTCATGACCACGGCCGATGTGCCGACGCTGGCAACGGCCGGCGTGATCGACAACCCGACGAACCCCTTCACCGGCAACGCCATCAACGCGGACGCCAAGTATGACCGCCCGTTTTACGCCTTCATGTCCTATCAGTGGGACACGTCCAAGAACAACGGCAACCAGTACTTCCCCGACGACTGGTACCGGATCGACAATCAGAATGCGCGCGACAAGCGCAACTGGGTCATGGTCGGTGAGAACACCGTCCTGCCGGACGCCCTGCGTTGACCCCGCCGCGCCCCACACGGGGCGCGTGGATTGAAATCGGTGCAGCGGCTCCCGGGCAGCTCGCCCACACCACCCAAAACCGCAGACGCCCCGGACTGCAAATGCAGTCCGGGGCGTCCAATATCAAAGGAAGGCATGTCTGCCGAAAAGGCGGGATGGGAAGCGCGCGGCCGCCGTCGCGCAACGGAGGAAGAGGTACCATGAAAGATCAAAACGAGACCTCTGGGCCTGCACGCTTCTCATGAGGGGGTGTGTTCAGCATAGAACAAATTGCGCCACAAGAAAAGCCACGGAACCGCAGTTCCGTGGCTTTTTGCCTCACTTATGCATTTTTGTGGTCCAGTGTGTGCTCCCACGCATCGCCGAGCTCCTTCCACCGGCCCATGATATCCTTCCACAGGTGCAGCGCCCAGGGGGCAAACACCTCCGGCGGCGGGCAGCCCGGCCGGCTGAGCCAGTTTTGAATGATGTCCATGACCACATCCGACATCTTTCCGAACATGAACGCCTCGGTCTGTGGGTCGGGGAAAAGGTCGGAAAAATCCGCCTGAAGATACGGCTGCAGCCGGGCGCAGAGAAAGTCGTGGAACGAATTCTGCCCCGTGAACGTGAGCGCGCGGGCGTAAAACGCGCGGTCGGCATACAGATACGTGCACACGCGCCCGAAGAGGTCGAACAGGCCCGGCTCGTCGTCGCCGATCGCCTTCTGAAAGCCCTTGTCGTAGATCCACGTCACAAGCTGGTACTTGTCCGTAAAGTGCCGATAGAACGTGCGGCGGTTGATCTCCGCAGCCGTGCAGAGGTCCGTCACGGTGATGTCCGTGAAGTCGCGCCGGAGCATGAGGTCCTTAAGACTCTCGGCGAGCACTTTTTTCGTTGCGGATTCGCGCATGGCGGCCGCCCCCCTTCCGGTGTTGCTGCCGCCAGTATAGCGCACACGCAGCAAAACTGCAACAGACCCTGCCGCGGATGCGGCAGGGTCTGTGCATAAGGAAAAAAGAAGGGAGGGGAAAGAATGATCACTTTGCAAATGTCTGCGCAAGCTCCTGAGTGACGCGCAGGTACGTCTCAATATCCGCAACGGTGTGGCAGTGCAGCGGCGAGACGCGGATCGCACCCGTGAGGCCGACAGCCTCGACGATGCGCTTGGAATACACGCTGGTATTGACGCGCTCAAAGGTCGTGACGCCGCGCTTCTGGTACTCCTCGACGCAGCGGGTCATGTCCAGCCCGTCGATGCCCATGGCAACGATCAGGTCGCGGTGCGTGAGATCCTCGGTGTCGACATACACGTGCACGCCGGGGATGTGGCGCAGACCGGGCACGTTCTGCGTGCCCTCGAGCATGGTGTGCAGCAGCGCGCGCTCCTGCAGGTGGATGTGCTCCATGCCGGTCACAAACAGCGTGCGGCGGTCGTCCGACTGGATGAAGTGGCCGCCGAGCCAGCAGACATAGTCCACCACGGCGCTCATGGCCGCGAAGTTGCCGGGCGTGGGCGAGCCGAGCTCCCAGACGTCGGCCGGGCGCTGCAAGACCTTGCGGTGCGGCAGCTTGGCCACGCGATCGGACACGTAGCCATAGCCCATACCGCGGGTGCCGAAGAATTTATAGGGTGCAAACGTCGCGCCGTCGACGCCGAGGGCGTCCACGTCGAGCACGGCGTGCGGCGCGTGCTGCACGGCGTCGGTGACGATGTAGATATCGGGGTTGATCTCGCGCGCAGCCTTGACGATACCGGCCATGTCCATGATGCTGCCGGTGATGTTCGAGGCATACATGATGCTCAGCAGGCAGGTATCCGGCGAGACGACGCGGCGGATCTCCTCGACGTCGATGCCGCCGGTCTTCGGGTTCGCCTGCGCGACGCGAAATTCCTTGCCGGTCTTGTCGCAGTAGTATTTCACCGCGTCATACGCCGACGGGTGCTCGAGCACGGACGTGACCGCGCTCTTGCCGGGGCAGTTTTCAAGGATGGCGCCGACGATCTGGAACATCGCCTGCGAGGCGGTCATCTCCGAGATGAGCGCGCCGCCCGATGCGCCGAAAACGATGTGCATAATGTCGTCGATGCCGTGCAGCTGCACTTTTTTGAGCGCGCGGGAACGATCGTGCAGCCGCTCCGGGCAGTCCGGGAACGCCTGGTACTTTGCCTGCGCCTCGACGGACGCCTTCAGGCGCAGCGAACCGCCGGAATTTTCAAAGAACAGGCGCTGGCCGAATTCCGGATCCGCATCCACATAGTAAAAGCGATCCTTGATCTCCGCCGACAGTGCAGGATCAAACAGCAGACCTTCGTTGAGATTTTGCATGGTTTTCTCCTTCCAAATGTAACAATCTGAGCGGGTGCGGCGCGGCGGCCGCACCCGAAATCGTCATTTCTCTTCCGCGGCCGGGGTCTCGGGCGCGGCGGCCGTGCCCTTTTCAAAGCGGCGGCCGATGCCGGTGATCGCACTGAGCAGGAACAGCAGGATCAGCAGCCAGCTCTGGAAGTTATACGGCACGTAGTCGAGGAATGAGAACGACTCTGAGACGACACCGCTCGCAACCGCGAGGCTGACGGCGTTGAGGCCGACGGGATTGTACGGCACGATGCCGGCAAGGCCGGTGGAGATGCCGTCCATGAGGTTCGAGCCGCGGGTGCGCTCGATGTTGTGCGTCTGCAGGAGCTTGCGCACGACCGGGCCGACGAACAGGATCGAGATGGACGCGGCGCCGATGGCCACGCTGCCGATGACGCTCAGCAGGATAGTGACGAGCTCGGCCTGACGCGGGGTCTTGCTGGCGTTGTTGAGCTTTTCGAGCAGCATGTCAAACACGCCGCTGCGCTTGAGCATCTCGAGCAGCGCGAACATGAAGAAGCTGAAGCAGATGACATTGAGCATGCCGGTCAGGCCGGCGCCGATGGGGCCGGTGGCCGAAAACAGCGTCGGCACGTCGAGGAAGCCGAACACCAGGCACAGCACAAAGCCGACCAGATCGCAGACGATGAGCGTGCTGATGAGGTTCCAGCCGCGGAGCATCAGGATGATCATGATGACCGGGATGACGAGCATGACGAGCGTCTTGGCATAGGCGGGGTCGATGACGTCCGGCAGTGTGACGGACGTGGACGTCTTGATGCCGACGATGACGAACAGCACGGCGGAAATGACGCCGGCGATCAGGGAATACGGCAGACGGGTGCGCACGACGTCGCGCACTTCCGCGTCCTGTGTGAGCGCGGAGGCGATGGTCGTGTCGGAAATGGGGGCGAGGTTATCGCCGAAGATCGCGCCGCTGACGATGGCGCCGACCACGACGGAGGGATTCGCGCCGACGGTCGCCGCGACGGGCAGCAGCACCGGCAGCACGGCGACGATGGCACCGTTGGACGTGCCGCAGGCCGTCGAGATCAGCAGGCAGACGAGAAACGCCACCAGCGGCAGGAAGCCCGCGCTCAAGCCGAGCTTCATCACAAGCCAAGTCAGGCCCTGAATGAGGCCGCTCTGGCGCAGCTCCTGCGACAGGATGCCGGCCAGCAGGAACGCGAAGATAATGACACACAGCGTGTCGTTTTTCAGGCCGTCCACGACCGCCTGTTCAAATTCCTTTTTGTTTTTTGCCAGCAGGAACGCCACACACAGTCCGGCGAAACCTGCCATGCAGAACAACACCAGGGACACTTTCTTCATCGCGGCGATCACGATCATGAGGCACATGAAGACCAGCAGCGGCGCACACGCGCCGAGCGTGCCCCCGTAAAATTGCATACGTTTGTTTTTCTCCATTGTGAGGTCCTCCTCTCAAATAATCCAACACCGGTATTGTTGTATGCGGTATTTTTAGCTCTTTTATGCGTAAAAGTCAATTGAATTTTCAATGTTTTTCATGCACTATTGCATTTTCTACAATTCATACAGTATAATGTTGTTGCTACTGCAACATTCGTTGCGGTGCTGCTCACAATCCCCAGAAAAAAGGATGGTGTTCCCATGAGCGGTAAACTGGAACAGCGCATTCAAAGCGCGCATTTGACGCGGACGGAAAAGGTCATCGCGGATTATTTTCTCGAGCACAGCGGCTCGCTATATTTTTTAACGGCCAAGGACATCGCGCTTGCGCTCGGCGTGAGCGACACCTCGGTCATCCGCCTGTGCCGCACGCTGGGCTACCGCGGCTTCCGTGAGCTGCAGGAGAGCCTGCGCAGCGAGCTCTCACAGGTCATCGAGCGTGAAAAATACGTCATCCCGCAGCATCAGGTGCCGGACAAATTGCAAAAGTATCAGGATCTGAGCTCGTTTCAGTGCCTGCAGTTCGCCGTGGACTGCCTGCAGGAGACTTACCGCAAGAACGACCCGGAAAAATACGGGCAGATCGTACGCATCCTGCTCGAGAGCGAGCACATCTTTGTCTCCGGCTTCCGCGGCCTGGCGGGGCCGGCGCGGCACCTGGGGACGCTGCTGTCGCAGTATACCCGGCACGTGGAGTATTTCTGCGACGCAGACACCCGCTGCGTGGAAAAGCTGCTCGACTACGGCCCGCACGACTGTGTGATCCTGCTCGGTGCCGAGCGCTACTCGCGCATGACGTGCGTGCTGGCCGAGATGGCGCACGACGCCGGCTGCCGGCTGATCGTCATCACCGACAAGCTCACCGCGCCCTTCGCCGGCGATGCGGACATCGTGCTTCTCGCCGATCTGTCCAGCCCCGCGCCCACAAACTCCTATATCGGCGTGAACTTTCTCATCGAGGCCATCGCCTTCGAGTTCAGCCGCACGCTCGGCGTATATCCGCAGCAGCGGCTGTCCCGGCTGGACGCTTACCTGTCCGGGCTGCAGCTGTACTGACCGGTGGCCAAAAAGCATTGCAATCACAGGTGGTTTTCGTTACAATATAGGCAATCTGAAATTGGGAGGCCATGCTATGCACCAGCGCAACCTGTACCTGTATTTCTTCAGCCCCACGGGCGGCACGCAGCGTGTCGCCGGGCTCTTCGCGGAAAATCTGAACGCGGCCGATGCGTGCACCGACATCACCGTGCGCGCCGAGGCAAAAACGTTTTCTGCCGACGACTGCCTGCTCGTGTTCTTCCCGGTCTATGGCGGGCGCGTGCCCGGGCCGTGTCTTGAGCGCGTGCGTGCCCTGCGCGGGACGGACACCCCGGCCGTACTCGTGGCCGTGTTCGGCAACCGCGCCGTGGATGACGCCCTGCTCGAAATGCGCAATACGCTCACCCCGCTGGGCTTTCGCGTGATCGCGGCGGCGGAGGTCATCGCGCCGCACTCGGTCAACACGGACATCGCCGCCGGCCGGCCGGACACGTCCGACCGCAGCAAGATCAAAGATTTTTGCACCCGGCTCGCATCCCGCATCGCCGCCGACGCCCCGGCCGGGATCACCGTGCCCGGCAACCCGAACTACCGCGCCTACAACGGCCTGCCGCTCAAGCCGACCGGCGGCCTGCGCTGCATCCGCTGCGGCCTGTGCGCGGACAACTGCCCCGCCGGCGCCATCCCGAAGGACGCGCCGCAGAAGGTGGACAAGGCCAAGTGCATCTCCTGTCTGCGCTGCATCCAGATCTGCCCGCAGTCGGGGCGCAGTGTGCCGCTGCCGCTGCGGCTGGCCGCGGCCGCCACGGTGAAAAAATACTGCGCCGGGCGCAAGGAGCCGAAATTCTACCTGTAACGTGAAAATCCACCCCGGAAGCGATTCGCTTCCGGGGTGGATCTTTATTGTCAGGCTTCGGCGTCGTCCGCCGTGTCCAGCCCCGTGAAGAAGGCATCATACGGACAGCCGTAGAGCCGTTTGAGCGCAAGCAGCACGCTCACGCGGACATTGAGCTCGCCCGCCTCGTATTTGGCATAGGTCGTGCGGCCGATGTCGCAGCCGCGGCGCTGCAGCTCGGCGCACAGCTTTTCCTGCGAGAAGCCGCTGGCATTGCGCAGGCGGCGCAAATTGTCGCCAAGATTGCGGTCCCGCCGTAATTTCTGCTCCATCTTCTCACCACCGCACAGCATTTTTCTGACCAATATTGGTTGCAAGTGCTTTTATTTTATGCTATGCTGGCAGAAAGAATTGTCCGCGATACTGGTCAGTTTTTAGAAAAGAGGACACAATGCAGAATTTTGAAAAAATGTATGCCACACTCTGCGGCACAATCGACGATGTAATAGAGCCGCTCGAACATATCCCGCGTGCCCGTCCGTTTGCCCACACGCTCGCTGCCGCCTTGTTGGAAGCAGAAGCGCTTTATCTTTCGGCGGCAGACGATCATTCAACACAAACGCAAAAACCGATGTGACCGCACAGTGCCACACCGGTTTTTTTATCTTCTCTGTTCCCTTCACCCCTCCGGCCTGCGGCTGAGGGCGTTTTTGAGCGCGTTGCGCAGCGGGTTCGACCCCGGTGCGCCTTTTTCACAGGCAGGGTAGCCGCAGTCAGAGAGCACGCGGCGCAGCTCCGCCTCGGTGACAATCTGCGGGTCATAGCGCACGGTCAGCTCCGCGCGCCAGAACGATACCGCCGCATCAAGCACGCCGCGCGTGTGCAGCAGGTCGTCCACGATCCATTCCGGGCACTGGCGGCAGTAGATGCCGCGGACATACGTCGTCAGGACTTTTTCTTCCATGGGAAACGTCTCTCCTTTTTGCCGCCGTCCTTGAGCCGCAGCGAGTGCATGAGCACGCCGATCGAGCTGGCCGACATGGCCGTGGCACAGATGGACGGGTGCAGCACGCCTAGCGCCGCGACCGGGATGCTGACGAGGTTATAAAACAGCGCCCAGGTCAGGTTCTGGCGGATGGTGCGGATGGTCGCGCGGGAGATATCAAACAGCTCCGGCAGCTTCTCGAGGTTGCCGGACGGCAGCAGGATGCCCGCCGACTCGATGGCAATGTCCGACCCGCCGCCCATGGCGACCGCGCAGTCCGCCACGGCGAGCGCCGGTGTGTCGTTGATGCCGTCACCGACCATGCAGACCGTTTTCCCCTGCGCGCGCAGGCGCTCGATAGCGGCGGCCTTCTCGTCCGGCAGCACCTCGGACAGCACGTGGTCGATGCCGACCTCGGCCGCGATGGCCTCGGCCGTGCGGGCGTGGTCGCCCGTCATCATCCAGACCTCTTTGCCCGCCGTCTTGAGCTGCGCAACGACGGCGGCCGCCTCGGTCTTGCGCGTGTCGGCGATGCCGAGCGTGCCGAGCACGACACCGTCACGTGCGACACACAGCTCCGTCTTGGCCTGCGCGCGCAGGTCCGGCAGCGCGGTGAGCGGGGCCGTGTCGATGCCCAGCTCATCGAGCCACGTCCGGCTGCCGCAGACGACGGCCGCGCCCGCGACCGTGCCGCGCACGCCGCAGCCGAGCGCGTAGGAAAAGTTCTCCGCCTGCGGCAGCGGCGCGTCAGACTGCTGCTGCGCATACGCCGTGACGGCACGCGCCAGCGGGTGATCCGAGCACTGCTCGAGCGCGGCGGCGAGCCGCACGAGTGTCTCCGGCTGCACGGCGCCGCACGGGCAGACGTCCGTGAGCGCGGGCGCGCCGTTTGTGAGCGTGCCGGTCTTGTCAAAGACGACGCAGTCGGCCTTGTAGGCGTTTTCGAGCTCCGCGCCGCTCTTGAAGAGGATGCCGTGCTCCGCCGCGCGGCCGGAGCCGACCATGAGCCCCGTCGGCGTGGCGAGGCCGAGCGCGCACGGGCACGCGACCGACAGCACGTCGCAGCAGGTGAGCAGCGCGCGCTCGAGGTTGCGCGGCGCAATGCGCCGGTACCAGACGAGAAACGTCAGCGCCGCCGCGCCGATGACGCCCGGCACGAACCAGCGCGCGACCTTGTCGGCAAAGCGCTGCACGGGTGCTTTTTCGCACTGGGCCTGCCGCACGATCTGAATGATCTGCTCGAGCACGGACGCCTTGCCCAGCGCCTCGGCCGAGACGATGGCCGAGCCGGAGCGGTTGAGGCTGCCGCCGATGACCTTGTCGCCGGGCGCCTTATCCACCGGCATGCTCTCACCGGTGAGCATGGACTCGTCGACCGCGCACTGGCCGCTGACGATCGTCCCGTCGACCGGTACGCGCTCGCCGGGACGGATGCGCACCCGGTCGTGCTCCGCGATCTGGTCGACCGGCAGCTCGACAAACGCGTCCCCGCGCTGCACCATGGCCGTGCGCGGCTGCAGGTGCATGAGCTTGCTGATGGCGGAGTTGGCCTCCCCGGCCGCGACCTGCTCCATGTACTTGCCGAAGAGGATGAGCGAGAGCAGCACCCCGTCGGACGCAAAGTAGAGCTTGTAGCTGCGGCGCGGCGTGAACGTCACGTAAGCGCTGTAGAGATAGATGAGCGTGGACGAGAGCGAGACGAGGAAATCCATGCCGAACGTGCGGTTGCGCGCTCCCCTCCACGCACTCTTGTAAAAATACCGCCCGGGGCCAAACTGCAGCGCCGTTCCGGCCAGGAACTGCAGCTTCGGGTGCATCTCGAGCATGAGCGGCGCCGTACAGCAGGCCGAGGTCACGAGCGTTTTGAGCAGATCCATGCGCTTTTCGAGCTCCTGATCCGCGTCGCCGCCGCGCAGCTCGCCGAGCGTGGCGGCGCAACCTACGTCCGCGCAGGCGGCAGCGAGGTCGCGCCCGTCCACGCCGATGGGCCAGAGGTACGCCGTGAGCGTGCCGTCCGCCTGCACGGCCACATCCTTGACGCCGAACACCGCGCGCAGCGCGTCCGCCGCGTCGGCAGTCCTGGCCGCGTCCGCTTCCGCCGGGAGCAGATCCTGCTCCTCGACCGGCACGCGAAAGCCCGCGCGCCGGACCCGCGCCGCGATCGCGGCGAGGTCGGTCGCGCCCTCGTCATAGGTGATGAGCGCCGACGCGGCGGTGTAGTTCACCGCCGCGCGCTGCACGCCCGGCAGCTTCTCGAGCGCACGGTCCAGCCGCGCCACGCACGCAGCGCACTCCATGTCCAGGATTCTCAGCGAGATGTCTTTCATTTGCTTCGCCCCCAAGTCAAAAGGGAGCGCACGGCCGGCGCTCCCCCTCCATAAAATCAGGCCTCTTCGCCCGCCTCCAGCAGGTTCTGCTTGAATTCCTTGCGCTTTTTGATCGCCGTCATGCACGCCGGAATGGCCACGGCGGGCAGGTCGAGCAGCAGCGCCCAGTCGATCCAGTCGATGCCCTTGATGAACTGGCCCTCGTGCCACACGCCCTTGGCGAGCTTGAAGTAGTTGTAGTTCCAGGCACCCCAGATATCCGTCGTGGGCTTGAACAGGTGCACCTTCAAAAACGCCGCGCTCGTGACGATGCCGTTTGCGGCAACGGTCAGGAACGAGGACGTGCGCTTGTTTTTCAGCAAAAACTCCGCCACGGTGGGCAGAACGTACACGGCCAGGTTGATGACCCAGAGCTGCAGCGGGATCTTATAGTGCCAGCGGATGGCCTGACGGATGTGGTCGGCGTCGTGCAGCAGAGCTGCGCCGAGGATGGCCAGGTTCCATTTTTCCAGTACGGCGGCGGTCTCGTCGTCGAGGCGGGTATCCAGGAATTTCGCTTCGTCTTTCACGGACTGTGTCATGGTATTTCCTCCCCTTGATCGAATCAATATGTACCCAGATTTTCATTTACCATCTGGTCAACAAAAAAGTAGCACATCCCGCCCGGAATGTCAAGACGCTGACAGAGAAAACTGGAAATTTCCTTCGCTGTAAAACAAGGCAAGGGCTCCGGTTTCCCGGAGCCCTTGCTTTTTTGCCGTTGCCGTCAGCTGTGGCAGCTGTGTTCGCCGCAGCCGTGCTCGCCGCAGGTGTGGCCTGCGCCGTGCGCGTGGTCGTGATGATCGCAGCACGCCTCGGGATCATAGCCGAGCGAGCCGTCGAGCAGCGCCTGCACCGCCGCGTCCGCGCTGCCGCTCACGCCGCCGTAAAACCGGATGCCGGCCTCCGTGAGCGCCGACTGCGCGCCGCCGCCAATGCCGCCGCAGATGACCACATCGGCGTGATGGGCCGCGAGAAAGCCCGCCAGTGCGCCGTGGCCGCTGCCGTTCGTGGACACGACGGCCGTCGCCGTGACAGCGCCGCCGTCGACGTCATAAAACTTAAACGCCTCCGAGCGGCCAAAGTGCTGAAAAATGTTTCCGTTTTCATAAGGAACTGCAATGCGCATAAAAATGGCTCCTTTCCGCTGTTTGCTGCCTACAGCATACCGCAATCTCGCCCCGGATGCAAGTGTGCAGAAACGGGCGCGAAACGCATGACGCGGCCGTGCCCCGGATCTGGTAGCCCTCGAGCGTCTTGGCGTCGTACACGGACACGGCGATGCGGCCGTCATTCGCGGCGAGGTTGCGCAGCGTCGTGTCCAGGAACACGTCACCGACGACGAGCTTGCCGTCGTCTGTCACATCCTTGAGCGCGACCGGCACCACATTCGGCACACCGGCGCTGCAGGTGGCCAGGTCCCACATGTTTTCCTTGAGCAGTTTTTTGACGTTTTCGTTGAGCATGATGCATTCCTCCTGCTGTGATTTTTGAAGCTTCCTTCATGATAGCAGGTCACACGGCAGAAACAAGATATCCGCAAATTTATGAGTGACTCATAAATTTCATAGCGGCGGCTTGACACCGGCGGGCGGAAGGATTAAGGTAGACAAAAAAACCGCAGTGCGGCGCGGCCGCGCTGCCGAAAAGGAACGTTTCTCTTGGCTTATGGCCGGATCGGCGTGATCGGTTCCATGGATTTGGAGCTCGCTGCGCTCGTCAAAAAGCCTGATAAAACTGATCAATCAGTTTTTCAGTCGTTTTTGATGGCTATGATCCAATTGCGAGCGGGGGCTTACCCCCCCCTTCGCGCTCCCCCGCTGTACACTTGTCTTTCCGAAACAGGCTGTAGTGCTCCATGTCTACATGGAGCCCATTTTAGAAGTGAAAGGAATGAGGTTATGGAGCTTTATACGAACGCCAGATTCATCTCCTGCGAAAAGGAAAACCGCGTTTACACCGCGATGGCGGTAAAGGGCGGTCACATCGTGTGGCTCGGCGATGAAAGCAGCATCCCTCCGCGCTACGGCAAGGCAAAACGGGTCGATCTTGGCGGCGCGACGGTAACGCCCGCGTTCGGCGACACGCATATGCATTTCGGCTCGCTGTGCGTTTTCGAGAACACATTCTATCTCATGGATGTCAAAAATTTTGCCGAAGCAAAGGCGGCGGTCAGGCACTATGCCGACAGTCACCGGAAAAACAAGGTGCTCATGGGCTACGGCTGCACAGCGAACACCGTTGCCGAGCATCGGCTGCCCGAAAAGCGCGATCTTGACGGCTGGACGGAGCGTCCGCTCATGGTCATGAAGTACGACGGTCATGCTGCCGTGTGCAACAGCGCAATGCTAGCACTGCTGTCGGATAAGGTGAAATCCGATCCCGGCTGCAATACCGAGACCGGATGGCTGTACCAGTCGGCGTTTTATAACGGCGTGAACGAGGCGACGGCGTATATCCCCACGATGGATATTATACGCGGTCTCTCCGGAGGCGCGGAGTACCTTGCGTCGGTCGGCATCGGGCTCGTGCACACCGTTGAGGGCGTGGGCTTTGCAAACGATCTGGATATAGACATGATAAAAATACTCGCGCCCGGCCTGCCGCAGGCGTTCCGCATATTCTTCCAGACCATGGACCTCAAGGCCGTGAAAAAGCACGGCTTCAAGCGCGTCGGCGGCTGCTTCAAGCTTGCCCTCGACGGCTGCTTCGGCTCAGAGGACGCGGCGCTCAAGGAGCCGTACGCGAACGATCCGAACAACTACGGCGTTTTGAATTATCCGCAGGAGCGCGTGAATGAGTTCGCCATCGGCGCAAACCGCGAGGGCTGGCAGATAACCATGCACGCCATAGGCGATGCGGCGGTGGAGCAGTGCATAACGGCATATGAGGCGGCTTATGCCGATAAGCCGTGGGACGATGCGCGCCATGTGATGATCCATGTCTGCCTTGCAAGCGAGGAGCAGCTAAAGCGCGCGGCAAAGATAAAGCTGTGCATAGCCGCGCAGTCGCCGTTTATATATTGGAAGCAGGAGCCGGACGAGTATCTGTGCTCGGTGCTCGGCAGAGAGCGCACTGACAGACTAAACGCGCTGGGAACGATGCACCGCCTCGGACTTGTCGTAGGCGACGGCTCCGACGGACCGTGCACGCGTCCAAAGCCCCTGTACGGTATGGCGTGCTCCGTAAATCATCCCAATCCGGACGAGCGCATATCGCGTCTCGACGCGCTGCGCATGATAACGGCAAATCCCGCGTATATGAGCCATGAGGAGAATAAACGCGGCACTCTTGCACCCGGTATGATTGCCGATTTCGTCGTTCTCGGCGATGATCCGCTCACCGCGGAGGATATAGCGGGCATCGAGGTCAAGGCACTCTATCTGCACGGCAAGAAGCATGTTGCAAAAAAGATAGGCGTCGCCGGACTTCTGGCTCGGGCGATCATAAAACGGATCACCCAAAGAGAATACATATGACAAAAAAGGCTCCCCCGTCCGGGGGAGCCTTTTGCATGAAAGCAGAATCACACCGTCACGAGCTCGTAGTGCGTCGTGCCGAGGCCGATGGCCTCGCCGTGCTCGACAGCGGCGCGCCAGTCGGTGTCCGGGTGCGCGGCCGTGAAGTGGTCGTGCGGGTGCTCATGCTCGTGCGCGATGACGCTGTTCGGGTTGACCGGCTGGGCGTTGATCATGTCCGCGCAGGCGGTGTCGAGCGCCACGGGGTCGAAAGACGCAAACATGCCCACATTCGGCACGATCGGCACGTCGCTGAAATTGTGGCAGTCGCAGCAGGGCGACACGTCCACCGCAAGCGCGATGTGGAACGACGGGCGGCCGTCGACGACGGCTTTGGCGTACTCGGCGATCTTGCAGTTGAGCAGCTCGTTTGCGATCGCATAGTCCGCATGGATGGCGTGCATCGGGCAGACGTTGATGCAGCGGCCGCAGCCGGTGCACTTATATTTCAGAATGGTACACTTGCCGTTTTCGATGTGCGGGCCGTTGTGCGCGCAGTTTTCCACGCACTTGCCGCAGCCGATGCACTTATCCGTATCGACGACGGGCTTGCCGGAGCTGTGCATCTCCTCCTTGCCGGCGCGCGAGCCGCAGCCCATGCCGATGTTCTTGAGCGCGCCGCCGAAGCCCGCGGACACGTGGCCCTTGGCGTGCGTGAGGGAGATGAAGATATCCGCGTCCATGATGGCGCGGCCGATCTTTGCCGCGCGCAGATATTTGCCGCCGCGGATGGGCACGAGGTCGTAATCGTCCCCCTTGAGCCCGTCGGCGATGATGCACTGCGCGCCGGTGGTCATGGGCGAATAGCCATTGCGCATCGCACTGTCGAGATGGTCGAGCGCATTGGCGCGGCCGCCGACATAGAGCGTGTTGCAGTCGGTAAGAAACGGCTTGCCGCCGAGCTCGCGCACGTAGTCGCACACGACGCGCGCCCAGTTCGGGCGCAGATAGGCCAGATTGCCGGGTTCGCCGAAGTGGAGCTTGATGGCAACATACTTGTCCTTGAAGTCGATCTGCTCGAAGCCGGCCGCCTTCATGAGCCGGTGCAGCTTCTCAAGCGTGCTGACCTCATCCGTGCGCAGATCGGAAAAATATACTTTTGCAGGTTCCATTGGAAATACCTCCGCGATCAAAAAACGTTCTCTTTCTCTGGCGGACCCCGCCCGCTCTTTTGATTTTACTGTGCTTACGCGGCACTGTCAACCGCAAAAAGCACCGGACACCTGTCGCAGTGCCCGGTGCGTGCCGGTTTTCAGGCCCGTGCCCGCGCCGGAGGCCGGACGCGAACACGGGAATATTGGGAATCCACTGGACGGCTGGCAGGAGAGAAGATTTGTCCGATAAAATCGCAAAACAGAACAGAAAGAAGGGTGGAAAAAGAGAAATTGGAAATTGGCAGCCCAGCGGAAGCAAGCGGGAAAATGGCTCAGGCGTTGACGCCGTTGCGGATGGACTTGACCTTGTCGTACTCGCCGTTGACGTAGTACAGGGCGTTATCCATAGACAGCTTTGCGACGAGGTAGTTGGACGTGTCGGAGTAGTAGCCGCTGTGCGGGGTGAGCAGCACGTCGTCGCGGCCGACGAGCGGGCAGGTGCTCAGGTCCGGGTCCTCGCTCTCGACCATGTCGAGCGCGGCGCCGCGGATGTAGCCGTTGTCGAGCGCCCAGACGAGGTCGTCATCGCAGATCAGCGGGCCGCGGCCTTCGTTGACGATGATGGGGTGCTTCTTGCACTTCATGAACGCTTCCTTGTTGAACATGTGGTAGTTCTCCTCGGTAAGGTTCATGTGCAGGCTCAGCACATCGGACTCAGCCAGCAGGGTGTCAAAGTCGACGAGCTTGACGCCGAGATTCTCGGCGATGGCGGGCGGCAGGAACGGGTCGTAGGCGATGACTTCCATGTCGAACGCCTGCGCCTTGCGGGCGACGGACTGGCCGATGCGTCCGAGGCCGGCGATGCCCATGACCTGACCGGCGATGCGCTTGAGACCCGGCACGACCTGGTAATCCCAGACGTGATCCTGCTGGACGCTGCGGTCATACTGGCGGATGCCGCGCTGGAGGTTGAGCATGAGGGCCATGGCACTCTCGGCGGTCTCCTGCGTGCAGTAGTCGAGGATGGAGCAGACGGCAATGCCCTTTTCCTTCGCGTAGTCGAGGTCGGCCTCGTTGTAGCCGGTGGACTGGAAGGAGATGACCTTGCAGTGGTCCATGGCGTCGATCTCTTTCTTGCCGAAGTGGACGTAGCCGTCGATGATGATGTCGGCGTCCTTGATCTCGGCGTAGAACGCGTCGTTATTCTCGGCGTGCTCGTCGAACACGGCCATGGTCAGCTCCGCGCCCTCGGGGACGCAGGACTTCTCGACGCTGATGTCTCTGTCTTTGGTATAGGGCACTTCTGCCAGAACGATTTTCATGGTATGATCTCCTTTTCTTTACTGAATGGCGCCGCCGGCTTTCATGGCGGCGATCTCCGGATCGGTATACCCAAGATCGTGGAAAATGCTGTCCGTATCGGCGCCGAGGCGGCCGGCGGACGTGTAGGGACGCATGGCGTATTCCGTCAGCTGCATCGGCGGGCACGGCATCATGACCTCAAGGTCGTCCTTGAAGGTGACCTTCTGGATATAGCCGTTGGCAATGGCCTGCTCGTCGGTGCTCACGTCGCGGATGGTGCGCATGCGCTCGCAGGAGACGTTGTTTTCCGAGAGGAAGGCTTCCCACTCGGCGACGGTTTTGGTCTTGAAGATGGCGTTGAGCCGCGTGACGATCTCGACGACGAAATCGGTCTCGTGCAGCGCCTCCAGGCTGGCGGCGCGGGGATCGTCGGCGATCTCCGGCATGCCGAAGAGGTTTGCAAACTTCGGCAGCTCACGGCGGTACTCATTGTCGAACACACCGATCCACTTGCCGTCGCTGCACTCGTAGAAGTGGCAGAACGGGTCGGCCGGGCGCAGGGGGTCGTTCGGGCGCTCGCCGCCGAACTGCGGCTGGTGCGACACGACGCCGATGGCGTTGCACCAGATGCCGCTGGCAAACAGCGACGTGCTCACGAACGTGCCCATGCCGGTGCTCTTCTTGCCGATGATGGCCATGAGGATGCCGGACAGGAACGCCGAGCTCGTGGCCATGTCGCCGAAGGCGTAGGTCGGCGTGAACGGGAAGGAGCCGGGCACCTGCCAGTCGGCCATCGGGCCGCTGCGCAGCCAGAATGCCGTGCTGTCAAAGCCGGGCTTGGCGGCATCGGGGCCCTTGGGGCCGAAGCCGGAGAAGTGCGCGTACACGAGGCCGGGGTAGGCCTTGTGCAGCGTCTCATAATCGAGACCCAGGCGGCCCAGCGACGGCAGGCGGACGTTCGTGAGGAACACGTCGGCCGTTTCGAGCAGACGGAGGAAGGCGGCCTTGCCGTCCGGATTTTTCAGATCGATGCTCGTCAGGCGCTTGCCGCTGTTCTGGATGGTGAACAGCGGGTTTTTATCGTCCTCGCACACGACCATCTCGAACTCACCGGCGCGGCGCATCTCGTCGCCGATCTTGGTTTCCACTTTGATGACTTCTGCGCCGAACGCGCACAGCACGCGCGACGCGGTCGGGGCGGCAACGACCGTCGCCAGCTCCACGACACGGATCCCCTCGAGGGGCATCTTCTTCATTTGCTCCATTGTGACAATACTCCTATCTTGGGATGGGGGCTTTGCGGCTCACTTGGCCGCGTAGAATTTCTCCGCCGTTTCCTGCTCCGCCGGGGTCTGGTGGTGCGTCAGGCAGATGACGACATACAAAATGGCCGATACGCCGAAGCTGGGCCAGAGCGCATCGATGGAAAACAGCGGCAGCGCGCTGACCTTGCCGCCGATGAACCAGACGACGGCGATGACCGTCGCCGAGAGCATGGACGCGAACGCGCCCGCCGAGCACGACTTCTTCCAGAAGAACGCGCCGATCGTTGGCAGAAACAGACCGGCCGAGTTGATGGTGAACGTGATGAGCAGGATGTTCATGATGTCCTGTGTGAACCAGCCGAAAATTGCGCCGAGCACGCCCACAAACAGGGACGCGCCGAGGCCCACATGCAGGAGCGTCTTTTCCGACGCGTTGGGATTGATGTAGCGCTGGTAAATATCCTTCGTCAGGCTGGCCGAGCCGGTCAGGACGGAAATGTCCGCCGTGGACATGATGGCGCTGAGCACGCCGATGAGCACGAGGCCCTTGAGCCCATGCGGGAAGAGCTCGACCACGAGCGCCGCAATGACGTTGTTGGACGACGAGAGGTCCGGAAGGATGAGCTTGCCGGCCATGCCGAGGAACGTGCTGGCGCCGGCGATGATGAACACGAGCACGGCCGCATAGATCGTGCCGGCACGGGCGGTTTTGGCATCCTTGGCCGCGATGCAGCGGGTGTAGCTGTCCATGCTCGTGAAAAACGACATGATGGTCGACAGGCCAAGCGCGAGGATCGTCGGCCAGCCCCACGCGCCGAGGTCAAAGAAGCTCGCCGGCAGGTCGGTGACGAGGTTCGCGCCCATCTTATGCAGCTGCGAGCCAACCAGCGGCACCGCCAGAACGACAATGCCGAGCAGCAGCAGCGCCATCTGCACGATGTCGGTATACGTCACGGCGAGCAGGCCGCCCGTCGAGACATAGAACACGATGACCACGGCCGCAAGAATGTAGCACAGGCCCAGGTTCCAGCCCGTGAGCACGTTCAGAATCGAGGCCCCGGCGACGAACTGCGCCGCCGTGTAGCCGATCATGGCGAGGATGGTCGTGATGCTGGCCATGGCGCTGTTTTTCTGGTCATAGCGCGCGCAGATCAGCTCGGGGAATGTAATGTTCCGGAGCACTTCGCTCGCGCGCTTGACGGGCTTGGCCATGACGAGCGCGAAGATCACGCAGCCGACGGCGATGGCGCCGACATACCAGACGCCCGTGATGCCCATGGAATAACTGTTTGAGGATGTACCGATGACGGACGAGCCGCCGATCCAGCCGGCCATCCAGAGCGCGCCGATCTTAAAGGCACCCATCGAGCGGCCGCCCAGATAATAATCATCCACGCCGGTCTGTTTTTTGTTTGCGATCAGACCGAGCACGATCATGCCGACAAAATATGCCAGAATGATGATGACGTCTAAGACATTCAAAAAATTTACACCTCCAGAGCGGGATTTTCCCGGGGCGCTGCCGGGCAGCGCCCCGGGTGCTGATTAAGTAATTATAATGAGCAAAGACCCGTGGAGTTCGCCGGTTTAGTGGATCTGCGTGCCGGCGCGGAAGCAGAGGCTGTTTTTCGGGTTGATCTTGCCCTTCTTCTCGAAGAACTCGTTGGTCAGGCGCTCCAGATCGTCTTCCGTGAACAGATCGGAGTTGGCGGCCATGGCGCCCATCATGACGATGTTGGCGCCCTTCGGGTTCTCATACTCCGCAGCGATCTCGGTCATGGGGACCTTGACGACCTGGATGTCGTCGCGGTATTCGCGCTCGTGCACGAGCGAGCTGTTGACCAGCAGCAGGCCACCCGGGCGCAGGCTGCTCTCGAACTTGTCGATCGCCGGCGCGTTCATGGCCATGAGGATGTCGATCTTCTTGGCGCAGGGGCTGGCGATCTCCTTGTCGGAGAACTTAATAGTGCAGTTGGCCGTGCCGCCGCGCATCTCGGAGCCGTAGGACGGATACCACAGCACGTTCATGCCGAGCTTCATGCCGGCCTCTGCCAGGATCAGACCGGTGGTCAGGACACCCTGGCCGCCGAATCCGGCGCAAATCATTTCTACCATCATGCCTGATTACCACCCTTCTTGTCAATGTATTCGCCGATCGGGAAATACTTGGTCATTTCCGTGTGCACATGCTCGCGGGCCTTCACCGGCGGCATGTTCAGGTTGGTCGGGCAGGGGCTGAGCAGCTCGACGAGGCTGAAGCCGTCGCCGTTGAGCTGGTGCTCGAACGCCTTGCGGATGAGCTTTTTGCAGTTGTTCATGCCGGCAGGTCCGACCAGTTCACCGCGTGCCAGATAGGCAATGTCCATCTTGCCGAGCACGTCGACGACGTTCAGGGTGCCGTACTTTGCAGGGTCCTTGCCCTTCGGGGACGTGGCGGTCTTCTGGTGCGGCAGGGTGGTCGGGGCCATCTGGCCGCCGGTCATGCCGAAGACGCTGTTGTTGACGACGAACACGCAGATGTTGTCGTTGCGCAGCGCGGCATGAATGGTCTCCGCCATGCCGATGGAGTAGGCAGCGCCGTCGCCCAGGTAAGCAAAGACCGGGTTCTCGGGGCGGATGTGCTTGACGCCGACAGCCGTCGGGATGTCGCGGCCGTGGGCCGCCATGATGGTATCGTAGCGCCAGTAGTCAATGTTGAACGAGCAGCAGGCAACGTCCACGACTGCCAGCATTTTTTCCTGAATGCCGAGTTCCTCGGAGACCTCGCCGATCAGGCGGGTGGCCAGGCCGTGGCCGCAGCCGGGGCAGAAGCCGGCGGAGGAAAAGACAGTTTCGGGTGCTTTGAGTTTCATTTATTTCCCCTCCTTTTCCAGCATGGCCTTGGCCTGCGCGACGATCTCTTCCGGTTCCGGCAGACCAAAGAACGTGCCATAGAAGCCGACCGGATACTTGTTTTCCACAGCCAGCTTCACATCGTCGACCATCTGGCCGAGGATGTTGATCTCGACCGTCATGAACGCCTTGGCGTTCTTGCAGGTCTCAAACGCCTTGACCGGGTACGGCCAGAGCGTGATCGGGCGGATCAGGCCGAGTTTGAAGCCCTCGGCGCGGGCCATGTTCACCGCTTCCTTCGAGATGCGGGAGCTGATGCCGTAAGCCACGAGCACCACGTCGGCGTCCTCCGCATAGTAGGACTCCCAGCGCTGCTCGTTGTCCTCGATCGCCTGATACTTGCTGCGCAGGAACGCGGGGTACTGCGGGTTGGTGTAGTAGACGTTCTGCACCTTGCGGGGCGCCTGGCCGGCCTTGCAGCCGCGGATCGCCCAGTCATACTGGTCGATGTCGTGCTCGACGAAGTCCTTGAGCTCCACGCCCTCGACCATCTGGCCGATGGCGGCGTCGGACGCGACCAGCACGGGGTGGCGGTACTTCTCTGCCAGATCAAAGGCGGTGGCCATCATGTCGCAGTTTTCCTGCACGGAGGCCGGCGCCAGCACGATGGTGCGGTAGTCGCCGTGGCCGCCGCCGCGGGTCATCTGCCAGTAGTCGCCCTGGCCCTGGGCGATGTCGCCGAGGCCGGTGCCGATACGCATGACGTCGATGATGACGGCCGGAAGATCCGCCGCGACAAGGTAGGAGATGCCCTCCTGATTCAGGGAGAAGCCGGGGCCGGCGGAGCTGGTCAGCGCACGCGCGCCGGCCGCTGCCGCGCCGAGGAGCATGTTGATGCCCGCGAGCTCGCTTTCGGTCTGCACGAACGTGCCGCCCACTTCGTCCATACGCTTGGCCAGGTACTCCAGGATCTCGGTCTGCGGGGTGATGGGATAGCCGCTGTAAAAACGGCAGCCGGCGCGCAGCGCCGCTTCTGCCAGGGCCTCATTGCCCTTCATAAGTTGTTTGCTCATGTTCTTACCTCTTATTCCAGGATTTCAAAAACACTGTCGGGGCACACGCGGTAGCACGTGCCGCAGGCGACGCACAGCGCGTCGTCGACCTGAACGGTGTCATAGCCCTTGTCGTTGATGTGTCCGGAGAACGACAGCGCCTTGCGCGGGCAGTCGTTCACGCAGTAACCGCAGCCTTTGCAGCGGGCCGTGTTGATCTTGATCTTGCTCATGTGGATAAGCCTCCTTGTAATATGCGCGGATCACGCAGCCTGCTCGGCTGCTTTGCGCTTTGCGACCTTCTTGGACTGGGCAACTGCCAGCAGAGCCGCAACGACGCCGAGAACTGCAGTCCCAACTCCGTAAAGCAGAATCTTGTCATAACCGGCTGCACCGTTCTGGTCGATCCAGTTGCCAAACATGGTGTGCACAAACATATCCGGCAGGTAGCCGATGAGAGTCGCGATGGCGACGGCCGTCGCGGAGACGTTCGTCGGGATGCCGAGCTCGGCCTGTACGGAGAAGTACGTGCCCTTGCACAGGAACATCGCAACACCCACCAGAAGCAGGAGGATCACAAGCACCGTGCTGTTCGTGCCGACCGGCAGGATCAGGAAGATGCCCAGAGTAACAATGCAGGCGGTCTGGCCGAGAACCTGCTCTTTGGAAACGGACTTAAACGTCTTGTCGGCGAGAACGCCGCCAAGCGGGCCGCCGACCAGGCGGCAGCCATAGGTACGGATCGTGCCGATGCTCGCGGCAACGACGGCGGACATACCGAGCACATCCGTGCTGTACGGGGTCAGGTAGCTGGCCACGGCGGAGATGGTCACATAGCACCAAACCAGGATGGCCATGATCCACACGCCGGGAATCTTAAATGCGCTCAGGTAATCTTTGAAGGTGATCTTGCCGGATTCGGCGTTCTCTTCCGTCTTCGTGCCGTAAGTGGCTTCCTTCGGCATCAGGAACAGAACCAGCAGACCGGAGACGATCGACAGGCCGCCCATGCAGGCGAGCGCGCTCTTGAAGCCGGTGACAAGGTCGCCCTTGCCGGCGATCGCCATGATACCGATCATGATAAAGCTCAGCAGCAGGGACGCGAAGCCGTTGAGCGCCTCGAAGATGCCGTACAGACGGCCCTGCTCTTCGTCGGTGCCCGTCATGCGGATGCCCTTCATGATGGCCGGCCAGAAAGCGAAGCCGCCGGTCAGCGCCATGAGCAGCCAGACAATAACGGCCATGGTGTAGCTCTGATATGTGAACATGAACAGGAAGCTCAGCGCCGCCTGGCCGAAGATGGAGGCCAGCAGGACCGGCTTCGGGTTGAACTTATCTCCGATCCAGCCGCCGGGCAGGTAGGAGATGGTGAGTGCGATCGTGTAGTAGGTCATCAGAGAGCCGAGCTGGGCGTTCGTGCAGCCCATGGCGGCGATCATCTGATCGTAGAAGCTGGACTTCATGTACGGCATGACGTACATAAAGCCGTAAGCGATCCCGAGCGCGAACAGCAGCAGGAAACGCTTGACATTTTTTGATGCGTTGCTCGTGTTTGACATTTTCTTCTTCTCCTCTAAGTTACATTTTCATTCCAAAATCTCTGCTTTTGCGATACAGGGGGAATGCTGCTCCAGTTCTCTCGATGGCTCACCTCACTCGGCGCTGATTCGGCTTCTTTCTTTCCGTGTCCCATAAAGCGTCAGTTGTCTGACAAATCATTGACTTAAAAAAAAGAATGTGCTAATGTAGACACAGATCATAAGTCGCCCGATAATTGTCAGACAACTTTCCGGCGAATAAGGAAAGGACCTCTGGAAGGCCCTGAATTTGTCTGACACATTTGATTGTTTCCATCATACCATCGCTCTTTTTCTTTGTAAATAATCATAATGTTCAAAAAAACGATGCGATTTTTGTGAATATCGCTCATCGAGGTAACAACATGAAACCAGAGTCCAGTACAAATTACAAAAAAATCGTGGACGCCGTCCTCGATCAGATCAATCACGGTCAGCTCCAGAAGGGCGACAAGCTGCCGACGGAGCTGCGTCTGGCGACGAAGTTCGACGTCAGCCGCACGTGCGTGCGCGAGGCGATCAAGAGTCTGGAGGCCATGGGCATTGTGCAGAGCATCCAGGGCAGCGGCTCGTACATCACGAACACGCCGGAGCTGTCGATCAACCGGCCGATCTGCGCGCTGTTCGCGCTGAGCAACGGCACGCTCGAAAACGTGCTGGATCTGCGCATCGTGCTGGAAACCGATGTGTGCCGGGACATCATCCGCAACGCGACCGACGCCGAGATCGCGCGCGTGTGCGCGCTGGCGGACTACGATTACATCGGCACGCCGCTTGACCAGCAATCCGCGCTGGACTCCCAGTTTCACAATGCGCTCATGCGCATGTCACACAACGCCCTCATCAAGTACATCTACACCACGCTGTCCTCGCTTATGGACATCTACCGCGAGCGTGTGCTCGAGAAAACCTGGCGCCTGGACGAAAACGCGCTGACGCGCGCCGGACACCAGGCCATCTGTCAGGCCCTGCGTGACCGCGACGAAGCCGCCGTGGCCGCCGCCATCTACGACCACCTGACGCTTACCGGCCCGTACCGCGAGTGCCTGATCGAGCAGGATGCGGAAGATGAGAAAGCGCGTCGATCCCAGGAGGATTCTCTATGAAAACATTTGACCTGCCTTCCAACAGCAACTACGGCGACCAGCCGATCCCGATCGCGTTCCCCGACAACTGGGACGTGCACATTTCCAAGATCCACGGCTATGACACCCCGGCTCTGACCGAGGCGCAGATTGCTGAGAAGATCCACGCCGCCATCGGCGCCAAGCCCATCTCCGAGGGCGCCGCCGGCAAGAAAAGCGCCGTCATCATCATCGACGACATCACCCGTCCGACGCCGTGCGAGCCGATCGCCAAGGCCGTCATCGCGGAGCTGCGCGCCGCCGGCGTGCCGAAGGAGAACATCTGGTTCATCATCGCGCTCGGCACCCACGGCGTCATGTACCGCACGGAGTTCGTACGCAAGCTCGGCGAGGAGATCGTCGAAAACTACGAGGTGCACAACCACAACCTGTTCTTCAACCACGTGTTCGTCGGCAACACGACCAACAACGTGCCCGTCGAGATCAATGCCGACGTCATGTCCGCCGACTACAAGATCGCCATCGGCACGACCATGGCCCACAGCTACTACGGCTTCAGCGGCGGCGCCAAGTGCATCCTGCCGGGCGTGAGCTCGCTGCGCACGATCATGCGCAACCACAGTTTCACAACGACGACGGAGTTCAACATGGGCAACCCCCACACGCTCATGCGCAGTGACGCCGAACAGGCTGCGCGCATGATGGGGCTGGACTTCAAGATCGACGCCATCCTCAACGGCCACGCGCAGATCTGCAACCTGTTCGCCGGCGACTTCGAGGCCGAGATCCAGCACGCGGCCGCCTACGCCGCTGAGCACTACGCGGCGAAGTTCGTGCCCGACTGCGATGTGGTCATCGCCAACAACTACTTCAAGCCCGCCGAGGCCAACTGCGCCTACACGCCCGAGGTCATTGCCTCGCTCAAGGACGGCGGCTCGTTCGTGCTCGCGGCCAACTCCCCGTTCGGCCCGTGCGTGCACTTCCTGTACGACAAGTGGGGCCACTCCGCCCCCGGCGGCATGATGTGGTCCGGCTGCTACACGAAGGGCAAGAACATGGCCCACGCCGTCGTGTTTGCCGAGCACACCGTCAAGGGCATGCGCGACCCGTGGTACATCGACGAGCACTCCGGCGCCGAGTACGTCAAGACGTGGAATGACGCCCTGCGCATCCTCGACGACGGCACGCCGAAGAAGGTCGTGCTCTACCCGAACGCCGAGTGCCAGGTGCTCGATAACTCCAAGCAGTTTTACAAGCAGGGCAAATAAGCGGCCCTTCCGGAACAAAACCGGCGGAAACGCGTTGCGTTTCCGCCGGTTTTCGCGTACAATAGACAAAACGAAAGCGAGGTGAGCGCGCATGGAAACGCGCGTGGCGCTGATCGGCATCATCGTGGAAAACAGCGAGAGCACAGCGCAGCTCAACGCCCTGCTGCACGACGCGGGGCAGTACATCATCGGCCGCATGGGCCTGCCCTACCGCGCTAAGAGCGTCAGCATCATCAGCGTCGTGCTCGACGCGCCGCAGGACGTGATCTCCGCGCTCGCGGGGCGCATCGGTCGTCTGCCGGGCGTGAGCGCCAAAACCGCCTATTCCAAACCGTTCCCGCCCGCCGGGGACTGACCGCACCGATCGGAGGGACGACCCATGCACATTCCAAAGGGCGCGAGCCAGACGTGCGCGCTGCTGACCTTTGACGACGCACTGAACTGCCCGCAGCACGACGACTATGACGCCGCGCGCTGGCTGTACGTGCCGCCGTACTACACCGAATACCGTTACATTCTCGGCACGCGGGGCGAAAACCCGCTCATCTGCATCGGCATCAACCCGTCGACCGCGCAGCCGGGCGATCTGGACAACACACTCAAGAGCGTCGAGCGCATCGCCCTCGGCAACGGGTATGACAGCTTCACGATGTTCAACGTCTACCCCCAGCGCGCGACCGACCCGAACGCCATGGACACGACCTTCAACCGCGCGCTGCACGAGCAGAACATGGCGGCGTTCCGCTACGTGCTCGGGCAGTACGCGCCCGGCAACCGGCCGGCCGTGTGGGCCGCGTGGGGCACGCTGATCGAAAAGCGGCCGTACCTGTTCGACGCGCTCGAGCAGATGCTCGCCATCGGCGAGGAGTTTCACGCGCAGTGGCTGACGTTCGGCCCCCGGTCGAAGGCCGGGCACCCGCACCACCCGCTGTACCTGCGCAAAGATTCCACACCGGAGCCCTTCGATGTGGAAAACTATCTGGACACCTGTTTCTGATCTCATTCTGACCCGATGCGGAGGGACCTTTTTTGACCGCAGAACACTATCATGCCCTGTACCGGTGGTTTGACGCGCACCCGGCCGCCCGGCGCTTCGTGGTCGCGCTGGACCGCTGGCTCCCGCTGGTGCCGTTTGTCTGCTACCCGGTGCTGCTGTGCCTGCTCAATGTCCGGCTGGTGCAGCTGTTCCTGACCCGGCAAAGCGCCGCTCCTGATTTGATGTCGGAGATCGCCCGTTCCATTCTGGTGCCGGGCATCACCTTCTGGGTGGGCACCGCGCTCCGTGCCCGGCTCGACCGCCCCCGCCCCTACGACCAGCCGGGTTTTACCCCGCTGGTCCAGAAGGACACCCACGGCCGGTCCTTCCCGTCCCGGCATGCGCTCAGCGCCGCTGTGCTGGCCATGGTGTGGCTGTATTTTTACCCGGCTGTCGGCTGGTGCATGATCGTCATCGCCCTGCTCATTGCCGTGGTGCGGGTGCTCACCGGCGTGCACCATATCCGGGATGTGGCCGCCGGGCTTGCCCTCGGGTTTGCCTGCGGCTTTGTCGGCATGTGGCTGCTGTAACTGCGCCGCATAAAAATCCGAAACTTTTT
>OKSB01000132.1_pt1 | contig 76567 bp, 60 predicted proteins | sample 1601171 | NCBI WGS metagenome assembly OKSB01 (sample SAMEA3541496, study PRJEB24748) | human gut metagenome | biome: human gut; feature: human-associated habitat; material: faeces | place: China | collected 2012 | reverse complement strand
AGCAGCTCCTCCTGCTTCAGCCCTCTGTCGGGCAGATACTCCACATTCTGCAGACAAGCGCCCGGATCCGAGAAGGTTGCCTGCCGGACCAGCTTGTTCAGATGGTTATTCTTTCGGGCATTCCTTAAATATAGAAGAATCAAATACTCAAAAATCAAATACGGATAAATCAAGTATCCATTCATTCTTTCCGTCCGATGCCACAAATGAAGGACAGACAGAAATATGGGATGTAAGAGAGCGCATCAAGCATCAGATCGAATACGATTGGCTCCGGGGGCAATTCCGGCAGGAACAGGTGGACGAGCTGCTGGAAATCATGCTGGAGGTTGCTATGAACCGCAGCGAAACCATCCGTATCGGCAGGGATGCAGAGTATCCCACCCAATATGTCCAGGAGCGGTTTCGGAAAATCACCTCTGCGCACATAGAGCGTGTATTGGAGGGCATTGCGGATAACCGCACCCAGGTACGGAACACCAAAGCCTACCTGTTGGCGGCCCTGTTCAACTCCGTGTCCACAATAGATCACTACTACACCATGCAATACAACCATGATTATCGCAGCCCTTAGCGGCTGCTTTTTTATGCCCGGAAGTCGGGAGAAAGGATGAAATGACGTGAAAAGACCCCTTGCCTACATTACCGCCCACTGGGGCGACTGCACCGAGGACAACATGAAGCTGGCTGCCAAATATTGCCGTTCCGTCTATGATGCCGGATACCAGCCCATTTGTCCCATGATGATGCACTCGCTTTTCCTGAGAGAAGCCATTCCCCAGGAGCATAAGGACGGCCTGGATATGTCCAAGGACTACCTCTACCGGTCCGCTCTGCTGGTGGTTTGCGGAAATGCCGTGGACGAAACCATGAAGAATGACATTGCCCTGGCTGCCCGGTTTCACAAACCGGCCACTACTCTGGAAGGTATTCTCACTGTAAAGGGTCAGGGCCGGAGGTGCCCCAAGAGTGTCCTGCCCCGCATTTCCACCAAACGACCTTCATTGAGTTTCTCGATACATTGCTCGGTGTCCACTTGGCGTTCTTTTCATAGTCCCATTCTGAGAGTAAGTGAGGATCAGTTGTTCCAAAATCATTATAGCCTTGCAGAACGGCTCTCTCAGCACAAACAGGACACATACCGCCTTTGACCCGTGCTTTGACGACGGCTTTCCATTCATAGCCGCAGGTATTGCATTTCCACCAAACATTCTTAGTTGACTTCTCATTGACCGCATCGGGAGTTAACGGCAGGTTTTTATCCGACCACTCTATGGCAAGCGACGGGAACTTCGTTTGCAGGTCATTAAAGCCTTTGAGTAGCTTTATCCCACTACAATAGGGACACTGACTTCCTCCTGCACGGGTTGAAATCAATGTGTTCCATTCGTGACCCAAGTGACATTTCCACCAAACTTTAATATTCTTGAAAGCCGTAACCTGATCCGGCGTCAGCGGAAGATTGCGCTCTGACCACTCCGCAGCGATTTCAGGGAAACGGCTTGCCAAGTCGTTGAAGCCCGGTAGCACAAAGTTGTGTGAGCAGTAGGGACAACCCGTACCGTTCACCGTCCGGCTTTTCACGGATGCCGTCCATTCGTGTCCGAGCTTGCACTGCCATATTACCTTCCTGTGCGTAGCCGCTGTAATCATCGACGGTCTTAGCGGCTCATTCTTGGGTGACCATTCCTTCGCAAGCTCAGGGAACTTACTTTCAAAGTCGTTATAACCTCGAAGCACCCTCGCTCCCGAACATATTGGACATTGCTCGCCTGCGGAGCGAGCTTTAATGCTTGTCTGCCATTCGTGACCGCAAACCCCTTTCCACCACACAGTTTTATTAGACCCAAAGGTCACTGTATCAGGAGTCAACGGGAAGTTCTTTTCTGACCATTCTGATACAAGATGCGGTCGCATCCTGCTTAAACTATTCTCCATATCTGAACGCTCCATTTCTCATTACTGCTTATAGTATAATTTCCATCCTCAGTTTTGAGAAATGTGCGAAAAAGGGAAAGCACTCTGCGAATTACTCACAGAGTGCTTTCCCTTCAAGTTTCCAGCTTGGTTGTCATATAGTCGTCAAAGGCGGTGATCTCTTTCTTTTTCAGAGCGTCGGTCACATCAACATAGATATTCATCGTCGTCGATACATCAGCGTGTCCCAAGATGCTCTGAATGAATTTGAGGTTTGCTCCCGACTCACATAGCCTTGTTGCGAATGTGTGCCGGAGAATGTGGCAACTGAACTGTGGCAGCAGAACCGGATCAGAGTCTGCTCCATATTTTTCGAGGATTTCATCATTACAATCTCGCATCATACGACGGAGTGCTTTGTTGAGGTTTCCTTGATTTTGAACATCCCCGTAACGGTTGACAAAAATAAAGTCGTCATAGCCGTCCACTCGGCTCTTGCTGCTGATTTCAGCCTGAGATTGAAACTCTCGCTCCATTAAGAAGGCTTGTTTCACCCCCTCTGTCATCGGGATTTCTCGCTCACCGGCTTTTGTCTTGGGCGTGTTGATGGAGAAGTAGCAGCCCTTTTCGTCACGGTGATTATAATAGACAAGCGTGTGGTTGACTCGGATAATGCCCTTTTTCAAGTCAATGTCGCTCCAGCGAAGCCCGGTGATCTCACCAACTCGCATCCCCGTGTTTGCCATAACATAGAACACGGGATACCAATGGGTGTCTTTGGGGTGGCTGAGCATATAGTCAAAGAAAGCTGCCATTCCAACAGCCATGAGCATATTAAAAATCAGTGTTGCATTGGCACCTTTGACGACCTGATTCCTGGCGTTGATTGCGATGACGCGCCAGTTCGTGGAGGGAATGATCTCGACATTTACAATATACGTTGCTCTATCCAGTCTCCGTGTAGAGTAACCAGACGAAGCCGCCGCGCTGCGGATATCATCGTTTGTGATTGCTGCAGGCAACGCGGAGTTCTGGTACACGGGATTCCAGTTGGAATCCATGATAAAAAGGGCACCGCCCTCGCTTACATTGATGCGGTCACATACCGCCTTTATGCCGTTGTAGTTAGCATCGACTCGGATAACGCCGACAGTTTTCTGGTTGTTTTGAAGGCTGCAGAGGCGTTTTGCAATGGAGATAACGAGATTTACAGAGGAACCCGCTTCTTCAAAATGAGCTGGCAGAAAAATATAGTCATCGGTACTCTGCGCGGTTTGATACCATTCTTCGGCTTTATAATCCGCATTCAAACCGCTGTGGCTGCTTTTGGAACTGGAGTATATTGAATCGGAAAAAATATACACTCTTAAAATATCTTCTCTGGGCTTCATTCGCCCTTTCTTGATCATCCACAGCTCCAGCGGGGTCGTCCACGGTGACACGCCAAATATGGCTGCCACATCGCTTCCGCCGATGGTGTAGGGAATATCGCCCTTGGGGCCGTGCATACGGCATTCCAGCCAGCGGTCATTGCTCATTCCGGTGGTGTCGCAAAGTAATATCGGAGCAGCCATTACCACTTCAGCTCCTTTGCAATGTCATAGTCGCTCCACCGGATACTTAGAGCGCGTGCCATGTTTTCTTCGGCCTTGAGCAGCTTTGCTTCCGGGGTGTGGCATGTCTTCATCATGTAGGGAATTTCCTGCATGGCCATGAAGACATCATGGGCAGTCGCGGGTCCTCCGCCGTAAGCCATTTCATACATGGCGATCGCTTCCAGCGCTTCCTTTTTCGGAAGGGAGAGCTTTTTGCAGACCCGGGTCATGGCATTGACAGGGTACTCCAGCGGAATTTCCAGCAGGCTCTGCAGCTTGGCAACGGAATCGCAGAACTTAGCAAACAGCTTGTCCATCTCAGCATCGAAATCCGCGATCTTGCGCTGATTCCGGTGATCCACACCAATGCAGTCGCCGATATGGATCGGCTGCTGTGCGCCTATCAGCAAAGCAGATACTTTTGCGGAGGCAACGCCGGTGTCGGATGTCATGAACCGGATACCGGGAACCAGCCTGTTTGCCATCGCTGCCTGACCGTGTGCGGCAAGAGCCTTGGCATAGGCGCCCAGAATGCCTTCCTTTTGGTTGGGGAGAATCCAGCTGCCGCAGGTATAGGCATGGTCGGTATACCCGCTTTCAAACACGAAGCCGGGGAACCGTTCCCCCAGCTTCTTCTCCAGCGTAACCAGAAGTTCGTCCATGGGAAGCACGGAATAGTCCGTTTCGTCACCGGAGTGAACTGCGGAAACCTTTTCGTTCCGGATCAGCAGAAGCGCATCTGAATTGTGTACGGACAGGCAGGCGTTGAGTACATTGGCAAGGTCTTTGCGACTGAGTTTGGGGAGTGCTGTGCCATTGATCTTTGCGCGTTCGGTCAGCGTTTTGTAGGCCGTGCCGCGGACGGGATAGATGTTTCCATCCACATTCAGCGCAAGGCCGAGATTGGCGGCGGTGTCCTTAATTGCGTCCTCGCTGGTACCTGCGGCAAATGCTGCGGGATGACCATACAGGGGAGAGGTCGGATCCAGTGGCTCCACGTGAAGGTCTTTGACCTTACATCGGCGCCAACTGGATGCCATACTCAGTGCTTGGTGATAACTGAGCATGGACGGATAGTTGTCAAAGTTTGCTTCAAAGTTGTCGTGACAGGATAACATGCTGCTTGCTCCTTTCGGTTGTTTGGCGGAAACCGCCGGATATAACAAAAGCCAGTAATCCCCGGAAGAAAGGAGACTACTGGCAAGTGTTTACGGTATAGAGTTGTCAGAAAATAGAAAAAGTGCCATTTGCACAAAAATGCAAATGACACTTGAGAAGAACCCGGAAACTGTGTTTTGCCGCTGCAAAACTCTGATACTATGTTGATGGCATTATATCATAGCTGCCGGCATTAGTCAATTACCGGATTCCGGAAGTTTTATTTCCGGCGGCAGGCACCGCAGATGCAGGGCCTCTCCTGACTACTGTATCGTCATGATATCCTTTGCGAAAGGAAAAAGCAGTTTATTTTGGTCAGCAGGTGTAAAAGGAAAAGGGATGCCGCCAGAGGCAGCATCCCGAGATGTAGTGGACTTATCAGATTGAATTGGTCAACATTCGCGTGGATAAACGCAATCCATCATTACGTGAGACGTCATCTGGTTTGCGTTCCTGATGCGAGCCTGCATGACCGACGACAAACGGAATCACTGTGCAATGAGTTTCCGAATAATGTCCTTATCGGATTCCGGCGTTTTCAGGAGTTTCATTGCTTCATCGACAGAGATAGACAAGCTCTCCATGATTGCGCGGACAGAATTGATTTTTCTTCTAAACGACCTTCGTTCCGTTCAGCCATCGCAATTTTTTCAACTTCTCTACACATGGTGGTAACTCCTTGTGGGCGGTATTGGCTAGTCCGCACCTACAATGCGAGCCTGCACGACCAGCAGTAAATGAAATTACTGCTCAATAAGTTTCCGGACGGCATCTTTTTCCGAATCGGGTAATTCCAAGAACTGCATTGCCTCCTCCACAGAGAGGGACATCTTGGCCATAACATTACGAACTGCTCTTGCGCTCGATTCGATGTTTCCTTCCGCACGGCCTTCTGCGCGGCCTTCATCCCGTTCAGCCATTACTAATTTTTCAACTTCTCTGCACATGGTGGTTGCCCCCTTTACATTTTCCTTGAAATACCTTACGCGCTCGGCAAGAACTGGATAGTGCATGTCATCTGCCTGTGTACAGGAGAAATCATGCATCAGCTTGCCCAGAGGCGTATCGTTTTTGCACTGCGCATTGACGTATATGATGTGGGAGCCGTCGCCGAATGGTTTGCCGGTTTCCTGAATCATCCGGTCAATGTGGTAGATGGGAAGTCCTGCCTTCAGAACATCCCGTTCTGTAATGAAGATAACGTAGGTTTCTCGCAGCTCTTCGTAGCGGTCACCGGGGTGTGTCAGGTTTGCGTCTAAGAGGCTGCTGTTGTATCTGGCACGGCGTGCGTCCGCGCCCTCGTCCTGCCGCTGGATCTCAATATTGTAGTGTTTCCCCTCCTGGTCAACCGCCAGAATATCCAGACGGACGGAGCGCCCCTGAAGATTCTTGATGCTGTATTGACCATGAACCTCTTGTACAACGAGATCGCTGCGTTCCAGAATGATATGCAGCAGTAACTGCGCACATTCCTTATCCTCGAAGACTTTGCTCATAAAGTCATCGTCCAACAGGCGAAAGCCCTGTAACAGACGCATGTACTTGGCATTCTGTCGGACAAATTCCTCCGGAAGACCAGGGAATCCATCCGGTTTTTCTGTTTCCATGATGTTTCCTCCTCTTGTTGGCAACAATAGTATACCACATTCTGTTCCTTTCGTCCAGTGAAAACATTGTAAATTCACGTCATCTGTAAGCGTTTTTACAACTTTACTGGCAGTAACAGATGGGGCAAATATGCTATCTCCAATTCAGCGTGTATCCGTTCAGATCTTGAATACGCTGCAGGATCTTGGTAAAGAGCGTAAATTTGGGCGGCCATTCATCAATGGTCCACCCAATCACCATAGCTTCCAACTGCGTATCCGGCTGAGCGGTCACAAAATTGCAGCCATAGGCTGGAAGCGACTGACCCGTGTACTCGGTATAAATGCCGATCTCACCGCGCTCCAGCTTTTTCTGATCTTCCCAGGAGAATACCAGTTTTCCGAGGAACGCGGAACCATGACATTCTTTGAAGGCACGGATGATCTCACGGGTGAGGTCATTGAAGTTTTCGTCTCCGGCCGGGACATCGCTGAGATGCCCCCGGCTGGACAGGTATTCATCCTGCTTTTGTATGGCTGCCTGCAATTTAGTGACGTCCATAGCTGCTGCTCCATTCTCAGTGGATAGTTGATAGCTCATACCAGTTTCTCCTTATACTGCCTTACGAGGTCGAACGAGGCCTTCGATACCGATTTCCAGAAGGAATCCATCAGAAAACCGTCTTGCTCCAGCTGCCTGCGGATGTGCCGAGGGACATTGGGCGCAGCGATCGTGTCGGCGATCTGCTGCTCGGTAAGACCTTCAAGTCCGTCCCAGCCTTCAATCTGCTCAGCAAAATACCTCCGGAGCCGGTTATCAAGGAGACTGCGTACCGCATCATCGTCAATGGGAAGTTCCTGCTCCTCAATGCAGACTTTATAGTGATTCTCGCAGTACGAATCGTGAAGCCCGCATTCATAGCTTCGGGGTGTACATTCTACGCCCCAATCAGGGCGATCAGCCCATTCGGAAGCATATCCACTTTCCAGTTGTTCCGTAACCAGTTCAGTAAGAATGTATTTCGCCATGCCGGGGGCTGTGGTGAGAGAGAAATCCTCACCATAGTCCCCACCGAATGCCCATTCCTCCCGGACAGTGTAGATTGTCAGTTTTTGCCATGGGGGTATCGGTTCCAGCACCTTGAGCATATCGGGAGCCATGATGACAATATCCAGTCCAATGTCCTCCAGATGCATCTCTCTGCGATATAGCTGCGAGAACCGGCCTTCTAGGGCCTTGATGTCATCAGCCAGTACAGGGGGCATAAATGAACAGTAGATGTCCGGGGTATCGTTTTCCGTTTCCCGGTCATCGCCGTCCCGGATCTCTGTGATGGTACCATACAGTCCCTCATAATCGCTGGCATCGTTTGCGCAGACCTTGCCGCCAATGGTGTAGGTTACGCCTTCGCATTGAAATTGTGCGCCGACTCGGTTCATAAACATAAAAAATAGTTCCTTTCTGTCATATCGACAGGTGGGCAGTGTGGCATGTGCCGGCTGCCCACCTGAGAGTAAAGTGGTTTGCTATGATTTCTGCGTCTTATAACACATGAAATCACCTTAGAAAGCGTTTGATGACTGCGGTCAGCTTCACCGGGAGCTGGTTCAGATCGGTGATGTCAAGGAAGGAATCGCCATAGATGCGCTCAATGTTGGACTTGTCCTCGCCGATTGCAGCGGCAATGAACAGAATGCCCTTGCGCTTGTATTCCTGCTTGATGCCGCGCAGATCTTCTTCAGCTGCGGTACCGCTGTAGCCTCTGGCTGCGGGCTGTCCATCCGATAGCAGCATGAGGACCCGAATTTCTTCAGGACGCTTGGATAGCTGCTCGGCGACAAACCGCAGAGCGGCGCCGTCTCGATTGCTGTTTCTGGCAGAGATGTCCATGAGCCGGAACTTATCATCCCGGTCGATGCTGTCGAACTCCGCATAGGAGTACAGATCAACATCGGCACCCCAACCGGTGGAATGCCCGTAGATCATGATGGGGATGTTCAGGGATTGGCAGAAATCATAGAGGATAATGGCTGCCGCCCGCGCATAGGTGCTGCGATCACCGCAGGACATGGAACCCGATTCATCCAGCAGCAGACCGACGGAAAGTCTTGGGATCTCGTTTGGAAGATTGAACTTCAGGAAATCGACCCATGCTTCGTTGTCAAAGATCCGGTCAGCGTGCAGTTCCAGCGCTTTGCGTTCCAGCTGGGTTTTGGTACTCTTGGCGTAGTTATGCTCCGTCAGGTATTCCAGAAGCTGCTCGTATAAGTGCCGCTCCCCCTTACAGTCGATAAGCTCCCGCACCATTTGGAACCATTCCGATTGCTCAATGTTTCCTAAATCGCACTGGATACCGGTTCGATAACCGTAGACGCGGTTTCGGCCTTCACCGGATTTAATGTAGGAACGTCCGGTAAAGTGGCGGCAGCGAAGGTCACCGAATGTCAGTTCACGCATCCTGAGTCACCCCATTCACACCATTGGGAAAGATACGGTTGAACAGCTCCTGAAATCTTGCGGCACCAACAGCATTCAGCGGAACCTGAAGGGATACACAACTCCATCCAATCAGTTCCTCCTCCGGGAGAATGTAAGGATCCTCAACGAACTTGTTGCCGTCATATCTGGGGCAACGAGGGCCGAGGATCCGCTTTATCTCCGCTTGGGTGGCAGCTTTTTGAATCGTGCTGCATTTCTTTTCCGCAATCGCCGTTGTCAGAGGCCGGATAAAGCCCAGATGATGGTATGCGTTCAGGCGGCGCAGCACCTTGTTGAGAGCGGCAATCCGAAGCTCTTTCAGATGTTCCGAAGCATCTTCGTCCATAACAATCTCCACAAGGGTGTGCAGAATAATCAGTTCATAGTCCATTGGATTACTCCTCGTTATTTGATTTCTATATACAACGGGTCAGCCAGAAGGCTCCCCGGAAATAAGGTTGGGGGAGCCATAGAAGCTCCAATCTATATAAAAAAAGCACCCACAAGAATCGAGAAATTCAAGTGAGTGCTTTTGAATACGATGACATTTCTGCCATGGTATGTTGAGGGATAGCCCCTCCGTTTTGCTGACCTCTGTGCATCTGTAAAAAGATGCAGAAGAGTAGAAAAAGCCCGAAGACATAACGACTTCGGGCACATGAGAACTCAGAAACTATGTTTTGCCGCCGCAAAACTCGGATACTATGTTGATGGCATTATATCATAGCTGACAGCTTTAGTCAACTGCGGAATCCAGCCTTTCAGGGCTATCCGCGTATGAAGCGTTGCCAGAAATCAGACATTAGCCAGACATAAAACTGTTTCCGGTTGCAAGGCGATTACGTAAGAACTCTTATGGGAAAACCAATATCCATACTCGCCATTTGGACGTACCTGGCTGTGAGAGCCGTATCCGGTGTGTAACCCGGAACAACTTCCGGGAAGAAGGCGTTCCCCCATAGGAAGCCCCAGAGATGGGCCAGCTTAAAGCCTGCAGTTTCCAGATAAGCATGGGGCTTAAAGTTCACCAGCTCTGCCAATGCCTCCTGCGTCAACCCCTTCACCTCGCGAGCTGCTTTGATCCGCCGCCCAATTGCTTTCAAATCCATAGCAATCATCCTCTTAGACTGAGATTTAATTCCAAGAGATAGTATAACTGGAGACGAGAAGAAAACACAGAATCTGCTGTATTTAGTATAATAGAATTAGAAAAAGAGAATTCAGCAATTGACATGGTTCGACATAACAATAGGGCAGGAGATGGTATAATGAAAGTACAGGGGAGTATTGCCCAGAACACCTGCCAAACGGCAAAAAAATTTCGTCAAGTAACTAACTTGCCGATATAATCCTGAATTTCCCTTACAGGAATGCGCCTTTTCCCGTATTCGCAAGACCAGATTTTTGACGGCAAATGTGCTTTTTACGCAATTCCGGCCAGCATACTGGCGGCCTCCATAGCGGCTCGTTTGGAGGCCATGGAGGGATGAACGTACATTTGCAGTGTGGTCTGTACATTGGCGTGACCCAGAATTTCAGACAGAGATTTGATATCCATGCCGCCCTCAATGCAGCGCGTGGCGAAGGAATGCCGGAGAACGTGATAATTCCTTAGTGGCAAGTTGTTCCTCTCCAGAAAGCGCCGGAAGCGATACTGCATTGTCCGCGGCTCCAGAGGCCGCTCTGTGCCGGTAAGCAGGCAGCAATCCTTCTTGTCCTTCATCTGGCGCAGTACGGAAAGCATTTTCGCCGTCAACGGGATAGCGCGAACGGAGTTTTCGCTTTTCGGCGTTTGCAGCACCAGCTCGGTGCGCTTCCCGTAGTTGATGCGGTAAACCGTCCGCTGGACACGAAGCACCCCTTCCGCAAGGTCAATATCAGACCAACGCAGTGCGCAGACCTCGCCCAGACGCAGCCCTGTTTCCAGACACAGCAAATAGCCCAAGCTGCTTCTGTCCAGCTTTTTGAGTACAGCGGCGGTGATTCGCTGACTTTCCAGCTGGGAAAAAAACTCCACTTGCTTCTGCCTGATGGCAGGAGCATTTATTCCTCCATCCCCCGAATACCTGTATTTCCGTTTTGCCAGCTTCAGCGCCGATTTCATGACAATGCAAATATCCCGCACGGTTTTGGGCGCTAATCCGCCCCTGCCGTCCAACCGCCCGGATTTCAGCTTTTTGCGGACAAAGGCATCCAGAACCTCCTCGTTCAGCTCCCGAACCTTCCGCGCTCCCAGCTCCGGCTGAATGTGCAGCTCAATGAGCGCCCGGTAGCGCTCCCGGCTGGTGGCTTTGATCTGGCTGTTCTCGGCCTGCCAGAGCGCCAAAAGCTCATTTACCGTCAGCTTGCAGGAACCGATCTGCCGCTTGTGTGTTTCCTGTCGCTTAGCAACCAGTCTTTCCCGCACCTGCGCGTAGGAAGTTCCGTAAATGGAGCGGTAAACCGCTTTGCCATCCGGTTTTCGATCCGCAATATAACGCCCTTCCCATCGTCCGTCCTTCCGCTTGTAGATGTTTTCTCCTCGTCTGGGCATAGGTAAGACCTCCCGTGACCAAATTTTTGACGGTGAATGCAGCCTCCTCTAAACGTCCTTATTGCTATATTGCATAAAATTTTAAATGCTTATCGACTTAACACAGCACGCTACAAGATGTAGCGACAGCTCTGGTCAAGCGCAGGAATATCTGATTGCCCGTCATGCGGCGGTTGAAACGGAAACAGTACTCGTCCAGATATGCCTGGAGCTTGGTGCACCTTCCGTGATATGTTCCCTGAAGGAATGCTTTCAGATTACTGATTGCCTTGTGTACCCAATGCAGATCATCTGTTTCGTATTTCTTTGCGTTCAGTTCCACACCTTCCAGATTCAGGTAGCTTCTGTAACCGTCGCATTCTACCTTCGTTTTAGGCACAAAATACTGGTCGATGATTTCCTGCAAAGTCTTTCCCTGTACGTTATCTACTGCCTTCATCCTGGCAAACAGTGGTGCACTGTTTGCTGTTTTGGATACGGCCACCACAATCTTGTCCTTATCCGTACCACGACCTCGTTTGCTGTTATGGGAAGGTCCGCCAACATAGCCGTCATCCAACTCTACAATGCCGGAAAGCAAGTATTTTTCGTCTCTTTGACCCATAGCGGTACGAATTTGATCCAATAGGTGCCACGCGGAGTCATAACAGATCCCCAGTGTGCGGCTTAGCTGAACAGCGGAAATCCCTCTTTTGTCCGTTGCGCACAGATAGATCGCCCAGAACCAGAGTGTCAGAGGCAAATGGGTACGGTGCATAACCGTCCCTGCGGTAACAGAAGTCTGGTGCCGGCAGGAACGGCACTGGTAAATGTTGCGGCCATGAACGGGACAGTATTCCACACAGCCGCACTTAGAGCAGACAAACCCATTGGGAAAGCGCAGGCGGAATAGTTCTGCTCTGCAAGCGTCCTCGGTATTGTAGCGACGGCGAAACTCTTTGAAAGTAATCTCAGCTGTACGTGCCATGATGATGTTCCCCTTTTTGCTTTTGGGAACATTGTAGCATCCTATCTGTCCAACAAATCGGACTTTGTCAAGATATTGTGGCTTGCTGCGTTAAGTCGATAAGCATTAAATTTTATATTCTCTTTGCCTACAGCTTCCGATAATTAACAATATTACACAAAATTTTACAATCGGAAGTAAATCTAATTGACATTTATTGGGATTGATGGTACATTGTAAGCGAATAGATGGGTGGAAAAGGTCAGTCGAAGCTTTCGTCAAGTTAGTTACTTAGCGAAACGATCAGCCTTTCTCTGTCATTCTGTCCGTCGTACATAGTATGGCACAGAAATTTTCTATTTAACAAGTAAATGCTGCACGGTGTCACGCGTCTGTGGTTCACAGATGTGGAGATCAGGGAATCCGGTGAAATCCCGGTGCTATACCCGTAGCTGTAAGCGCAGAATGTTCGCACCCTTAACGGAGTGATCCGGTCATTGGGGAAACCTGAGAAGGCTGGGTGCGGGCGCTGGCGGAGTTGCCCGCTGTGATGCGCGAGCCAGAATACCGACCGTGTGAGAACCCGGAGCGCGTCCCTGAAATGGGATGAAGGAAGGCAGGATGTGAGAACAATCGGTCACGCTGGCAGAAGTCTGCCCGTGTGGCTTTTTCTTTTGCCGGACAGCTGAATAGGTTTTGTGGCCCGCTTTGCCGCGGGCTGAACAAGGGAAGCCGGTGTGAATCCGGCGCAGACGCGCTACTGTGAAAGTTGATATGGGCTTTGCATTCATGCCATTGCGAAAGCGAGAAGGCGCAAAGCTGACGAAGCCAGGAGACCTACAAAACCAAGGACGATCTTTGGACGCGAGGTACACCGCAAGATCCCACCCAAACGGAGGCACTGCGCCTTGACGATGGAGGGATACGGTGTGAGCAAAAAGGACAAGCCCCATTATTTTGACCCGCAGAAGTGGAAACAGCAGAAGCTGGAAGCCATGACGGACGCTGCCGTGCGGCAAAAGAACGCCGCATTTGTGGCAGCGCACCGGAGCGACACGGACGAGCAGCTGATTGCCTACGTCCGGCAATCAGCTCAGGAGCTGGGACACACGCCCTACCCGAGAGAGATCTTCGGGGGCGCTATGATTTACGAGCGCTTCGGCACATGGTCAAAGGTGCTGAATGCCGCTGGGCTGCCCTATCCGACGCACAAGGTCAGCGAGAGAGGCTGCCGCATCTATCGTCAGACGATGAAAGAACAGGTTCGCGTTTTTGATAAACTGCGGGCTGAAAAAATGGAAACGGTTCAGGCCGCGAGCGCGGAGAGAAACGCGGCGGTGCAGGCCGAGAAACAGGCCCGCATAGAGCGGGACGCCCGGTGGGGAGAAGCCCACGGGGATATGACTGACGATGAAATTCTGGAATACCTTCGCACCTGCGCGGAAGCGCTGGGTCACGCCCCTTATTCCTACGAGGTAGAGGGCGGGCGGTACATTGCGGAGCGGTTTGTCAGCTGGTCGATCGCATTGACCGAGGCAAAGCTGCCGCTGCCGAAGGGAATCCAGAAGCCGAGACGGGAACAGAAATTGGCGTTTCTGGCGAGGAAAAATGGGTGTCAACCGGGGAATCCCCCGGAGACATATACAGGTTAATCCGATTCTGGCAACACAATCAAAACTGAATGTGCGATGATATGAGCGTGTCTTTTTGGATGTGTAACCTCCAATGATTGCCCCACATGATAGGAGCGCTGGATGGGTGCGACCTACATCATTTTGATGCTACCGGCAGAAATGTCGTGAGCATAAATAAAAATCTGAAAGGATGGAAAAATTATGAAGCACATGAGAAAAGCACTGTCCCTGTTCCTGGCACTCGCAATGATTATCTGCTTTGCTGTGCCTGCCTTTGCGGCCGATACGGATACCGCAACCGTAACGGTTTATGTTACGACGGGAATGTTCACGCCGGGCGGATATGACCCTGACCATGGCACTTTTCTGGAGCAGGAATTTAGAAACCAAGAAACTCTCAGTGATCACCTGTTCAATGGCTGCGAAGCTGCCGAACTTGATGGTGTAACGATTGCGGCTATGTTCGAGTTTACCCGGCCAGTATATGGAAAAGAAGCAAATTATAGCGAAAATGCGAATGTGCTTGACGCGATTATTTGCGCATTGATGGCAAACGGTCTGGAGGCCACGGGCGGTTGGGACAGCGTAAATGTTCCTAATGGTGGTTATGTTCACAGTGTTACCCCTGGCGGAATTCCCACTGGCGGGGCGACTACCGAAACAATCAACGGCGTTGAATACACAAAGTACTATGGTAACGGCTGGCGGATTGCGATTGGGCAGAACGGCGTGTTTACTACCCCGGCGCTGTATGGCACATCCTACAACATTGAGGATGGCATGACGATCGTGTTTGACCTGAGCGATTACGTTATCTACGAGTAATTCCTAATCTGACTGGGAGGGGCGGCAGCCCCTCCCAGTTTTTACTGTCAGGGGGGTATCCTACATGAAAAGTGGATTGAAACGCGCCCTTTCCATTCTCCTTGCAATTGCACTGATGCTGCCTAATTTTTCAATCGCGATACAGGCGGAGGAAGTAGGCAAAGCGGAAGTTATTCAGGAAGCCAATTCACGTTCGCAAGATGCGGAATTGGTTCTTGACGACAGCAGCGATGATATAAGGGCATTAAAAAGAACCGATGGATATGTCAGCAACGATGAAATATTTGATGAAGAAGTCAATATTCCCGTAACGGGAGTTTATTTAGATAGAAGCGAATTAAAAGTGAAGCTGGGGGACGCTGCTGTTACATTGAATGCAGTGGTTGAACCGGAGAATGCTTCAGATTCTAGTTTGCAATGGGAAAGTTCCGATCCTGAGATTGCTTCAATTGATCAAGGGATTGTTACTTTCAATACTCTTGGCACTTGCGAGATTACGGTTACTGCGGCGGACGGACAATATAAGGCGACCTGTGTTGTCACCGTTGAGGCAGATGACGAAGTGCCGGCGGTTGAAAGTAACGGTGACGAACTTGTTGCGGTTACCGGAATTGCGTTAAATACGAAAAAACTTGATATGCTGGTGGGTGGCCAAGCGGAAACGTTGACGGTAGAAGTATCGCCCTCCAATGCTTCGGATACTACTGTAATATGGGAATCGTCCGATCCTTCGGTCGCAACTGTAGAAGACGGTGTTGTGACTGCAGTGGGGATGGGCGTTGCCAGTATTTCTGTGAAGACCGCAGATGAAGTTTATGAGGATGTATGCGAGGTAACGGTTTGGAATAGCTGCGGGGATGACGCAAAGTGGCGGGTTGAAAATACCTCGACGCTCATTATTGCGGGTGAAGGCGCTATCAGTGACTCCGCAAGTGCAGTAAAACAGCCATGGGCAAGCGTTAAAGCAAAAATTACGACGGTTCAAATCGGAAGCGGCATCACGGTTATTGGCAAATACGCATTTGCGATGTTCTCTAAACTGGAGAGCTTTGAAATCTCAGAAGACAGTACGTTGACGGAGATTGCGGCAAATGCCTTTATGGCCACGGCAAAACTCACAGAAATTTATTTGCCGAATACCTTAAACAAAATTGGCGATACGAACATTGCAAGTAAAAATATTCATTTTGGTGGAACTGCGTCTGAGTGGGAGGCACTTAATTATACAGGAAAAAAGAAAGTTTACGTTTTAGACGAGACGGGGCAGGAGATCGAGTATACGGCGGATCCTTACAACGGGAAATGCGGAACCAATGCCACATGGCATTTTGATGTTGAAACCGGTGTTTTGACAGTATCGGGTTCCGGACAGATGTCAGACTATACTTCCGCAAGCGGGGCTCCTTGGTATGCATTAAAAAGTCAAATTAAAAAGATTGTAATTTCTGACAGTGTCGAGTCTGTTGGCAACAATGCTTTTCGGGAGTATCCAAACCTTACCGATGTAATCTTAGCCAGTACCGTTACAAAGATTGGAACGTATTCGTTTGCTACGAATGTTGGACTGAGTGAAATAGACTTAGCAAATGTAAAGACCATTGGCGATAATGCTTTTTTGGAATGTTCCGGTTTTACCTCTATAAATTTGCCCAACGCGGACAGCATTGGGGAAAGCGCTTTCCTGAAATGTACGGGGCTGGAAAACGTGATGCTGGGAAGCGCCGAGCATCGCGTGACGAAAATTGGGAAAAGAGCATTTAATATCTGCACGAATCTTAAGAGTATTGACCTATCTCATGTTGACGAGGTGGGTGAATATTCGTTTGAGGAAAGCAAACTTGAAAGCGTTAACCTTGATGGAGTAAAAACCATTGGGCAATATGCGTTTAACAAGTCGGCTGAACTTAAAGTAATCACCGTGGGCGATGGACTGGTATCGATCGGGCAGTCTGCCTTTTCCAAAACAGCTGTTGAATCAGTGAAAATCCCCGGTACGGTAGAGACAATAGGAATTTACATCTTTTCCGGATGTGAAAACCTGAAAAATGTATCTGTTGATGAAGGCATTACATATCTTCCGAAGGGATGCTTTAGCGGAGATATCGCTTTGGAGGAGATATCGCTTCCGCTAACTCTTAAACAAGTTGGGGATTACGCACTTGACAGATGTGAGGCTCTTAGCAAAGTAAATTATTCAGGGACAAAGCAACAGTGGGAATTGGTATCGGTTGGAGAAAACAATGAGCCGCTTATTGCACTGATGGGTCGGCATATTGTCGCTGTAACTGGTATTTCTTTAGATAAACAGGAACTGAAAATGACTTTGGGCGGAAGCATAGAAACACTTATTGCAACAGTGCTTCCGGAAGACGCGGACAATAAAGAGGTCACTTGGAGTTCAGATAATGAAGAAGTAGCCAGTGTTGATCCATTCGGGAAAGTGACAGCGGTTGGCGAAGGTACAGCCAAAATCACTGCTACAACGGTTGACGGCGGATTTACGGCCAACTGCGAGGTAACAGTAGCCAATCCGGATCCGGAAATCGATCTGAGTACATTTGTTTTTACCCTCAGCTATTCCGAAATGTCTGACGAACGGTTTCAGTATACGGATCTCCCTATAACAAAGCAGGATGATGGAACGTTTGTGCTGCTGGCTCCAACTTATGTGATTGGTGGTATTCAAGATTATCGAAATTTACCCACGATCACTGTAAAAGCTCCAGAAGAAGTAGGTAAAATATACACGGTTACATATAATGCGTATGATTCTGCTTCGGGGGAGAGCCTTGGCGAAAAGACGGTTACATCCGAAAATGGACAGGTTTTACTGGATGGTTACTATAGCCGCACAGGAAAGCCGGATTATACACGATATGATGAAGTAACAGGCTTTTTTCATAATCTAGAGTATTCCGATTTCGTTTTTAAGGTTGAAGGAAGCGACTACACGTATAGGGCTTGTTTGTCTCTTTATAATGATCTGAAACGGATTTCTGTTACGAATAAAAGTGATATTGTTGAACCTGAACGAGTCATCAAAAAAATTTCGGACGGGACATACGAGGTCGTACTGACAAGAGGAATTAAATACGCAATTTGGGCATCTGGAGGTATTCGAAAAACAAATTTCACCAATAGTATTTCCTATTTCTCAAAAGCTGATGCAGCCGGCGAAACGGCTACCACTGTTGAGTATACGCCTGGCTCTGAAGCAGAAACCGACTTTACTATTCGGATTACGAATGAAGAACCAACCTATAATATAGCGGACCGGACCTATAAACTGCATGTGGTGGTGGAGGATCCTCCGGAGGAAAAGGTAGAGTTCGAGGCATATCAATTTTTCGTAAACGATGAAGAAATTCAGGTGACGTACAATGAAAAGCTCAAGGCGTGGGTGATTCCGCAGCTAACCCAATATGATAAGTTTACATTTAAAGCTGCTGTTAAGAACACAGATGATACAGCAGTGTATGAATGGACACGGGGTATGGGTGCCAATCGAACTGTGATAGATGGCGCTACTACAAATGAGGTAAGTGTTGACACCAGTTCTACCAATGTGTTTACGTATATCATAGATGGAAAAGTCACCTGTAAAGGACAAACGATTAGCTTACCTAGGATTAGGGTATCAAAAATCAATGCGGTGGAATTGCCAAAGCCGGAGATCGTTCAACAGCCAGTTGGAGGAGATGTCTTTGTTGGCACGGAAAGCCCCATATCTGTGGTTATTAAAAAAGCGAATGAAGGCGTGCCTAAATTCTTATGGTATGAATGCGAAGACAGTGAAGGAACGAACGGAAAGCCCATTGAGGGGTCTGGTACATGGACATCCGAAGAGACCGGAATAAGAAGCGCTTATATCCCTGACTCAACAAAAGTTGGTACGAGATGGTATTACTGTGAAATTTATCTTACTTACCAAGGAATTGTTGGAGAAAAGGTAACGTCGGCCTGCGCTGAATATACAGTCAAAGCGCTGGAATGGCCGTTGAAGGGAGAGGGATCGGAGAAAAACCCATATATCATCGTAACGGCTGATGACCTCGAAGCGATTCGCTCAAGTGTTGCAAATGGTAATTCTTTTGCAGGTATTTATTTCCAGTTTGCAGACAATGTTACGCTTCCAGAGGGGTGGACACCCATTGGATGCACGAAAGATGGAAGCGACAAAATTGATGCAGGCAATAATCTGAACGCATTTTCTGGGAACATAGACGGAAATGGCAAGACTTTGACAGTACCTGTCGATGGTCTTCCCCTGCTGGGATATGTAAGGGAAGCATCCATTAAAGACTTAAACATCTATGGTGAAAAAATTGCCGGTTATGGACTGGTTAATAATTGCCAAGGTGTGGGCTTGTCCGGCAGCTGTATTGTTATTGACCATGTAACACTTAAAAGTGGAACACAGACGTTAAAATCGGGTCTCGTCGGTTCGGTTTTGTCCAGCGAAAATGGGTTTGCTGGCTGTAGTGCAGGGTTTATGACTACAATCCGCAACTGTGTAGTTGAGCGTGGAGCCGTAATCGGATACACGGGAACAGAAAATCAAATTGGTTCGTTTGCCGGAAAACTGCAAGGTACCATCGAGAACTGTGTTAGTTACGCAACCGTGCGAGGGGCCAATTATGTAGGCGGTCTCGTAGGTGCGAAAGATAATGCAATGGGTACCTGCGAAGTTACGAATTCTGATTTCCATGGTAGTGTTGAAGGAGATTCCTATGTAGGCGGTGTTGCGGGAGGCCCGTATTGGGGTGCTGCCGCGCCGAATGCGTACCGTTTGACAATAGCAGGATGTAAAGTGGACGGCACAGTATCCGGGAAAAAATACGTGGGCGGTATCATTGGTGGTGATACAAAGGTAGCTCAGGCATGGAATAGCTACTCTATCATCGGCAACACATTCTCGGGAACGGCAACTGGCGACGAGTATGTAGGAGGAATTATTGGATATTATGAGAGCTTGAATAAGTTCGATAACATCCAGAGCAATACATATTCTGCCGGTGGAGACGTAAAATCGGGAATCGGATTTGTACATTACGTGGATACAAATTATAAGAATCCCACGCATCCAAGTGGAACGATTGTGTTTAACACTGAGACGGATGTCAGTGGCGCCCCAGCCGTAAACGGCTGTATCTGGCAGAAGAATCACAATCGTACTGATGATCCTCTCGGAAAGGATGCGGACAAGTTAGCAAGAGCAATCGGCGGTGACGCTGAAGCTGTATGCTATAAACTCGTTGCCTCCGGTCAATACAAGACCCAATACGCAGTTGGCGAAGATTTGGATTTGAACGGAATTAAATTGACGGCGTATTGGACAGACGGAAAGACAAGTCAAGTTGATCTAAGCGATGTAGAAATCAGCGGATACGACAAGAATGAATCGGGTAAGCAAACAGTTTTTCTGACGTATAAAACGGCAGCTTGCGAAATTTCTATTGTCGTAATACCCAAGTCAACAAAGATTACAGTTTCCGTGTCTATCTATGGAGACAGCAAGCACGGTGCATCCGGTGGAGTTCATGGACTCGCTATGGGCGGATTAAGTCTATGGGCCAGCGAACCCAATATGGAAGCGGACACAACGGAAACGGTATGGGATGTCTTGAAGCGTGTATTCTCGAAGCACAGCATGAGTGTTGACGCAAGCGATAATAATCAATATAATACCATTTACATTGCGTCCATCAACGGCCTTGGAGAATTTGACAATGGCAAGCTCTCCGGCTGGATGTACACCGTTAACGGAACCCATCCGGATGTTGGCGTATCGGCTCGGTATTTGAAGCAAGGTGATGAAATCATCCTGCACTATACCGATGACTACACCAAAGAAGAGGGTGGAATGACTCCTATTGAGAAACCCGGCACAGCCAAGGATGTCATCGACCTGATCGATAAGATCGGCACCGTGTCCTTCACCGACGCCTGCAAGGCGAAAATCGACGCGGCACGGAAAGCCTATGACGCTCTGAGTACGGAAGAAAAGGAAAAGGTCACAAACTACAAGAAGCTCACTGACGCCGAGGATCAGTACAAAAAGCTGAAAGAGGCGGACGACAAGGCCAAAGCCAAAGCGGTAGACGACCTCATTTCCAAGATCGGCACGGTCACGATCAACAGCGGCGCGGCCATCAACGCCGCATGGGACGGCTACAACAAGCTGACTGCTGAGCAGAAGGAACTGGTCACGAAGCTCTCCACCCTCCAGGAAGCCACCCGGAAGTGGAACCAGCTCAAGGCCGACGAGGTTATCAAGCTTATTGACAAGATCGAAGACCCCGTCACGGAAAAGAGCAAGACCAGTATTGAAGCTGCCCGCAAGGCTTATGACGCTCTGACCAAGGATCAGAAGAATCTGGTCACGAACGTCAAGAAGCTCACCGACGCCGAGACCGCCTATGCGAAGCTCACGGCTTCGGAAGAGGACAAGGAAAAGGCGCAGGAGGTCATCGACCTCATTGACAAGCTGAAGGACGTGACCCCGGATTCCGAAAAGGATATCGAGGCCGCCCGCAAGGCTTACGATGCCCTGACCGACCTGCAGAAGAAGCTGGTTGACAACTACGATGTTCTGACCACCGCCGAGACCAAGCTTGCCATGCTGAAGGCCATGGGCAAGGTCAGCGATCCCTACATCACCACCGGCGACTACATGGAGGCTCTGGGTACGCCCAGCGTCGGCTCCATCGGCGGCGAGTGGATGGTCATCGGTTTGGCCCGTTCCGACCGGAACGTCCCCGGCGTGGAGGACTACTACAAGAAGGTTCTGGAGTACGTGGCCGAGAACATCGACACCGAAACCGGACGGCTCCACAAGGCGAAATCCACGGATAACTCCCGGATCATTCTGGCGCTGACGGCCATTGGCCGCGACGTGACCAACGTGGGCGGCTATGACCTGCTGCAAGGCTTGAGCGATCTGGACTTCGTGAAGTACCAGGGCAACAACGGCCCCATCTGGGCGCTGCTGGCGCTGGATTCCGGCAACTACCCCGTACCCACCGGCGGCACCGTCACCCGTCAGGCGCTCATTGATGAAATTCTGCGTGTGCAGACCTCCGACGGCGGCTGGACTGTCTCCGGCGACAAGGCCGATTCCGACATGACCGGCATGGCGCTGACCGCTCTGGCTCCCTATTACACGAAGGATCTGAAGGTACAGGAGGCCATCGACAAGGCTGTCGCGCGGCTCTCCGAGATGCAGGACGAGGACGGCGGCTACTCCACCTCCTACGACGGCACGACGAAGATTGCCACCAGCGAATCCATTTCTCAGGTCGTTACCGCACTGTCCGCTCTGGGCATCAATGCGGATACCGACCCCCGGTTCGTCAAGAACGGTAACTCTGTCATTGACGCGCTGCTGCGCTACTATGTAAATGGCGGCGGCTTCAAGCACGTCATGGACGGTGAACTGGACGGCATGGCCACCGAACAGGCGTACTACGCCCTGACGGCATACTACCGCTTCCTCACCGGAAAGACCAACCTCTATGACATGACCGATACCATCAACAAGGGCGGCGATCCTGTAGAGGTAGAACCTACCGTTCCTGCCACCACCGAGCCTGCGGAAGTGGAGCCTGCCAAGACCAACTTCCCATGGTGGATCCTTGTGATCTGCGTTGTCGGCGGCTGCGGTCTGGGTATGGTTATCGCAATCGTCATCATTCCCAAGTTCAAGAAGAAAGACTGATTTGACCCCGCTGGGGGTGGGTTATCCTGCCCCCAGCAAAGAAAGAAGTGCTGCTGATTAGCTTACCCCCTACCGCTGGCGGCAGCTCTGCCTGTGTGGCAGAAACCAACTAACCTAACGAAAGCCGGATCATCCCACGCTGCTCAGGATTCCCCCTCTGAGTTTGCCCAGCGACGGATGGCCGGTTTTTGTGCCAATGAGGTGGAACATGAAAAAGAAGAAAACCGCGAACCTGATTATGGTTCTGATTATCGCCGCCATCGCCATTGCCGGTGTGGTGACTGCGTTTATGCTGAAAACCAGTACCGGCGATGGTCTGGGCAGCCAGTATCAGATCCGGGAGCTGAAGGACAACGCCGTCATTACCCCCGGTCAGGAGGATCATGTCTGCACAATCACCATCGTCTGCGACACCATTCTGGACAACACCAATAATCTGAACGAGGAAAAGGCACCCTTCGTCCCCAGAAACGGAACGATCCTCCCCAAGACAAGGGTCAGCTTCGCGGAGGGGGATACAGTGTTCGAGGTGCTGAACAAGGTCTGTAAGGCCGCGGACATCCAGATCGAATACAGCTGGACGCCCATGTACAACAGCTACTATATCGAGGGCATCAACCACCTGTATGAATTTGACGTGGGACCGGAATCCGGCTGGATGTACAAGGTGGATGAATGGTTCCCCAACTACGGCTGCTCCGCCTACAAGCTGCAGGACGGTCAGGATATCGTCTGGTGCTACACCTGCAACGGTCTGGGGGCGGATGTGGGTGAATTCTGGATGGGATGAAAGAAGGTCATACAGTGACACATATATTACGCCGCTTCTTCGGCTCCAACAGCTTCTGCACCACCGCCCACCGCATGAGCCGTCATATCTTTGACGGTGCCATAACTGCGGAGGATGTCATTTATCTCTATAAAGAAAACAAGGAGGCAGCAAAATGAAGAAATCTCACATTGCCACGCTCCTGATATTTCTGCTGGTTATCCCGGCCACGCTGTACTTTGGCCTGCGGTTGACTGGCAGAGCTTACTACCTGACCAGCACTTTGGTCATTATCGAAATCATCATCCCGTTCCTGCTGGCCTTTGAAAGCCGCAGACCACAGGCGCGGGAACTAGTGGTCATTGCCGTACTCTCGGCTCTGGCTGTGGCCGCGCGGGTGGCTATACCGATTCCCAATTTCAAGGCGATCTTTGCCATCATTATGCTTTCGGGTATCGCCTTTGGCCCGGAGGCGGGCTTTCTGGTGGGCGCGGTATCCGCCTTTGCCAGCAACTTCTTTTATGGGCAGGGAGCCTATACCCCATGGCAGATGTTCGCCTACGGCGCGGGGGGAATGCTGGCGGGCTTCCTGTTCGCCAAGGGCAGGCTGCCGCAAAAGCGCTGGGTCATGGCCGCGTTCGGCTTTCTGGCCTGTGTCCTGTTTGTCGGCCCACTGCTGGACACCTGCACGGTATTTCTGACCCTGCCCATTATCAACGCTCAAACGGCATGGCCGCTTTATATCTCCGGCTTCCCGGTGAATATCAGCCAAGGCGTCTGCACGGCTCTGACCATGGTGTTGTTCGGCCCCGCGCTGCTGGAGAAGCTGGAGCGGGTAAAGCTGCAATACGGCATGACGGAGGACGACGATGGGGTTTGAAGCCTGCCATCCGGCGGTAAATTTCATCTTCTTCGCCGCTGCCATCTACGGAGCTGTGAGCTTCAAGCATCCGGTATTTCTGGCTATCGCCTATGTCTGCGCTTTTGTCTACAGCATCAAGCGCTGCGGCAAGCGGGCGGTGATCTTCAGCTTATGTCTGTTGCCGCTGATTCTGGCATTTGCGCTGTACTACAGCTCCTATCACCATTTCGGTGTCACAGTGCTGAGACAGAACTTCATCGGCAACAATCTGACGGTGGAAAGCTTCGTCTACGGGCTGGTGATCGGCTTGCGGTTTGCAACATTGTGCATGTGGCTGGAAGCCATATTCCGCGTGGTGACTTCGGACAAAGTTGTATACCTCTTTGGCAGGGTCAGCCCGAGGCTGTCGCTTTTCCTCACGATCCTGCTGCGGTTCATTCCCAGAGTTGGCCGGGAGGCGAGGAAAATCAACCTCGCCCAAAAGGGCATTGGCCGGGGCAGCAATCAAGGAAATGTCTTCCAGCGGTTCATCAACTGCCTGCGGATATTTTCCATGCTGATAACCTGGATGATCTCGGCTTTAGCGCTGGAATCCGATTCCATGCGCTCCCGTGGCAGTCTGCTCCGGGGAAGGACGGCTTTCTCCATCTACCGCTTCGATAACCGGGACAGGGCGTTTGTGATTACCCTGTTCACCTGCATCACCCTGACGGTCATGGGCGTGATTCTGGGAGCCAGCAAGATGTGGTACAACCCCAGAATTATCTGGCGGCCATTAAACGGAATTGGCATGACAGCGGCCATTGGTTATCTGGCGCTCTGCCTGCTGCCCCTTGGGCTGGAGCTTTGGACGGAGTATCGGTTCAATAAAGCAAGGAGAATTGCATGAACAGAGAAAAGCTTTTCACTATTGTGCTGAACTGGGTGCAATTGCAATTTTGACAATACTCTCACTATGACCATCGCGAATTAAAAGACTCGTAGCATCCGGATATTTTGAGAGCCTGAGTAGCTACGAGCCTTTGCACTTTATGTGATTGAATTGCTGCGTGCCAGACGATACGTGCGGCGGTACAAGAGGTCAGCTAGAAAACTCGCTACATACTCGAATGCTCCAGCGATCTGCGAATGTGCAACCATTCCACTTGCAGCCATTCTTCATTTTTGACGATAACTCGCTTTTGCTCGGGTGCTTTAATTAAAAAACAATCTATTTTCTAACACGAATCTTGCTTTATAGTCTGGCAATCTGTATAATTATAATAAAGACAAGGTACCTTATGAAGGATTATAACAATATTGTATCATTATGGGTTAGGGGGTTCACAATGGAAAAAGAAAACAAGGCAGACTTGTGTTCTGTGCTGGTAAAATTAGGATTAGCTGTTATGTCAGTTGCCTATCCACAGACTGGTTCGCAGGCAAGTCTTGCTAGTGCTGGTGTCGATGTTGTGCTGTCTGTGGTTAAATCGGTTGGCCTATTAAAAGGGGAAAAAGATGACAGTATCGATGGTCAGTTGAAAGAGTGCATAGCGAATGTGCTTGCTCGTATACAAGGCGGTAGACTATCCGATACCCACAGGAAACTGATGGAAAATTACGTGATTCCTCGATATGAGTCCTGGCGGGGGAGTTGCGTTAAGGGAGTTCCAGCGGATGACATCGAGGACCTATTCCTTGAATGGACTAACACTGGAGAGGCGAACCGTGAAATGTATCTGACGGAGTTAGATATCCGTAGTATTGATGATTTATTCATGGTGTTATTTAAAGAAGAACTTCTCAAACACCAAGGGCTTGCTGACTGGTATGAAATGCAGCAGATTGAATCTCTGGATCAGAGATTCAATGAGGTGTGCAATTTGTTTTGGGGGAGAATGGGAACACTTGAAGATCGGATATCCAAATTGGAAAAACCAATAAATCCGAAGATCGAGGAGATATTAAGGAGTAATCCCAGAGAACTGCTATGGGAAGCATCAAAGTCCGTCTATGAGATTTCAAAACAAGAAGGGCAGCGCTTTGCCTATGATATTATTGACCGCCTACTACCGAATGGATATATACCTAAGCTGACTGTGCCGATAGAAGGAAAAACAGAAGGCGGCCAGTCTGCGCCATTAGCAGAGCTATGCAAAGCCATAAATGACCATGTAGCGATAATAGGCAATGGGGGAACGGGAAAGACTACTTTCTTGCACTACTTAATTGAGCAATCATTTGCACAAAGTCCCGAGAAATTCTCCGATTTGCCTGTTTACATTTTTATTGAACTTAACCGGTGTCCTACAGATATCGTGCATTGGCACAACGATCCTTCACGGAAAACAAAATTTATTACGAGATACATTGGTGCACTTCTTGAAAATCATGCTTCTCTCGATACGGTTGATGATAGGATTTTGGAATACGTGGAAAAAGAACTTCAGAAGAGGCCTGACGGTGGAAAGCCACAATATGTATTGTTGCTGGATGGATTCAATGAGGTGAAAATTGATGAGGGATATAGTATCCGCAGTTTGCTTAGCAATGAGATATCCACAATAAAAAAATATGACAATGTCAGGATTATCACAACTAGTCGTGAGACTCAGGCAGCATACTATGCAGCGGGCTTTACCAATATTCGTGTAACCGGACTTGATGATTCGGTTATTATTGAGCATCTTCGCGGGTGTGGGAAACAAGAATATTTCATTGCAGAGGTGATGAATAATAAACATTTGGTGGAGTGCTTAAGAACCCCTCTGTATTTGTGTATGTTCGCATCTAGTGGAGAGAATACACTTCTTCCTGAAACGCAGGGAGAAATCCTTTATTTCTTCTTTCACCGTAACTCTTCTTTTTATAATATCCGAAAAAGAGCTGTAGAAACTCGAACAAACCCTTTAAATGAATTGCAGACGCAGCTGGTATTGGATTTTATTCTTCCATATATTGGAGCTTGCTTTGAAAGTGAGGATATTTTCTCTGTCAACGCTGGCAACTTCGGGCACATGATATTGAAATCAGTAGAAGCGGTTCGAGAACTTTTCTTAGATGCTGGGAGCAACCCTTTTGTGGATTTTCATTATTCCAAGAATTGCTTGCAATCCACACTGGATTCTTTAGTTGAAGGAGATATTGTCAAGACCACTGATGTTATTAAGTGTGTATTTGATTACCTTGGAATTATCTATCAGTATCAGATCAATGAAGGCAGTTACGTTGAACGAGTAAGATACGCTTTCTGTCATCACAGTTTCAGGGATTATTTCTCTGCAATATGGACTGTGCAGTTACTCAGAATGCTTCCGCAAGTGAATCCAAGCAAATTTATAATAAAATCTGAAGAATCGGATGCATCTTACGGTAAAACACTGAATACCAGCTTCTGGTCTTTGGAAAAGGTCGCACTGATTAGTGAAATCCTCATGGAGCATCGAAACAAGCCCTACTTAGAGAAACAGATTGGCAATTGGTATACACCCAAACCGGATAATGATGAGCAGGCTGTTTTGGCAGAGGCTTTAGATGCGTGCCGCAAGCTTTGCGAGAAGACAGACATTCATTATTTGCAGGAGAATTTGCTGTCGTCCATACTCTATGGAAGAAAGGAACTAACATATGTAGATTTGCATGGCCTGGATCTGTCTCATAGCAATTTCTTTAATGTGATTTGCAGCAGAAAGAGCTGCTTTGGTAAAGTAGGCACGAATTTTAGTGGGGCAGTACTGCACGAAGATTGCTTCCATCCTCAGAATCATCAGGACAATATCATCGAGTATATCTATTATGAAAAAAGTGCCTTACTCTAGATGATTCCGGACTGATTAAATGCTGGGATATTGTTTCCGGTAAATTTGAATATGAAATCTATTCAGGGGATCCGGTTGGTAACAGGGATAACTCAACCAGAGGATATATGAAAATTTCTCGAAACAAAAGATGGTTGGGGGTGAAAGTGCAGGAATCATTAAGTAGTGGAATGTCGATTAAACTAAATATATTTGATTTGGATTATCCACAGAAACCTCCCATTTGCATTATTCCTGAAGGGATACACAGCGTTCTGTCTTTTTTTGCTTTTTCCGATGATAGTAAATCTATTGCCCTAATTTGTGATGCAAACCAAGCATTTTGTTATGAGCTGTCCGGAAATTTGCTCTATAAGAAGGTTTTTCACGGTATCTATAGGAATAATGAAGTGTATTTTTCGACAGCGGGGGCACTTGCTTTTATCTTCTCCTATGAATTTGACCCATGTGCGGACTTGGATTTTGACGATGAGGAGTATGACGGAGGTGCAGACGAGGACTGCGATGACATAGCAGCTAATCTTGGGGTTCCATGTTCAATTTGGAAATGGAATATGGAAACAGGTGAACTTGCAGTACTTTATTGTTTTCTCGGTGCAGCTCATATGCATCCGACTGCTACATATCTGACCGGAAAAGGCGCTTTTTTGATACATGATGGTGACAATAATCAAATTAAATACTTGAATTGCAACACTTTAATGGAAAAAGCGGTTTTTGTGCCAATTACAAGAGAGAACCAAGATCCGCCTGCAGCATTTCATCATTATGCGGAGATGCCAGCGATGTGTATGATTATGTATTCAGATTGTTGCTACTTAGTAAACATTGAATCAGAGATCAACGGGAATAACGGTGTTCTGAAGTGTTTTACTATTAAAGGCATAGAAAAAAAGCTGAAAGAAAAGGGCGTGGATACGCAGCTTCATTTTTCAACAAATGTAGCGCCGTCTAGCACACAGTTTCTTGCGTTCGATAACAATGCAAAAACTTATGAGTGGGATTCAGAAAATGACACAATACGTGCTAAGTACAATGAAGCCTATTATGACACGGCCTATTTGTATGTAAGCTCTGACAGATCCAATGCTTTCCTCGTACACGCCTATAATGGTATTTCACAGTTTTCAAGTGAGCCGCTTAAACTGGAATATCAGTATTGCTATCAGGAGCACGACTATACTGTCAACGTTACTGCTTCTGATGAAACGAACAACCGGATAGCACTTGCGTTTGCTGACCTTGGACATGAAAAAGTTATCGTAATGAATCTGGAGACCTATGAAGAGAAAACTATTTTTTCTACAATCATGCCTTCAGAAACAGTAGTTGACTTGTCTTTTAGCCACAATGGGGATTACGTCCTTATTACAACGCAGTATAAGTGCGTAGAATTCAACCTGATTACAGGTGAAGAAATGATTGTAGCTCGGTCAGCTGGGCAGGAACGCTTTTTGTACGGTAACTACTCGGGAAAATGGATTGAAGTAACAGTTACTGAAGGATCAGAGGAAGGACTGCCAACCCGGTGTGAGTTCTATTCCAAGGTAGCGAAATATGCAGGTTTCGAGTTCAGCAAGGAATGGTACTACATTGTTCCATATTTACCGGAAGAGCTGTATACATATTATGTGCACGGAAATGGCGATATCGGTAAAGAGGGACCCCATGACGAAAATGGGATTCAGAGGTACAGACTCACGCGCGGTTTCTTTTTGGAAGACAGGCCTGAATTTGCACGGATATTGAACCCTGAATGTTATCAGGTGGACGGTGACTCCGTTACACCATTATGTTTTCACTTTGGCAAACTTGAGATGATATGTGTACGACACAAGAAGGCATTGGCTTCACAAAAAGGAATGGAGAATCTCATAACCTATATGTATCTGGATGAAAAAATGGGAGAGGCAATTCTGGCTCGTGATAGTGCTGACCTTGCATGGGTATCTAATTTGAGTAGTGCGACTTACGAAATACTATGGGGAGTGTTTGATCGTCATATTGGGAACGACAAGGGGTATTATAGTTGGAACTATGTTGCACCGTGGCAAAACAATAAGATGATTGGATGCTTTGAAACATTCCATGTCACGCTGATAGACCGGGATATAGGAGAGCTATCGGTTCCGGTTGAATATGAGCCTGGACTGGCATTGGCTGGCTGCGATTTCTCAAATATCAGAGCTAATGATAGTGTTAAAGAACTGATAAAAAATACCGGCGGTGTGATATAATTGACATAATGAGCTGATGTAGACTCAAAATTATGAACAAATAGCAGTATATTCCTGTTTGAAAATGTGCTAGCACTTAATAACTACCCATATGCAAAATAGCCAAACCCGAAATCATAGGCTTGCATGTTGGTCGAGATAGTTATGCACATTCCTTTCTAAAAATATTCTAGCTAGAACAAAACGGACTAAGGGGCAGTCTCGTTGGGAGGCTGCCTCGAAAAATACAAGACATGGTTCTTACGTGAACCGGGTCTTGGCTTATGCGTGCATGGTGAGGGTGCATTCTCAAGGGCAAAAGTTCTGAGTTGGACTGGTGACGAGAATGGGAAGGTAGGCTGAAGTTCACTTTCTTTGTTTTACTGTTCAAGCGAGTGCCTTGAAAACCTTGGATAATAATTTCTGGGGTGTCCCGTTAGCGAATCCAAAAAGATGCCATCAAATCCAAAATTATGGTATATACAAGTTAAGGACCTCTTTGATACAATATGAATGTGCAAAACGCACAAAAAATTGAAGGAGGATTTACAAAATGCATACCAGATTTACAAGGGCCCTTGTTGCAGTCATCTGCTGCATTGTACTTGTTGCAAGCTGTGCACGACTTGAAGTGTTTGCAACAAGTACATCAAACACAAAATACAGCAACTTGGACAGTTCCAAATGGAACTTGGTTTGGTCAGATGAGTTTCCTGGGGATTCCGTCGACACAAACAAATGGAGTTTTACAATTGGTGGCGGTGGATTTGGAAACAACGAGCAGCAGTACTACACAGATTCAACGGAAAATGCGTATATCGAAAATGGCTGCCTTGTCCTGAATGCGATCCAGGAATCCAACGGAGAGGAAAATTACACATCTGCAAAGCTGTCCTCTACCTCAAGTTGGACATATGGACGGTATGAATTCCGCGCAAAGCTGCCCGGTGGCACGGGCCTGTGGCCGGCAATCTGGATGCTGCCGAAGAATATCAATGTCTATGGCGGCGAGTGGCCAATTTGTGGAGAAATTGACATCATGGAGTATATGGGCAGCGATCGGGATACTGTCCTTGGAACTTTGCATTATGGAAATCCCTGGGTTTACAATACCGGATACTATGACATAAACGGATCGTTTGAGGACGATTTCCATGATTTCGTTCTGGAGTGGCTTCCGGGTGAATTCCGCTGGTATGTAGATGGAAATCTTTACCAGATTCAACAGGACTGGTACAGTGCTGATTCGAGTGGAACGTATAGTTATCCTGCACCATTTGATCAGGAATTCTATTTAATGCTGAACTTAGCCGTTGGCGGGTTCTTCCCGGGAGATCCGAATCCGGCAGATTGGACATCAACCAAATTCTACATTGACTATGTTCGGGTGTACGAGTATGGTGGCGATTTGACGCCTGATTCTGGAAGCTCTTCTACGCAAACGCCCAATGTGAATCTGCTTCAAAACTCCGACTTTACGACGGACTATGCAGGCTGGACGACATGGAGTGAAAATGGCGCTGTCTTTTCTGTTGCTGATTCTACTTTGAAGGCAGATATTTACACGACGCTTCCAAACACATGGTCTACCCAATTCTATCAAAATGTTGATGTTTACAGCTCTACGACCTACCGCATTTCTTTCCGTGCAAAGAGTTCTGTGAGTAGACCGATTACAATTGGCGTAGAGGGAGTCAACAATGCGGCTCTGTTTAATAGCACTTTTACCGCGACACCAGAATGGCAGACGTACACTTATGATTTTGCACCGTCTGTTTCCTGCGGCGGTGCAAAACTGCTCTTTTTCCTGGGCAATGTAGAAGGAAGTCAGAACGTGGAGCATACGGTATCTTTTGATGATATAACACTCATTCCGCTTCCTGATGATATTGTAACAAATGGCAATTTCGTGAACGATCTTACAAGCTGGTCTACTTGGACAGAAAACGGGAGTACATATTCCGTTGATGCTGGAGAACAGTGCTTTGTTGCCAATATTCCTACTACACTTCCCAATGCTTGGTCGGCGCAGCTTTATCAGGTGATTGATGTGCCAGCTTCTGGGAGCTATCGTGTAACATTTAAGGCAAAAGCGTCTATGAATAGAGAAATCCGGTTGGCTCTGGAAAAAGATGGCCAATCGCCCTTGATGGACGAAACTATGTCTGTGAGTGCTGATTGGACGAATTATTCCTATGATTTCACTGTTAGTTCTGCTGCTTCGGGCGTAAAGCTTGTATTTATGCTTGGAAATGTTGGCACAACAGAAAATATGGCTCATACGATATCCATTGACGACATTTCCTTGTATAAAGTTTCCTGAAAATTACCGGAGGGGATCAAGAATCCTCTCCGGTTTTTGTTCACTGATAGACCCGAATATAGTCTATTTCAAAGATGGCGGGAAATTGCGGGGTTATATTCTGCGCCGACTCCAGATCGAAAGACCCACCAATGGCGAGATTTACCAGAAGGTAAAATGGCTGGTCAAATGGGGCCGGGTATTTTATCCTCTGGTCTATTGAGTCCCACTGGTTTACTTTGGCGTAAGGGACGCCATCTATCAGCCAGGAAATGGAATCTGGTTCCCAGATCAGCTCGTAGATATGAAATTGATCGATCCCTTGCCCGTCCGGTAACTGAGCCTGGTTTTCTGTGTGGGTGTTCTGCGGACAGACACCTCCAAAGTGGATCGTGCCGAAAACGCTTTGGGGCAGACGCCCTTTTGCTTCATAGATATCGATCTCTCCGGAGGCTGCCCAGGGGCCGTAGACGCTATCCTCCGGCAGCATCCAGACTGCCGGCCAAAGCCCGTTTCCCACAGAACATCTGGCGCGGAATACGACCCTCCCGTACTGAAAGGAAAATTTCCCATGGGTATCGATTCGGGCTGAGGTATATGGACAGCGGATCCCAAACTGTTCGGGTGCCTCCTCTTGACGGGCGATGATTTTTAAGGTGCCGTCGCTGACCTCCAGATTGTGTGGCGTGTAGTATTGCTGCTCTCTGTTTCCCCAGCCCGGCACAACAGGCTGCCCATCCGAAGACAACTGCCAGTTACCTACCCGTCGATTCCAATTATGTTCATTCAGCGAACATCCGGGAAAGGTTTCTTCCCAAATGAGTGTTTCGTACATATGCTGCGAACCTCCTGATATTGCATGTGGAATTAGTGTAAATAATACAAAGGATAATGTCAACCAAATCCAAAAAATTGGGATATAATCCAAAATTGATGCGTTGTTTCTGACTGGCAGCTCTGCTATCATGTAGACAGAAGGAGGGGGAGCAACGTGAATCAGCAAAAAGCAGAGAAGAAAATGTCAAACTCCAGTCGATTCCAGCGAGGGATAAGAAGCCTCTGGAAACAGCGGGAACTGCAGGCGATGGTATGGCCCGGATTGATTTGGATGGCAGTTTTCAGCTATGTTCCGTTGGTGTTCCTGTATATTGCTTTTACGGACTACCGTATCAGCACACCGCTGTTTGAGAACAATTTCGTCGGACTGAAGCACTTTGCGGCGTTTTTATCGGATGACCGCTTTTGGCGCAGTGTGTACAACACGCTGGGAATGAGCGCGTTACGGATCACGCTGGGATTTTGTATTCCGATTTTCTTTGCGCTTATGCTCAATGAGATCAAGAATGCTAAGTTTAAGAGATTGGTTCAAACGCTGTCTTATATGCCGCATTTCATCTCCTGGGCAATTTTCGGCGGTATCCTGCTTACCTGGCTGTCCCAGTCCGGAATTATCAATCAGCTTATGATGGCTTTGGGTCTGCAGGACAAACCGATCCTGTATAACGGCGACCCAAAGAAGTTCTGGTGGATCGCGTTCCTCTCCGATACATTGAAAGAAATGGGATGGAGCGCCATTATTTATCTGGCTGCGATCTCGGGTATTGACCCGGGGCTGTACGAAGCGGCTGAATTGGACGGGGCCGGGCGCTGGAGCAAAATGTGGAATATCACCATTCAGTGTATCCGTCCGACCATTGCGCTGCTGTTCATTCTTGCCGTAAGCGGCTGCCTGACCAGCAATTTTGACCAGATCTTCTTCCTGAGCAATTCTGCCAACATGGCACGCAGCGAGACCATCGATTTGTATATTTACAATATGGGCATTGTGTCCGGTCGGTTCTCTTTTTCGACGGCCGTGCTGTTTTTCCGCAGTATCATTGCCTATGGACTTCTCCGCCTGTGCAATTTCACCTCTGTGAAATTGACAGGAGAGAGTATCATTTAGGAGGGACAAAAAATGCGCAAGAAACTGCATTCTGTTACGGCATTCGATGTTATCCTGGCGATTATCATGGTGCTTATTTGCTTTGCCTGCGTGTACCCGATGTGGTATATTCTGGCGAATTCACTGGCAGCGCCGGAAATTGCGAACCGGGGGCCGGTTGCGTGGTGGCCAAAGGCTTTGAGCCTGGATGCCTATAAGGTTGTCTTTCAGAATGAATACATCCTCAGCGGTTTCAAAATCACAATTCTTCGAACTGTTGTTGCCACATTTACGCACGTCTTTTTCACCTCCATGGTCGCCTACGGAATGTCCCGGAAGGACCTGATCGGGAAAAAGTTCTACTTGAAGATTGCAATGATCACCATGTTTTTTAACGGCGGGCTGATCCCCAACTTTATTCTGATGATCAAGCTCAAGCTGTACAACACTTTCTGGGTGTATATCCTCCCCGGAATGTTTACCTTCTACAACATGGTCATTTTCATGAGCTTCTTCCGTTCTATTCCGGAATCGCTGATAGAGAGTGCCCGGTTGGATGGCGCATCGGAATTCACGGTTTATTGGAAAATTGTCATGCCAAATGCCAAGCCGGTCATTGCAACGATTGGACTGTTTACGGCGGTCTACCACTGGAACGATTATTACCAGGGCGTTGTTTATATTCGGGATAAGACGTTGGAACCGTTGCAGACGATCCTCTACAAGCTTTTGGCGGAAACCAGTATGACGGCGCAGCAGCAGCAGGCAATGCTTGCGCTGGGCGGGACAACGACATCGGCTACCGTAAAGTACGCCGCAATGTTCGTGGGAGCATTGCCGATCCTGTGCCTGTACCCGTTTATCCAGAAGTACCTGGTAAAAGGCGTTATGCTTGGCGCAATCAAAGGGTAACCAAAGCGGCTGGAGCTGCTTAAAATATGAAACAAGGAGTGCGAACAATGAAAAAAATAGTCAGTGTCCTATTGGCGGCAATTATGATCTTCTCACTTGCTGCCTGCGCAAAGGGAGGCGGAACGGAAACCACATCCGCAGCGCCTGCTCAGACAGAGGCCGCAAAGACCGAGAATACGGAAGCGGCAGAAACGACGGCAAGCGCAGATGCCCCCGCTTGGGAAAAGGATACCAGCCCCATCGATATGGAGTGGTTTGTAGGCGCGTCCTGGTATGGCTATACCTGGGGCGACAGCCTGTCCACAAAGCATATCACGGAGAAAACGGGCGTGAACATCAATATTGTTACGCCTACCGGAGATGTGTCTGAGGAGCTGAACCTGATGATGATCAGTGGAACGCTGCCGGATCTGATTTCTCTGGGTTCCTGGGAAACCTGCTACAATACGCTCTATGAGCAGGGTTATACTTACGCGCTGAATGAATTGGCTGACCAGTACGATCCTTACTTCTGGAAGGTCGTGGATGGCAGCGTTGTCGCATGGCATACCAAGTCCGATGGCAACCTCTACTGTGTTCCCAATGATGCCTACGGTGCCGAACAGATGGCCGAAACCGGTATGACGGCGGCTGTTCAGACTTTCCTGGTGCGCAAGGATCTGTATGAAGATATGGGCAGCCCGGATATGTCCACGCCGGAGGGCTTCCTGAATACGCTTCGGACGCTGAAGAATGAGTACGCAACCTATAAGGGTGTGGATATTACCCCCTTCTATGCACAGGGCGGTAGCGGCTACGGTCTGACCAGCTACTTGCAGAACTTCCTGGCTGTTCCCTATGAGGAAGACGGCAAGATCTATGACCGGATCTCTAACCCGGACTACATCGAGTGGCTGAAAACCTTCCGGCAGGCTTATCAGGAAGGCCTGATCGGGATTGATTACCTGGTTGACTCTGACGATCAGGTTACGGAAAAGAGCAACAACGGCGCTTACTTCTGCATGTTGCGTGAGTGGAGCGGAATGCAGGAAGCGAATGCAATCCTGGCCTCCAGCGAAAATCCGGACAGCTACTATATTGCAATCGATGGCCCCGCAAATTCTAACGGCGATGCTCCTCTGATTTTCCCGGGCTCTCTGGATGGCTGGATGAGCACCTTCATCAGCAAGGACTGCAAGGACCCCGCCAGAGCAATCGCTTTCCTGACCTATATGCTCAGTGAGGAGGGTCAGAAGGATATTTTCCTGGGAGTTGAGGGTGAAACCTACGAAGTTGTAGACGGCAAGCCCCAGCTGACGGATGAAATGATCGAGCTGATGAACAGTGACCCCAATACCTTTGCTACGCAGTATGGCCTGGTAGATACCTACTGGATGCTCCGCAATAGCGTCATTGTGGACCAGTGGCGTCCGGCAAGTCCCTACTACATCACGGCAATGAGCGATTGGGCAGACAAGAACGCATTTGTGAACGGCGGTATTTATAACAATCTGGAGCCGACTGGTGACAGCGAAGAGGCCATTGCGGCGACCAGAATCAATCAGCGCTGGCAGGAGGTAGTTCCTGAACTGATCACGGCTGCAAGTGACGAGGAGTTTGACAAGATTCTGTCTGACTTCCTGGCAGCACGGGACAGCTATGGCTACGAAAAGGTTGTCAGCTATGAGCAGAACCTGCTGGATGTGCGGAAGGCGCTCTTTCAGTAAGTAGAATTTTGGGCGGTGGGCACTTGCCCACCGCCTTTCCCTTGTCGAAACAAGTGTCAACATGCTATAATGATTTACGCAGGAGGTGTTGTATCGTGCCCAAAAAGAGTATGCTTCCAGGGAAAACCAGATTGGCAGCGAAAATCATTAAAATGTTGTCGCTAATATGGATCATTCCATGCGTAATCATTGCCGCACTGTGGATCAAGGGTAGGATCGAGTTTGTCTATGACAGCTTTGAAAAGGATTCTGCCGCAGCGCTCCAGAATTTGCGCATAGAGACAGCGTCCAATGCGGCCAGAATTGATACTAGCGCGTCTTCAGCGCTCAGCCAGAGGGAATTTGTTCGCTTTTGTACGTCCGATATGGATGCGGATGGTTTGCAGCTGGTAAAGTTTTCTCAAAACGAACTCAAGACGATCCGGAGCATTTTTCAGAGCAATGACATCATTGAAGAGGCAAGTTTTTTCTTTGATAATCCGCAGATTCACGAAATCTGGCCGACAATTTATAGACTGGACAGGCTGAAAAATACGCCTTTTGATGAGATCATCCCCTCCGGACAAAGTGCCGTATACGCTGTAGAGGATGGAGAGGTATACGGGTGCTATCGTATTTACCTGGACATTACCCCTGTGGGGTTGCTGCGGCTTCGCTTGGATTCAGACAAATTCTTTTCAGGCTTCTCGAATGCAAATGCTGCATCCTGTTTGCTTGCGGCGAATGGAGAGCTGTTTTCAAATGAAGAGAATCTGTTTTCAGCGGAAGAGTTGCAGGCGGTGCTGACGGATTCGCCGGATACGCCCTCCAGATCAACCTATCAGGCCGTATTGGAAAAGGACGGAAGAAGCTACCTGGTACGTTACAGCTGGTTGGAGCTGCTGAACGCGTGGGCAGTTGTTTATGAGGATCAGGCGGATTTGCTGCAGCCCGTATATCAAATGGGGGCAAGCGTGCTGGCGGTTATGCTGCTGGGAATGTGCGTGATTTGGGTCCTGGTTCAATACGTCTGCCAGTCGATGCTGAAACGGCTTGCGCTATTGGAGAAGAAAATGCTGGCGGTGCAGTCCGGTAATTTGGATATTCGGATTCCCGAAAGAGAAAACGGCGGGGATGAACTGGATACGCTCAGCAAAAGCTTTAACGGTATGCTGGACCGAATGCAGCAGCTGGTGGATGAGAATATTCAGCGTGGACTTGCGGTAAAGCAGGCGGAGTTGGACGCATTGCAGAGCCAGATCAACAGCCATTTCCTATATAACGCACTGGAGAGCATCCGTATGCTGTCAGAAGTACATGGGGATACGGAGGTTGCGGAAACCGTTTTTTCTCTGGGGAGCCTGATGCGGTATCATATGAAGTGGAAAACAAAAACCGTCACGCTTTCCGAAGAACTGGACTGTATTGATCGCTACATCTTCTTCATGTCCGCGTCAAATGGCACAGAAATCCGCCTGGAATCTACGCTTCCGCGGGAAGTTTTGTATACAGAAATTCCCAAACTGAGTATCCAGCCACTGGTGGAAAATGCAATCGTTCATGGAATGCCGGCGGACAGCAGGCGTATTGTCATCACATTGAAATGCCGCCAGGAGGATGGCCTACTGATTTTGTCCGTTACGGACAACGGTATCGGAATTGCCCCGGAGCGGCTTCATGAGATTCAGTGTGCTCTGAATGGAAGCGGGACTGGGAATATCCGCTCCGGAAAGAACGGCATTGGGGTTGTGAATGTGCATCAGCGAATCCAGCTGATGTACGGCGAAGCCTGTGGGCTGCGGTTTATCAGCTGTGAAGGCCTGGGAACGAGCGTCGAAGTTCGGATACCGGCACGGCAGGATGCTCTGGGAGGATGGTAGCATGAAAATTTTGCTTGCGGATGATACGGAGCTGATTCGGGAAGGACTGAAGAGTATGCTGCTTCAGCTGCCGAATCCGGCAATATGCCCGGAGATCCGAACGGCATGCAACGGTGCGGAGGCGCTGAGTCTTATGCGGGAGCATCCTGTGGACCTTCTGATCACGGATATCCGGATGCCTGATGTGGATGGAATCGAATTGATGAGGCAATGCCGGTTACAGTGGGCCAATACATCCATTGTCGTAATCTCTGGATATGACGACTTCAAGTATGCCCAGCAGGCGATAGAATACGGCGCAAGCGCCTACCTTTTGAAGCCGGTGGATAAGCAGGAGCTGTACCGGGTTGTGGAGAAGGCCTGGCAGTCTGCCAACGCAAGGCGGGCGACCATTGTGAATACCTCGTACTCTCTGTTTGTGAATTACTTGCGGGGAGAATCGTCAAACGCGGGAATATTGGAGCAGATGAAGCGAACGTATCCGTTCCTGTCCGGGGCGTGTGCGCTGATGTTGATTGGCTTCCCGGGAACCGGATATATTGGGGAAGAGCAAAATCGGAATGCGTCGCTTCTGTGCAATAGGCTGGGAAGACCATTCCTTTGTATGGAGGACAGGTCAGAAATAATCGTTTTGGCACCGTATCCTGTGGATATTCGGAAGTATTATCCGAATTTGGAGCAGGATTTTCACGGAATATGTATTGCGTATACAATGGTGGGCAGAGAAGCGGATGCGTTCAAAACGGCGTATCAGCAGGTGCGGAATATCTATGTTCACAGGCTGCTTTACCCCGGGAAGAACGTACTCTGCCAGGAAGATATTGCGGGAATGCGAACCGATTTCACGGTTCCGCACCGGAAGATCGAACAGATGACGGAGCTGACGGGAACAGCGGCGGACGAGGCGCTGACAAAGCGGCTGTCGGAGCTGTTTGACCGTCAGAAGCTGGTACAATACAGTATTGGCTATACGCTTGCGCTCTGCGACACCGTCTATAGGGCAATGCGCCAGACGGCGCTCTCCATTCCGGGCGGCGAAGCAGTGGACTTGGAACGGGTAAAGTCACCGCTTACATTCGCAACCATGCGGGAATATCTCGTAAATGTAAATGAGCGTTTATTGTCCCTGAATCAATTGGCACACACCTATATGCAGAGCCGAAATGATACATATGTCATGGAGCTGGCAATTCAATATATCCGGAGAAACTATCCGAAGCCTATTACATTAGCAATGGTTTCCAATGAGGTTTCCCTGAATTATGCATATTTCTCTACCATGTTCAGCAAATACACAGGAAAAACGTTCTCTGAGTATTTGCGGAATACGCGGATGGAGAAGGCCAAAGAGCTGCTTCGTCAACCGGACATCTCAATTGCCGAGGTGGCCGCACAGGTTGGATATGAAAACTATAAGAGCTTTTATCGGGCGTTCAAGGACGCGGTAGGTACAACACCTGTGGAATACCAGCAAAAGAAATACAGGATCCACAGAGAAGATGAAAAACAGTAGCCAGTAAGGGGTGTATGGAATGGGAAGCGGATTTCTGGACGATATGGGGTCCTTTCGGATAGAGCATGGGGAGAAAAACAGGCTGAATTATTTTCCCCTTGCCGCAGAAAACGGCGTTATGGCAAGCATAACGCCGGAATTAAAGGGTGACTTGAAGCGGGACCAAAACAGTTTTGTGCTGCCGCCGGCCAGTGAAGAGGATCTGCGTTCCGGCATGGCGGGGAGAAATTTTTGGTGCAGATTTGAAAACGGCGAATTGTGGTCGGCAGCAGGAATGAGCGCCGCGCAGATTGCGGAGGAATTTACGCCCGCGGAAGAGAAGTGCATAGTGGAAGCGGGGCTGCTGTGGCATAGGACTGTGCGGGAAAACCGGACTCGTCAATTGCGGGCAGCTGTGACCAGCTGGGTCCCCAGCGCAAACGGAACGGTGGAGATCATGCAGGTAATATTGGAGAATTGCGGCGAAGAAACCCTCCGCTTGACACCGACAGCTGCAATCCCACTCTATGGGCGCAGTGCGGATAATCTGAGGGATCACCGCCATGTGACCTCTCTGCTGAATCGAGCGGAAAGCCGGAAGGAAGGCGTAATCCTCACACCGACCTATTCCTTCGATGAGCGTGGGCACACACCCAATCAGCGAAGCTATTTTGTATTTGGCATAACGGAAGACGGGAAATCTGCGGAAGCGGTCTGTGCGGACCTGGATCGTTACACAGGCGAAGGAAGCCTGATCATGCCGGAGTGGGTTGCCAAAGAGCTGCCTGGTGATTCCCTTGGTGGTGAAACGGCAGGAAAAGAAACAATTGGTGCGCTGCGTTTCCCGGAGACGGAGTTACGCCCGGGAGAAAAGCGGGAATACGATATTCTTGTGGGTACAGCGGAAGATAAGGCAGCTGCGGAGCAAATTGCCGCCGTCTGGCTTTCCCTGTACAGAATCCGGATTTCCCTGGAAGAGACAAAGCTCTGGTGGGATCAGGTGAATCCAATCCGCACCCATACGGGTGATTCAGACTTTGACAATATTCTGCGCTGGATCGGAATTCAGCCAACGCTGCGTAGAATTTATGGCTGCTCGTTCCTGCCTCATCACGATTACGGAAAGGGCGGACGAGGCTGGCGTGACTTGTGGCAGGATTCTCTGGGACTGCTTTTGAGCGAGCCTGAGACAGTGGCGGATGACCTGGTCGCCTATTTTGGCGGAGTCCGTTTGGACGGGACGAATGCCACCATTATTGGAAATCGTCCGGGAGAATTCAAGGCGGATCGCAATGGAATTCAGCGAGTCTGGATGGATCACGGTTACTGGCCGGTACTGACTATCTGGCAATACATCCAACAAACAGGCGATATTGAGATCCTTCTGAGAGTGGCACCTTTTTTTCAGGATGGTCTCGGAATGCGGGGGACCCAGAGAGATGCCATCCAGGCAAAAAGAAGCTGCACAGGAACTGTTGCAGAGCATATGCTGTTGGAACAGCTGACCGCATTCTGCGAAGCGGGAGAACATGGTCTGCTTCGGCTTCGGGATGCGGATTGGAACGACGCTTTGGATATGGCACCTCAACGCGGGGAGAGCGGTGCGTTTACATCCGCTTATGCCGGAAGTATGGAGCTGTTGGCGAAAATGCTGGAAACTTTACGGCAGACCGGAAAATGCAGCAGTATTGACCTGCCAAAGCGTTTTGCAATCCTGCTGGGGGAAGAGGACAATTGGGCTTCCATCGCATCGCGCAGGGAGAAGCTGAATCGGTTCTGCACGCAGTGCATCCAAATTCCTGATGATGACCGGATTCAGATCCCGCTGGACAAAATTGTGCGGCATTTGGACTTGTGTGCGGATACGCTGAAAGCAATCATACGGGAAAAGGCATGGATTCAGACGGAGCAGGACGGATGGTTCAACAGCTACTATGATAATTACGGTACTCCACTGGAATGCGGGACGCCGGGGCAAGAACGTATGATGCTGACGGGACAGGTATTTACAATCCTGGGCGGGGTAGCAACGAAATCGGAGATCCCTCAAATCTATCATGCGGCCAGGCGGCTACTGTATGCGCGGCAGGCAGGCGGATTCAGACTGAATACGCGGCTAAATCCAGAAGATTTCCAAATTGGCAGAATGCTGGCCTTTGCCTACGGGCATAAGGAAAACGGCGCGGTGTTCAGCCATATGAGTGTCATGTTTGCATATGCGCTGTACAGCCGGGGGTATGCCAGAGAGGGCTTTTCGGCCATAGAGCCAATTTGGAGACTTGCGCTGGATTCTGAAAAGAGCAGGATCTATCCGGGGATCCCGGAATACTTTGCCCCGGATGGCCGGGGTATGTACCCGTATCTGACGGGCTCCGCAGCCTGGATGATGCTGTGCGTGGTGCAGGAAATGTTTGGCGTCCGCGGGGAAAATGGAGCGCTGTGTCTGCGGCCTCAGCTGCTGCCGGAACAGTTTGATGTGCGGAATCGAACCAGCATTATTTTGAAGTTTGGCGGAAAGGCATTCAAGATTGTATACACATTGTTGGAACGCCTGGAGCCTTCCGAATATACAATTGTGAAGGCAGAGCTGGACAATATGCCAATAGCGGATGGACGTATCCTGCCTTCTGAAATGGGAGCATTGGACAAAGAGAAAATACATATTGTGGAAGCTTGGCTCGGGAGAAAAGTACAATGATCGATATCATAAAAGACTATGACAGTCAACCGGCATTTGCCGATTTTTTACCAGGAATTGCGGGGGAGAATGGTATCCCCGCATGGTGCTTTTTCGTAAATCGGGGGCAAGGCGTTGCGAGTTTTGGCACGCAGGATAAGGATCACCCGATCATGGAATTTCGGCCGGCGCACACAGCGTGGCAGGATGTCCAGACGAAGGGCTTCCGTACTTTCTTGAAGTACCATGGGCATGTGTCGGAGTTGTTTGTGAATGCACGGGACAAACAGATGCTGCTTGGGGCAAACAGCTTGACGCTTCAGTGCCGGGAAACGGATGCCCCGGTTCGTGCCCAGGTCCAGTATTTTATTTTACCGAATGCGTGCGTTGGAGCGCTGGCAAGGACGCTGACAATTGAAAATACTGGCAACGGCGTATTGGATTTGGAGGTACTGGATGGACTTCCGGCAATTGTTCCCCATGGGATCGGAGACTGGCATTTGAAATGCATGACCCAGACCGCAAGGGCCTGGATGGAAACGGTAGGAGGCGAAACAGGCGTCCCCCGATACAGGGTACGGGCAAGCCTGGAGGATAGTGCCCGGGTCGAGCCGATCACCGGTTTTGCGTTTGGATTTTCTTGTGTGGAGGAAGGAAAACGACTGCCTGTCCTGTGGGACCCGGAAGCCGTTTTCGGACAGGATACTTCCTTTGCCCATCCGCATGGATTTGCGCGGATGGATTTGCCGGAGTTGATTTCGGCACACCAGCGCTGCCAAAATCTGTTCCCGTGTTTCTTTTCAGGTGCGCGGCTCCGACTGAATCCGGGAGAGAAGAAAACGGTTTATACACTGCTGGGGCACGGAAAAACCGGCAGCGGCTGCGGGAAACTGCTGGAAGAGGCGGTATCGCCCGAATGGTTTGCAAGAAAGCTTGCGGAAGCGGAAACAATGGTGGATACACTGTGTGCGCCAATTGCATGCGACACGGCAGATCCCCGATTTGATGAGTACTGCAAGAGGACGTATTTGGATAATTTCCTGCGCGGCGGCAAGCCGGTACGCCTGGCTGGACATACCTTTCACCTGTATAGCCGTAAGCATGGGGATCTGGAACGGGATTACAATTACTTCTCTCTGACACAGGAGCCGCTCTCTCAGGGAAACGGGAATTTCCGGGACGTGTGGCAAAACAGACGATGTGATGTATCGTTTGCGCCTTTCGTAGGCGGAAAAAATGTTGCCGACTTCTATTCCCTGATCCAGCCGGACGGATATAACCCCCTGGTCATCAAACCGGATCTGGTACAGAGTGCCAGTGGAGAGACAATGACACCGGGGCAGTATGTGCTGCGCTATGGGAGACAGGAGGGAATGGCCCGCATAGCGCAAGGAACGGTAAAAGCAGATGCGGACTTCGGAGAGGGATATTGGACAGACCATTGGAGCTATGGCCTGGATCTGATTGAAGACTTCCTGCGTATCTGGCCGGAACGGGAGCAGGAACTGATGCAAATGGAACTGCCCTGGTACCGGCCGCAGGCGCAAATACTGCCCAGAGAAAAACGCTATAGTGTGTCGGGTGGAGAACTGCGGCAGTACCACTTTTTGGAAGAGACACCGGGCGAAAAATGGTGTAGGGATGGGGCCGAGAATCTGGTAAAAGCCACTTTGCTGGAAAAGCTGGTCTGTATGTGCGCAATGAAATTTGCGGCGTTGGATGCCTGGGGATGCGGCATTGAAATGGAAGGCGGAAGACCCGGCTGGTATGACGCGCTGAACGGATTGCCCGCACTGTTTGGTTCCAGTGTTACGGAAGCTATGGAGCTGCTGCGGCATTTGCGGTTTCTGAAAGTTTCTCTTCGGCGCTATGGAGGAAAGGTTTCTTTGCCGGGACCCCATTACATGTTACTGATGCGCCTAAAGCAGAGCGTCGAGGATATTCCGGAGTATACGGGAAATACGGTGCTGGTTGATTTTTGGAACAGCAGCAAATCCGCGCTGGAGCACTGCCGGGAAGAAGTCTATACGCAGGGAGCATGGGACTATGCAGATTGCCAGGCGGAACAGCTGGCTGAAATGCTGGACACATGGGCAAATTTCCTTGGTCAGCGGCTTGCTCTATGCCGCGGAGAAAACGGGGTGATGCCGACCTATTGCCGATACCGTGTGAAAATGGATCAAGGAACGCCTTCGTTTGAAAAGTGTGATATGCCGTTGTTCCTGGAATCCAGTGTGCGGGATATGCGCCTATGTGAAAGTGAGCAGAAACGCGAAAAACTGTTCGAGGCAGTACACCGGAGCGAGCTGTTTGACGGCAAGCTTGGAATGTACCGCGTCAATCAGGCACTGGATATATCCGAGCTGGAGCTGGGGCGCGCGGCTGCGTTTACACCGGGATGGCTGGAAAATGGTTCCATCTGGCTGCACATGGAATATAAATATTTGTTGGAACTGCTGCGCGGCGGATTGTATGAACAGTTTTCGGAAACAATGCGGCAGGCTGCGATTCCGTTCTTAGATCCGGCTGTCTACGGAAGGAGTACATTGGAAAACAGCTCCTTCCTGGTGAGCAGTCTGAATCCGGAGGAGGCGCTTCACGGACGTGGATATGTAGCGCGGTTGAGCGGTTCTACGGCGGAGTTTATGAGCATATGGCAAATCATGATGTTCGGCCAAAAACCGTTTCTGCGCACAGAAAACGGTGTGCAAATAAATCTGCAGCCTTGCATTCCGGCATATTTGATAGATGAAGGCCGCACGATCCAGGCGGCATTCCTGGAGAACAGCACCGTGCTCTACCACTTTGCGGAGTGCCGGGACTATTTCCCCGGAAACTACAGTATTCGTATTCGATCTATGGTGGATGTAGATGCGATTCGTCAAGGTGCGGCTAGTGAAATAGTGGCGGATATTTTCTGATTTACGGGGCTACTGTAAACGAAAATACCGAAAAGAGCTTGGGAACCATGCGTACTATCCTGTAGGTCAAACAGGCTACTTTGAGTCGCGGGTAGATTTAAGACTCGCTAATGAAAGAACACCCATTTCTGCATGAGCTGTAGCTTCATAGCAGAAATGGGCGTTTTTTAGGCTAGGTTTCCATGCTTGCGAGGCTCGTCAGAGCCACCCTAAGCTGGTGTATACCACCAAATCAGGAAAGAAAAAACAAAGTATTTGACAAAGTAAATAATTTATGTAAATATATTAACAGAAATGGAGGTATTTATGGCTACTATAAAGGAGATCGCGGAAATTGTCGGTGTATCCAGTGCTGCTGTATCCAGAGTGCTGAACTATGACGAAGGGATTTCTGTCAGTGCGGAAACGCGGGCGGCAATTTTTGCCGCGGCTGAAAAAGTGGGATATAAAAAGAGAATCATTTTTCCCAAAATAGAAAATGTCGCGCTTCTGTACTTCACAGAAGCGGAAGATGAGCTGGAGGATATCTTCTACCAGAATGTTAAGGATGAGCTTCTGAAGCAGGCGCGGAAAATGAATATTCACCTTACGGTATACAGTAAAAAGGATGGGATGGACGCCATACCCAAGGATCTGAACGCATTTGTTGCGGTGGGTTGGCTGAACAGGAAGGAAATCAACAGGCTGTACAGAATATGCAAGAGAGGCGTGTTTATAGGAACTTCTCCGGACGAGAAGCTGTTTGATGCGGTAAGACCCAACATGGATTCTTTTGTGACCCAGATCGTAGACTACTTTATGGAGAAGGGACACCGCACAATAGGCTTTATTGGCGGCCCGGACAGAAACATTGATACCGGGTTGCCCTCTATGGATATCCGTGAGTGGTCCTTCCGGCAAAGCGCCAGCTATTATAATTGCCTGAATGAAGATTATATTCTGATATCCGACAAATTTACTGTGGAAGAAGGCTATCGTTTGGGCAAAGAGCTTCTGACCAAGGAGACGATTCCCACATCGTTATGTGTTGCAAGCGATACTCTGGCCGTAGGCGTCCTTCAGGCATTGAATGAGGCAGGCGTTCAGGTACCGGAACAAGTGGCGGTGTTCAGCATTAACGATGTAAATATCGCAAAGTATCTGTCACCGCCGCTGACCACAATTCACATTGACATTCCTATCATTTGCGAAACCGCATTGGATCTGCTGCGGAACAGAGTCCTGAGCGGAGGAAAAATAACGAAATCTATTTTCGTAAATGGAACGCCTGTGTTCCGGAAAAGCTGCTGATATAACAGGATAGCAGGAGGTGCGTTTTTGCATCTCCTTTTCTGTTTTGCACAAATTACAGTTTCTCTTATAATGTAAACCGCCGAATTTTATTGTGGCTGCCGCGGCTGTATTGACAAGACGAGTTATGAGTGATATATTCTGAATAGTAAATAATTTACTTGTAATGAGATAAATTGTTTAACTATCATCAACAAAGGAGAATATGTCATGAAAAAGAAGCTGTTGTCCATTTTGGTTATCCTGTGCATGATCCTGTCTCTTGCTGCCTGTGGCAGCGCCCCCAAAGCGGAACCGGATGAAAATGGAAACTATGTTGTGAATGGAAGTTTTGAGGATGCGGATTTCACAGGGTGGACTGTTACCAATATCGACGATTCCACTGAGGAACTGGATATCTATACCCGTGAAACGGATTGCTGCGACGGTGTTCAGTCTCTGCACTTCTATTCAGGCTCCAGCAATGTTAACTTTACTGCGGAACAGACCATTTCCGGTCTGGAAAAAGGAAGCTACAAGCTGACCGGTTATATTCAGGGCGAGGCCGCTGGGGACGAGAACGCAGAGGTCTTCTTCTACGCAGTAATCAACGGCAAGACATACAAGGCTGACGCGGAATTGAATGGCTACGTTAATTGGTACGCCGCGGAACTGGACAATCTGGATGTTGCGAATGGAGAAATTACCATTGGCGTGAGTGTGACCACTGCTCCCGGCGGTTGGGGTACGATCGATAACATCACTTTGGTCAAGGAGTGATCTATGGGCTTTGTCAAAGGTATGGATGTATCCATGGCAAAGGCGCTGGAGGCACACGGTGCATCCTACTATTTGGATGGAAAACAGGATGATCTGTTCCGCATCCTGAAAAAATGCGGAACAGACATGATACGCCTCAGGATCTGGCCGGATCCCTATGACGCGTCCGGAGCACCTTATGGCGGCGGAAATAATGATTTGCAGACTACAGTGGAGCTGGCACAGCGGGCAAAGAGCAGCGGGATGGAAGTGCTTCTGGACTTTCAGTACAGCGATTTCTGGGCAGACCCCGCGAAGCAGATCAAGCCAAAGGCGTGGAAATCTCTCACTGGAAAAGAGCTTGAGGCAGCGGTATATCTGCATACCCGTGAGACACTCAAGTATCTGAAAAACCGCGGTATCATTCCTGCAATGGTTCAGGTCGGGAACGAGATCACAAACGGTTTTCTATGGCCGGATGGACATGTCAAAAACTTGGCGGCAATGGCAGGTCTTTTACAAGCCGGAATTTACGCAGTGAAAGAAGAATGTCCTGAAGCAAGAATTGTGCTGCATCTGGATTTCGGAACAGACGCCGAGCTGTATGAACGGTGGTTTGACGCTATTGAGCCGTTTGACATTGACTATGACATCATCGGTATGTCTTACTATCCACACTGGAACGGAGGACTCAACCTTCTTCTTGACAATATGAATCGGGTAAGTCAAAAATATGGTAAGGATGTCATGATCGCCGAAACCTCCATTGGGTACACAACGGACACGCTTGGCTGTACGGGGCTCGTGTTCACACAGGAGCTTGAAAAAAATACCGGATATCCTGCGACAGAAGCGGGTCAGATGCAATTCCTCCGTGATTTGTTTGAAACCGTCCGGAGTGTGTCCGGGGGACACGGAATAGGGGTATTTTACTGGGAGCCTGCATGGCTGCCCATCCCGGCCTGTACATGGGCGAATGCGAATGGCTGCGCCTATATGAACGATCAGGTTGAGGCGGGCAATTCGATGGCAAATCAAGCGCTTTTTGACCGGGACGGGAATGCGAATGCGGCATTGCTGAACTTAAAACAAATGTAGGAGGTAAAGGAATGAAAAGGACAATAGCGTCTGTTCTGACGGCTCTGGTCATGGCGCTGGCGTTATCCGGATGCGGTTCCTCCAAAGAACCGGATACGAAGCTGACCATCTGGACCAACATGAGTGTAGAGGCAGAAACCATTCAGTCCTATGCGGACGAGTGGGGGACTGCCAATGGATATCAGGTGGAAGTGATTCATCAGTCTCCGTCCGTCCAGAAATTTGCGCAGGCAATCAAGAGCGAGGATGGTCCCGATGCGGTTGTGGGAATCCCCAATGACCAGCTTGCCGATTATGTCAACGCAGGTCTGGCGGCAGAAGTTCCCGCAGACCTTTACGCAGACGAGGATTTTGCTGATGCGGCAATTCAGGCGTGCTACGTCAGCGGTGTCCGCTATGCCGCGCCGCTTTCTGTTGAAACGACCGCCCTCTTCTACAATACCGATCTGGTAGATCAGGTACCGGCAACGTGGGAAGAACTGGTTGCAGGTGCGGCGGAGGTTGGCGGAGTTCAGTTCGATGCTACCAGCATTTACTATGATCTCGGATTTGTACGGGCGTGCGGCGGCTATATTTTTAAGTACGAAAATGGTTCCTATGACGTTACGGACATTGGTTTGGCAAACGAAGGCGCCGTTCAGGCGTATGAATTTATAAATGCGCTCTGTAATGAATATGGCCTTGTATCTGCGGATGTTACCGCAGACATTGCCAGAAGTAATTTCCAGAACGGTCAGACTGCTTATTATATTGGCGGCCCTTGGGATATCGACGGATTTACCTCCGCAGGAACGCCCTTTGCCGTTGCACAGATGCCCACCTTTCATGGCCAACCGTTTATTACTCCCGTGGGGACACAGGTTTGCTTTGTGAGCAACGAAAGCGACAGTCAGGAGAAGGCATGGGAATTTATCATGTACCTGATTGATCACGGCGCGATAGGAATGTATGAGTCCGGAGACCGGATTCCCGCAAAACTGACCGATCAGGCGGAGGAAACCATCCAGAGCAACGCCTATTCTAAAGCGTTTATTGCGCAGATACAGAATGGTGAACCAATGCCCACCGTATCCGAAATGGGTCAGCTATGGTCTATTCACACCAACAACATCCGCTCAATGTGGACTGGGGAGCTGTCTCCTGAGGCTGCCGCTGAAAATATGGTAAAGCAGCTGAAGGAAGCTGTTGACCTGATGAACGCCGGAAAGTAGTGATACCATGAGGAGAAAAGACAACGCAAAAGCAATTCCATATTTGCTTCCGGCTCTGGTTTCCATTCTGATCGTGACCTGCATTCCAATCATTTATACGATTGTAATTTCTTTTACCAATTACAACATGTATCACCTGAACGATTTTACGTTCATTGCGTTTCAGAATTACCTCACGGTCTTTTCCGGAAGCCTGAAAGATGTCTTTTTCCCGGTGCTGGGCTGGACGGTGTGCTTTGCCGTGCTCAGTACACTGGGATCCTATACTATGGGACTCGGCCTTGCGATCCTTTTGAATAATCCAAAAATGAAGGAATCAAAGGTCTATAAAACCATCCTGATCGTTCCATGGGCACTTCCCTCTACCATTGCGATTCTGGCGTGGCAGGGGCTTTTGAACGAGCAGTATGGCGGTATCAATAACCTGCTTCATGCGCTCGGTATTACAGCCAATATCCCATGGATGACGGACGCACTCTGGGCGCGGATCGGTATCATTATTGTGAATGTCTGGCTCGGGTTTCCCTATATGATGAATGTCTGTCTCGGCGGACTTCAGGCGATCCCGAATGACTACTATGAGGCAGCCAAAATCGATGGCGCGTCCAGATTCCAGTGTTTCAGAACGATCACACTCCCGCTGGTGACCAAGCTGTCGATCCCGCTGGTCATCTCAACGTTTGCTGCCAATTTTAACAACTTTGGAAACATCTACATGATTACGCAGGGCGGTCCGGCACGTGTGGACAATCAGTTTGCGGGTTATACGGATATATTGGCAAGCACAACGTACAAGATGACAACATGGTCGAACCGGTATGAACTGTCTGCGACTTTCAGCGTGCTGATATTCCTCATTGTGGGAACATTTACGCTGATCAATATGCGCATGTCGGGCGCGTTCAAGGAGGTTGACTGATATGAATCGGAAAATGTCACCTCATGAAGCAAGAATGCTTTGGATGGGCAGGGTAGTAATATGGGTCACCATTATAATCGTTCTGTTCCCGGTTCTGTGGATCGTTATGTCCTCCTTTTCGGCGGGAGACAGTTTCTTCCTATCATCGTTGTTTCCCAAGAAATTCAGTATTGAACATTATACCAGCCTTTTTCAGGAAACGAATTTCATGCTCTGGACGTGGAATTCTGTGAAGCTGTGCCTGATCGTGGCAGCGATCCAGCTGGCTATGACGTCTCTCGCGGCATATGCCTTTTCGCGGCTTCGCTTTACGGGAAGAAAGTACGGACTGATGTCCTTGCTTGTCCTTCAGGTTTTTCCGAGCAGCATGGCTGTGGCTGGCTATTACATTCTGATATACGAATTTGGATTGGTGGACAGCAATGCAGCGCTTATTTTTGTGCTTGCCGGGGGAAGTGCATATAATATCTGGCTGCTGAAATCCTACATGGATGGCTTGCCGAAGGAACTTGACGAGGCGGCCATGGTAGATGGTGCAACGCATTTTCAGGTGTTCCGGAAAATCATTCTGCCGTTGGCAGCGCCGCAGCTGGCGGTTATTTTCCTGTTCTCCTTTATCGCAACTTACAGCGAGTATGTGATAACATCGATCTTTTTGCAGACTCCGGGCAAGATGACCCTCGCACTGGGACTCCAGACGTTTATCAGTGACCAGTTTGCCGCACATTGGACAACATTTTCTGCCGCGGCGGTTCTGTCGTCTATCCCCATAATGATCGTCTTTATGTGCTTGCAGAAATATATCCAGAGTGGACTCGTTTCCGGAGGCGTCAAAGGATGATAAGTAGACAAACCAACTATTTGAAAGGGGCTATTACGAAAATGAAGAGATTATTCGCATCTGTAATTTCATGTGTTCTGATTCTTTCCATGATTTGCTCTGGCTTGACGGTGTTTGCGACCACAATTACGGGAGCAGTTGACACTGACAACTTTGTCCGAGGCGTAGATGTATCCACTCTCGATATGCTGGAAGACCTTGGCGCACGTTATTATCAAAATAACGTAGAGAGCGATGCCCTCACGATTTTGAAAAATAATGGCGCTAACTATGTGCGGCTGAAATTATGGGTAGATCCATACGACGAAAACGGAAATCCTTATGGTGGTGGTAATAATGATTATGCAACCACTTTGGCGCTGGCAAGGCGGGCAAAAAACCTCGGAATGGGAGTGTTGATTGATTTCCACCTGAGTGACTTCTGGACAGACCCTGCCAACCAGATTAAACCCAAGGCATGGAAAGATCTGTCTTACTCCGAACTGAAGACTACATTGTACAACTACATGAAAGACACGCTGAACAACTTTGCGGCGGCAGGCATTGTTCCTGAAATGGTTCAGGTTGGCAATGAGATATCCACGGGCATACTTCATGATGATGGCAAGGTTGGCAACGGAAATGAGGATTTTTCCAATCTTGCCGGACTCCTGGAATCTGCGATTGCTGGTGTTAGAGCATCCTCTGCATCCAATACCAAAATCATCCTGCATTTGGATATGGGAGGTCAGAACTCTCTCTATACATGGTTCTTTGGCGGATTGCTGACGGCCTCCCCCAATCTGGACTTTGATGTGTTTGGCCTTTCCTATTATCCGATGTGGCACGGGACCATGGAGGGCTTGCAGTATAACATAAACTATTTGGCTTCCACTTATGGCAAAGAGGTATGTATTGTTGAAACTGCATATGCATGGACAACAGAAGATGGTGATGGTGTCGGCAATGTATTTATCAGTGGAGATGAAGAAGTCGGTGGATATCCTGCAACGGTTGAAGGACAATTTGCTTTCATGAACGATCTGGAATCCGTCATTCTTAATGTTCCTAATGATAAGGGGCTTGGTTATTTTTACTGGGAACCCGAATGGCTGCCGGTAGAGAATGGAACTTATGCAACGGATGCAGGCGTTGCATACAAGAATGATACCTACACCCCATGTAATACCTGGGACAATATGACGTTGTTCGATTTTAATGGCAATGCATTGTCTTCTATCAAGGTGCTGAATCAACCTGCGGAGAATCTGCTATCAAATATCAGTTTTGAAAATGATGGCGTTACAACCACTCCCGCCGACTGGAATGTATGGCTTAGCGACTCCTCAGATACGGGGACTGTAAAGACGGAATATGGTTATGCATATGATGGTGATTATAAGCTGACATTCTGGGATGATTCTGCCTACTCCTGCTCTGTATATAAGACATTTACAAATCTTCCCAACGGTACGTATCAATTCTCAATTTGGGCAAAGACCAATGGGGATCAGGATGTGCTCCAGTTGTATGCGAAGAATTATGGAGGGGATGAACTGACCACTACTATTACTACAAGTGATATTAACTGGAACATCTTTACCATCGATGAAATAGTTGTTACCAACAACACTTTGGAAATCGGGGTCTATACTGTTGCCGGTGCTGATGATTGGTGCAACCTCGATATGGCTATTCTGAGAAAAGTTGAGTGACAGAGAGCAGTCATTTCTCCAATTAAGCCGGAAATTCTGTAAAATGCAATATGAACGTGGAACAGGGCGCAGGGAGAAATCTATGATGAAAGGATCAGCTATATGTCGACGTTTGTTATAAATATCATCCACCGGCCTGAAATGGTGCCTGAGTATGCCGAAAAGGTCACAGGGCACGGTCAGACGGAGAATATCGGCCGTAAGGCGCTGCTGACCGAAAGTCTGGACATTTTCAAGCTCCAGCAACAGTGCGCCCATGAAAACGGCCTGAAAACCACCATTCAGATGACCTACGCCAGCCTGTTCAATGACGAGGCTGTGGCGCTGGCCAAGGAGCATCATGCGGTCTATGGCGACGAGATCGCCCTGAGCCTGCTGGGGTTGCCCTGCGAGCAGTTCCGGGAGAAATACAAGACGAAGGATTTCTGCATCTGGATGTTCTCCATGGAGGACAAGAAGGCCATCGTCCGGGATGTGTTCGGCAAATTCTATGAGAAGTTCGGATTTTACCCGGAATCCACGGGCTCTTACTATCTGGACGCCGATCTGATCAACTTCATCAAGGCGGAATACCCCAGCGTAAAATGCGCCGTTGCCACCTGCTGGGAGGAAGGCCCCAAAGCCTACCACACCTGCAATAATTCATGGTATACTTTCATGGACGGCGGCCCATGGGCGCCATGGATCCCCTCCAAGGCCAACACCCACGCGCCAGCGGCCAACGAGGACGAGGATTCCGGCATTGTCGCCATTCCGCACCTGAGCCGCGACCTGCTGGCCTGCTATGACGGCAACGGCTCCAACTTCGGCACCCACCCCCAGAATGTGCTTCGCGGTATGATCTATGATACGAAAACATGGGAATATCCCTACCTGTACAATCTGATCGACCAGTACCGCAGTCTGTCCAAGTACAACAACGGCTACGCCTACAACATGATGTTTGTCGGCCCCGGCTGGATGAACAAAATGGGACGCTGGGAAGCGCCCTATGAGCTGCTGAAAAAGTCCTATTGGGATGGCTGCGCTTACTACGGCCAGCTGAAAAAAGAGGGCAAGCTGGTGGATATGACCATGTCCGAATTTGCCGATTACTACCGGGAAAAGAAGACCTACACCGAGCCGGAGTGCGCGCTGTGGCGGGATATTCTCTACGGCAGCAACAAGCAGCTGTTCTGGTACTGCGACCCCTATATGCGCGCAGGCGTGAACATGGATCAGGGCGGCGCGATTTTTGATCTGCGGCCATATGTGGCAAAGCTGCATTGGCCTGTGGGCATTGGCACGCCTCATGTGCAGGACGCGAGCTACCCCTTCCTGATGCAGGAAAAGTACCGCGCCGGTTACTTTACCCATTACGCTGGGGAAGGAACCATCCGCAGTGCCAAAATCTGCCACAACGGCGAGGAAGTGGATCTGTGCCTGTGCCGCACCAAGGCGCATTTCTCTCAGGAGGGCAGAAGCCGCATCCTGACGCTGGATCCGGTGGAGATCGTATTCTCCGACCTGACGGTGAAGCTCCAGACGGTCATCACCTTTGCCGAGGGCGAAAGCAATATCCGCATCGACCGGAACATTCTTTCCATGTCCGACCCTGACGCGGATGTGACCATCAACGAATACATGGTCGGCTGCTACGGCACCACTGAGTACACCGAGGATATGTCCAGCCTGACTCTGGGCGTGGATGGGCAGGCCATCCCCTACGAGTACAAGTGCCGGGAACTGGCTGCGGACAATGCCGGCGAGGTCTGGTGCAAGCTGCCTCCCATCGACACGCTGGTCAGCATGACCTGCGACGGCCGGGAGAAGAAGGGCTATATCAAAGAGGGCTACGCCTTCAGCCCCATGTTTACCCTGAGCTATACCGGAAAACTTCAGCAGAAGGAGGTCTTCACCACATGGCTCAATCTACGAAAGGCAGACTGAACTACCGCTGCCCCTCCTGCTTTATGCGGGATTTGGACATTGACATGTTCTATGACAGCGAGAAACAGGAGTTCTACTGCATCCGCTGCCAGTTTTTCGGCACGGAGGAACAGGTTCTTAAAATGAACGAAATGGTTCGCGTCCGTTATAAGGACATGATGAAGCGCTTTACCGATTTCGAGGATTTTTCCGAATAACCATCCACCGCAGAGCAGCGGCTGACGCTGTCAGCCGCTGCTTTTCCTGAAAAAGAAGATTCCTCTGCCAGTTCATATGGCAGAGCAGATATAAAACGAGGTTCGCCTATGAATACATTTATCAAAGGAATGGATTTGTCCACGCTGCCAGAAGTGGAACGCTGCGGCGGGAAATTCTATGATAACGGCAAGCCCGGCGACGCCGTTTCCATTCTGAAAAGCTACGGCATGAATCTGGTACGGCTGCGGCTGTGGAACGACCCCTACAGCGAAGACGGCGTTCCCTACGGCGCAGGCACCAACGACCTGCCGCGAACCGTGGCGATGGCAAAGCGCTTAAAAGCCGCCGGGGTCGATTGGATGCTGGATCTCCACTACAGCGATTTCTGGGCAGACCCCGGCAAGCAGACCATTCCCAAAAGCTGGCGGGGAATGGAGCCGAAGGCGCTGGCCGGAGCCGTCTATGATTTTACATTTTCCGTAATGACCACGTTGGCAAGCAGCGGCCTGCTTCCCACCATCACGGCGGTGGGGAATGAGCTGTCCAACGGGCTGCTGTGGCCTTACGGCAGGACGCCCAATTTTGAAAACATCGTGCTGTTCCTGAACGCGGGCATTCAGGCCGTCCGGGACGCCGCGCCGGGGGTAAAGATCATGCTGCATCTGGACAACGGCGGCAACAATACGCTGTACCGGACGTGGTTCGACAGCTATTTTGCCAGCGGCGGCAAGGATTTTGATTATATCGGGCTGAGCTACTACCCCTTCTGGCACGGCACCATGGACGACCTGCGAAACAACATGCAGGATCTTGCGCTGCGGTATCACAAGGACATGATCGTGGCCGAGGTATCCACGGGCTTTACGCTGGAGGATTACGCCTCCTACGAAAAGCTGGCGTCGGAGGAGCGGAAGGGCATGGCCACCAAGCGGGAGCTGGCGGAAAAGGTTCCCTATCCCATGACCCCGGAGGGGCAGAGCACATTCATGCTTGACATCATGAAGTTGATCCGGGACGTTCCCGAAAACCGGGGCAAGGGCTTCGTCTATTGGGAGCCTGCGTGGCTGCCCGTCCCCCGCTGCGGCTGGGCGAACGAAGCCGCACTGGCCTACACCGGAGAACAAGGCCCCGGCGGCAACGAATGGGCCAATCAGGCATTGTTCGACTACGACGGGAACGCTCTGCCCGCCCTGAAAACCATCCGTGATTTCGGATGCGACTTTGATTAACGATCTAATGACAAAAGGAGTTTTTCACATGATTACATTTTACAAAGAATACATGATTCAATACAATGAGCGTCCCGTGCAAGATAGTTATTCCAAGCAAAATGAGCGCCCCAAACAGATTGTCGTTACTTCAATCGTTGCAAATGGTAATTTCCATTGTATGTATGGCGAGCGAATCTATGATTCCTTAGAAGATGTCAAACACGACATCGATGAAGGAAGGTATGGTTGTTCAAACCCATTTTCACGCAAAGTATAAGCGCTCAACGACCACCTATTCGGGCAAATTAACAACCTCAGTAACTAGAATTTGCTGTTTAGTCTAGACGGCAGTTTAAGTAGATATCGGAGTTTACCGTCTTACATTTTCCTGAACATGGGGCATCTTGGATGTACGAGCTTCCATCTGTTGAAAAAGTGTGATAAGATACCCCAAAACAAATTTCGGCGGAGTACTAAGTCGGGACTCTGCCGTTAGCCCGCTTGGCGCGGAGCCGGGCGAGGATTATATCATAAGTCAAAGCAATCTAGTGTAGCCAGTACGGTAGAATTGCACTGTTTTCTTATATTGTTGCCTATTCCGAACCTATATCTGCACATATTTTGAAAATGTATATGCAGATAATCCGGGACAGAACCTTGCTATTCTGCATATAATATGATATAATTATATGCAGAAAGGCTGGTGCTGTATGAGAAAATTTGACTACTCCTTTTTGAATAATGGTTTGCTGCCAGCAAATCTTGTGAACCTCACTTCCAACATTGCAGCGCTGAAAACAATGGCGGGGGTGCGCAAGGACGAATATACGCAGATTTTTACAGAACTGGAAGCTGTCGCTAAGGTGCAGTCTATCAAAAGTTCTAATGCTATTGAGGGCATTGTGACCAGCGACGAGCGTATTGCCGCTATTGTCAATCAGAATAGTGCCCCGCTGAACCACAACGAGGCAGAGATTGCTGGCTACAGAGATGCTCTGAATGCAATCCATTTGGGTTATGCGCATATTGATTTTCGCCGGAGCGACGTCCTGCGATTGCACGAAATGATGATGAGCTTTGCAGGCTACGAGTACGGCGGACAGTATAAGACGGATGACAATGTAATTTTGGAAATTGACGCAGACGGAAACCGTCGTGTCCGTTTCCGGCCTACGCCTGCAAGTGAAACGCCGAAAGCGATGGAGCAGTTAGAGCTTGCCTATCTGGATGCCCGAAGCGATGCGAATATCAATCAGCTTCTTTTGATCCCCTGCGTGATTCTGGACTTTCTCTGCATCCATCCGTTCCGGGATGGCAACGGCAGAATGTCCCGTTTGCTCTCGCTGCTGCTGTTATATAAAAACGGCTTTGACGCAGGAAAATATGTGTCCTTTGAGGAACAGATCAACAACTACAAAGCATATTATTACGAGGCTCTGCGGCAATCCTCGGTTGGGTGGGAAGCGGGAGAAAACTCCTATTTCCTATTTGTTGAGAATTTCCTGTCCACGCTCTATATGTGCTATAAGGAACTGGACAAGCGGTTTGCAGTGGTACACGGTAAGAAGGTCACGAAGAAGGCTCGTGTGGAAGCGACTGTTCTGAATAACCTTACTCCAATTTCTAAAGCCGAAATTTGCAAGATTCTCCCCGATGTCAGTCCCACAACTGTTGAGGCCGTGCTCGGTGCCATGGTTAAAACTGGATCGATAAAGCGGATCGGTGCGGGGCGGGCGGCACGGTATATTAAGGCGTGAGAGGTAATTTATTATGAGTAAACAAAAAAGAAAAAAGCTAACATTTTGGTCAAAATACAAGATGCCTATTATTGCTATAGTTGCTTTTTCTGCTATCGTCTATGTCATTATCTACCTTGTATTCAAGGAGAATGGTATTTTCCCTGTTGGGACAGGCCTAGAAAAGAGTGATTGGCTCTCATTTTTAGGAGCTTATCTGTCTTTTATTGGTACTGTAATTGTAAGCTTGATTGCGATATTTCAGAGCATTTATTATAGTGAATTGAATGAAAGAAAGGATGCTGAAAATAGGAAGAAAGAGATACAGCCAATTTTCTCTGTTAAAATAGTTTCTATAGATATGCAGTTGGATGGAACGGCTGAGGCATTTAGCTTATATGATAAAGCTACGAACCCCATTCACAAAAATGTGAAAATTAGTGTTGAGAATGTCAATAGATTTCCCATTAAGCATATGATTGTATTTGACAAGTACATCACTCCACTTCTGAAGTGCAATGAGATACAATACGTTCACTGCGCATATTACGACTCAGTTGATGCGAAGAAATGGCCAAAGCAGATGGCAGTGTTGACTGACGAATACGAGCGTAATGACCAAGGTGTTCCTACATGGTTCAATGTCAACTACGAAGATGTTGATGGCAATGAGATGTTTCAGCGTTTTGAATTAAAGGATTTCGATGGGAAACTATACTATGCTCTTAACAGCATAAATGATGCGTAAAACTCCCTCTGCTATTTGTCTGAACAATGGTAAAATGAATTTATCAGCTTTGCAACAATCTGCTGGCTGGGAACATACGGCTGCTCCCAATAGCGTGAGTCCCAGGAATTCTGGGCGTTGTCGCCGAGAACGAAATAACACCCATCCGGTACGGTCAGCACTGCCTCCTCCCAAACCGGGATTGGGGTGGACATCATATATTCCAGCTGTGACAGATCTACCGAATCACCCGGGCAGGCAGCAATTCGCTTTACCAGCAAAACACCATCTTTCTCAAAAATGATGATGCCTCCCACTTTCGTCTCGCTATATAGCCTCAGGCCGAGGATGAAGCTCCCCTCATGCAAAGTGGGTTCCATGGAAGCGGAAGGAACATAGCCAATCAGAAAAACAGAGCGCAGCATGATATATATTAAGAGGGTCAAGACCAGTGGTACACACCATGGCTTGACCCTCTGCCATATTGATTTTCTCATACGGCCTCCGGGTATCCCAATGCCCGCAGTTCTGGAAGACCCTTGAGGTACTTCCTTGCTCTGGTCATCCACATTCGGACAGTACCGGGATCGGCACCTACGATGGTGCCGATCTCCTTGCTGGTGTATCCCTGAACCGTCAACTCAAGGCACTGGATGCCTTTTGCGGTTCCTCCCTGAGCCTTCACTTTTGCCTGCCCAATGGTATGACGCAGGTCGGAGGTCGTCAAAGGATCCGGATGCGCCGACGCTGCTTCGGAAAGAACGTCGACTGCATCTGTAGACTGCTCGTTCAGAACCAGTCTGGTGTTTCGGATCAATTCATCGCAGATCTCGTTCCAGATCAGTCTATACGCATAGGTCGAGAAGCAGCCGCCCTTGTCTGTCATGGCAGCTTTGCACAGACCGACACAACCGGTTTGGAACAGATCCTCATAACTGGGGGTCCCGGGCTGACCGAGTCGACGGACCTTCTCCTTGATGACCTTTCCCACCAGACCCATATTCGCTTCCACGATTTTCTGCTGCTCCGGTGTCATGACGCCTTCACATCCCCTTCCTGAGTCTGCTGTAGAGCGGCCATTTTACGCATATGGTACCAATTGACCTGCTTCTTGGCTTCCCGAATGACCAGATTACAGGACAATAGACTGAGCTGGGCAATGTGTGCCTGTTTCGCGGGAACACTAAGGATACCTCCGAGCCACTGGTAGGCATCGTGCTTGCTCATATAGCCGTGCTTGTATAATTTGTCGAACTGGCGGTGCGCTTCCGCCCGCAGCTCCCGCAGTTCCCGGTTCGCCACAGTTCCAAGGGGTATCTTGGTGCCGCGCTGGACACGGACATAGGAGTCGCACACAGGGTAGTTCTTGCACACGTAGAGCATGTCGTTGCGCGCATTTTCCCGGTAGATGCCATCGGCACTTCTTAGAATGGTATGACTGCCGCAGTAGGGACAGCGAGGGGCGGTTCTGTCGATTCCCTTTCGTTTGTTTTTAGGTTTCATTGTGATATACCTCCGTAAAATTAAAAAATACCGGAAGGAAGCAATACTAAAGCACGCTCGATGGGGTCGGATCCGACCGAGGCCTAAAGTAAGCAACCTTCCGGTAATCATGTTCAATTGACTTGCACCATTGGGGACCGCTATAACAACGCTAAGTCCGTAACGATTCCGCTACCCACCCGGGTGCGTCAAACGCCGGGAGCTCTTCCGGCGGATCGAAAGCCTGGGTGCAAGCCCCTGCCACACTTGCATTGTAGCACCCGGGTTTCAGATAGTCAATGGTTTGGGAAACGAATGAAAAAAGTTCTACTTATCGCACAATTTCCTGCTTCCCATACCCATTTCAGGCTCAGATTTCGTCATTTTCATCATCGTCCTCAGCGCAGCTACCCTCACGGCGCTTTTGGAAGATATGGATGCCGATAAGGACACCAACAGCAACGATCAGACCGCCGCCAAACAGTGCTAGATGTGCGATGGGAATGCCGGAGACGGTGCCATCAGCCATATCTGCTTCGACAGGAGCTGTACTCTCCTCAGGATACGCAGCTGCTTCCGTATCCTCGGTGGGTAAGGTATCAGCTGTATCTTCCGCTTCAGAAACTCCTTCTGTACGCTGTGCTGCATCAGGCTCGGGTATTTCGACTTCAGAGTTCATGCAGGTGAGAATGTAGCTGGTGCTGCCGCCGATTTCCAGACGCAGGATGCCATCTTCGCCAACGAGAATCACCCCAGGGTACATGCCGGCATCGGTTTTCAGTTCAAACGCAACACCGGCCCAGCTTTCGCCCAGCTGAATCTCCAGCTGTTCAGGCTGAACCACTTCCAGCTCGGTACCGTCAGTACCTTGGGCGGCCGCAGATGCAGGGGTGGGAAAGCACAGGATGCAGGTCATTGCCAGAACAAGCGCCAGACATTTCATAATTTTCGTTTTCATGTAAGTACCTCCGTTATTTGTAGTCAGTAAAAAATGTGATGTTTTTTAATTATTTTCATTTACCCTTTCACAGATCACAAGATATCGCTGCCTGCCTCCGGATGCGTAAGGGTGGCAGGTCAACAGTGTGACAAGTTCCTGACCGGGCTTGATCAGGATCTGCTCAACTTCGTTTGGCTGAATAATCTGGATTTCGGCCACCCTATACTGGAGCGTTTCCCAGAGGTTCGTAATGATGACCTCGTCGCCGGGCTGCAGCTTATCCACATACCGGAAGTAAGAGGCGCCGCCCCATCCCCGATGGCCGGCAATGATACAATTTGTGTTCTTTCCTCCGATGGGGATACTGGTTTGACCTAAAAGAGCAGCACCATCGGCCATGTGACGGTAGTTTGCGCCCAGAAACACCGGCATCTCCAGCTCCAAGGCGGGGATAGAAATCACGGCAAAGACTTCGCTTTCCAGACCGTAGTCAGCCAGAACGAAACTGGGGTCTTCATACGCAAGTTTGCAATCCAGCCCTTTTTGGCCATTGATATAGATTTCTTTATTGTAATCGACCATATCCCGCCATAAGTCAGTATAGGTATCCGGCTCGGTAGGTTCCGGCGAATCTGAAGGCGTATCCTGATCCAACTGACTTTCAGATGGGTATGGTGAAATTGGGTCAGTTTCAACGCGACTCAGGAATTCCTCAGCGGTCCGTTCGATTTGCCGGTCGACCAGATATCCTCGAATATATGGGTATAGGAGAACTCCCAGACCGGAAAGAAAAACAAGGATCATAAGGATAAGTACAAGGTATTTAAGCTTTTTCATACTTGCCTCGCTTTCTCGGCCGGAATTGCTCACGCTGACGTGTTTTTCTACGGCGTCTGCGCTTCTGGCAATGGCTGCCCCAGATGCAGAAGACTAAAATTACAGCAACAGTTGCGATGCCAAGCAGGATGCCTTTGATATACTGCTGTTCCCAAGTGGATGCGGGGGTATCTTCCACCTGCAGTTTCTCTGCGGTGATGACTTCGGCCTCCTCGTAGGGGATGCGTGTCCCGCGAACGAGCAGGCGGTGGGTATTGATGCCAAAGGGGGTGCAGGTGACCAGCGTGCAATAGTCCTCACCCTCGGTGATTCCGAGGAAAGAGGTATCGTAAGGCAGGACGGTATGGATGGCATCCACCTGATAAGCAAGGGTTTCGTCCAATACCTGCAGGTAGAACACATCGCCCAGCTCCAGTTTGTCCAGATCGGAAAACATCTTCTGTGTGGCCATACCGGAATGCCCCGTCAGGACGGTGTGCGTACCTTTGCCGCCGACCGGCAGAGAACTGCCAAGAAGATGGCCAACGCCAATGTCCAGAGTTTTTGAATCAGTACCATGATAGATTGGCAGATTTACCTGAATCATGGGGATCTCAATATAGCCCATGATCCCATCACCTGCCAGATTCAGCAGGTTCTCGTAGTCCTCAGATGCCCACAGCAGCGCCTCTTTGGAGAATGCATCACTGAGCTGTGTGCCGGGAGAGATGGCTGCGTTATACTCATTTGCATAACGTTCGGCCAGAATGATTTCAGAATTGTCGACCTGCCGCAACACTTCCAGATATTGTGTATGGATCTCAGACTGGTGCCGGCTGTTATACCAGTTGCTGATCAGCGGATACAAAGTGATCCCGAGGGCAAACAGGAATACCAGTATGGCGCAGGCAATTGTGAGCATCTTACGCGCTTTGGAAGAAAGACGGATGGATTTCGGAACTTTTTTCGGCATAAAGATGTCAAAATCCTTTCCTTTATAAGTGTAGGGACGGGAAGGAAAAGCCAGTTCATCAGTTATAGCTTATGAACCATAGAACGGGAACGGAGGGGACGCTAGTTCCCCTCCGTTATCTGCGCTTAGTTGGAGTTACACTTCTTCCGGAAAACCATCACGATGACAACGGCCGCGCAGGCCATCAGCAGGATGCCGATGATACTGAATGCCATAGTGCCGGAATCGCCGGTCTGCGGCAAATCAAAACCGCGGGTATTGATGACCTTCAGGGGAACAATGGCGTTTGCGCTGCCGTCATCGTCCAGCATGTTGACATCCTTGCTGTCGACAGTGGCGGATGCGGTCAGCAGGTGGTGCTCCAGATGGGGCTGAGGCATATTCTTGAGGTTGCCAGTGCCTTTGATAATGGCTGCATACCGGGGATCGTTCTGAACCAGCCCCAGCAGGTCGGAGGAGTAGATGTCACACAGTTCCGTGGCTTCGACCTGAGAAATGACGATTTTGATGTTGTCCTTGAGCAGCGTGTAGCCATTATCGGTTCGGACTTCGGTTACAGTATAAGCATCGTCCTCTAAGCCCTTGACAATGACCAGCCCCTCACCGTCAGCGTTTTTGACGGGAATGAAGTGCGTAGCGTCGTTCTTGTCGGCTACATGTCCGACCACATAGTAGACGCCCTCGTCTTTGTTCAGTTCCGCTTTGACGTAGTACTTATCGGAATCATTCTGCATGATGAATTCAACGTTGGCATAGTTGCCCTTGGCGTCGGAAAAGAGCTTTACCAGCTCTACGGCGTAAGTGAAAATGTGCGCGTCGTCAACCAGCGTGTCGTAGTAATCCTGAGAAGAACGCTTCCAAAGCATGACAACTTCATTGGGATTACCGGAATTGCCGTAAACAACGGAATCATCAGAGTGCATGGTGGCCTTGTAAGTGATACGGACGGTGCAGTCGGAGTAACCGGAGTTTATCATGGAGGCACCGGTGTAAACGCGCTTGTTGGTGTTGATCTCGTTCAGACCCTGAGCGGTCATTTCAATGGTCATAACGGACTCATTCTTGGAGGTGCTGGAATAGGTCACATTGAAGTAGCCCTTGGACTCATCCCAGCTATCCAGCAAATTGGTGCAGGCGGCGTCGGAGAAGAACTCAATGAGAATATCGTTTTTGTTATAGCTCAGACCGGGAGACAACGTATCAATAAACGCCAGCTCGCTGAAGTAGGTACTCTTGCTGGTAATGGACGCGAGCGTGGAGAGGATCTGGTAGTCGATGACGTCACCGTCAGAAGCGGTTCCGGTGCTGGCATAGCCATCGGTGATGTCGTTGGTGGTACCCTTGTGTTTGCCGGTGTCGTTCACATTTTCCCGCAGGCTTTTGGTAAGGGTAGGAATGCCGGTCAGGTTTTTCGGATAAATGGTCACATCGTAGAGCCAACGGGTATTGCCATCGGTGGCATTGCTACCGGAAACAGGACTCATCGGAATGCTGAGGAAAAAGGGGGCGCAGGTGGAAGTAACCATTTCAGGACACTTGGTCTCGGCAATGATATAAAGACCCAGATCCAGATTGTTGGCCTGAGACTTACCGTAGGCATCGGTCAGGGGCATTGCGGTACCGCCATTATTGGCAACGTAGGTTTCCAGTGCGTTCTTAACGGTGGTGGAATTGTTCTGCAGAGCCTGTGCCAGAGCGTCAATCAGGACGTCGCTCTGATAGTAGTATTTTGCGTTATCCAGATGGTCTGCATTGGGATAACGATCAGCGCCATTTTCCAGCCCCAAAGCAGTCAGCAGGTCTGCACCAACAGCCTTGTCGATGCCATACAGAATTTCAATATGGTTATCGGCAGCTCCATCGTTGGCGGACCCGGTGTACTGAATAATGTCGCCGACGCGCAGGTATGTGAACTCGACGCCCTTCACGGCATAGCCGTAGCTGACCTCGCCATTGCCAAGATCAGAGCTGTTATCACTATCGCCGGCACGTTTGGACTCGCCCAGAGTTTTGTTGACGTTCTCGTCGTACACGCCGGTGGAAACGTAGGAGGAATCCCACACACCATCCTTTTCTGCGTTTGTAAGGTCGTATTTATACAGAGTAAGGCTGCCCTTGGCATCGAGGTCAATGGCTGTATTGGAGACATCAGCAGCATGGGCGGCGGGGACGCAGGAAACGATCATCATGATCGCAAGGCACATGGCCAGAATCTTTTTGACAGACTTCATAATGGTTAATACATCCTTTCAGTGTTGAAAAAGTAGTTTGTTGGTTGGCATCCATTTTGGAAAAAGAAAAGGCGCCCGGGGGACCTCGGCACCAGTAGAAAAAACGCATATTCATTTTCTCCTGTTACTGCTTCTTACGCTTGGTCACGAACAGAATCGCACCGCACAGGCTGCAGGCCAGAATCAATGCGATGGGCATGAGACCCAGAGACTTGGAGCCGGTTTCGGGAAGTTCATAGGTACGTACATTTACGACGGTCAAATCAACGGTGTACTCCCTATCGTCAGGCAGCCCGCCTTCATAGGCGATATCCGCAAGCAGCTGAAAACCATCGGGTGCGGCAGTTTCGGTCAGACGGTAAAGGCGTTCCGGATGCAGCCCGGTGAATTCTACCAGCCCGGTTTTATCCGAGATGAGGCGGCCATCTGTGAGGCCCTCACTGGAGCAGGTGCCTTCTTTCGCATAACCGGAGTTGGAATAAACAACGGGCAGCCAAGAGGTACCGTCCACGGACCATTCCAGCAGGAACTCAGCGCCAGCCAGAGGCTCACCTGTGGTATCGACCTTCCGAATTGCGATCTTGCCGGAGCGGAGAGAATTTGTGAAGCGTACCTCAGCAGTCTTCCCTTGGACGACAGTGACGGATTGGGGATTTTCCGAAACGCAGATGTAAGGGCTGTCATCGGGGATTACCTCCTCAACGGTATAAGTACCGGGATAGAGGTTCTCACTGACAATGAGACCGGATGCGTCCGTGACGAAGGGCGAGCCTTTTATTTCATTGCCGTTGGTGTCTCTGACGATGAAAGTCCATCCCTCAAGAGAGCCGCTGGAGGGCATGGACTTTATGACTTTGATTTTGCCGTACTGGGTGTTGACAAAGGTGATATCCACATCTTTGTGGGGCAGAATTTCAAACTCTTTAATGGACTCATCCGCAAGCCAGTACTCATTTTCAAAGCGGCCTTCGGTGTCTCCGGTTTCTCTGGCATAATAGATGCCGGGGTCAAGGTATATGCCGACCTTGCCGTCGGCATTTGTGGTAACGGTAGTCACCTTTTGGGTACATTCTTTATCGGAGTAAATGGTGATCTCCCAGCCCTCAAGGGACTCGCCGGTATTGGTAGACTTATGGAACCAGCCCAATCCCTGCTCACGGTTATGCCATGCATCTTCTGTGGCCTTGCCTGCGATGATCGTGACGGAGTGGTATCCCAGTTCGCAGTTCCAGTAGTCGTCACCGTTGGAAAGCTCTAAAACGGTGTAGCTGCCGGGCTTTAGCTTGCCGGTGCTGGCATATCCCGTTTCGTCGGTGGTATAGTCGCCCACGACATTCCCGTCCGAATCCTGAACGCGGAAGGTCCAGCCTTCAAGCTGATTGCCAGTGTTCGTCGTCTTACAGAAAACCAGAATGCCAAATTGTTCGTTGGTGTATTCGACTTCGGACTGTGTACCGGCAGTAACTGTAACCTGCTTTTCGACAACAGCATCGTAAGTCCAGTATGTTTCATCTCTGTCGTGAATCTCAACGACGTAGTATGTGCCGGGTTCGAGCTTACCGGATGCTGCATAGCCGTCCTCGCCGGTCGTAATGGTTTCTACCAGCTCCCGATTGGCATCCAAAATCTGGAAATTCCACCCTTCGGGGCTTCCGTCAATGGCATTCTTTTTTACGCGAAGATCGCCATTGTGGGTATTGCTGAAGGTCACAGACACAGTCGAATTTGCTTTGACGGTAATAGCCTTGACAGAAGAATCGCAGACCCAGTAAGGATCATCCACTGCGATTTCTTTCGCGTACAGTTTCTGCGGGGTCAGGCCGTCTATCAAAATGGTACCGTCTGTGCCTGTCGTAAAGGGGGAGCCTTCAATGGGTTTGGTGCAGGCAACATCCGTATAGATCCCGATTTGCCAGCCGGAGAGGTTCTCTCCTGTATTGGTCTGCTTGATCAGTTTGACGGAACCGGGTTCCAGAGAGTTGTGAAAGCTGACAGAGGCGGTGGTACCGTAGGTGATCGTCACCTTTTGGGGGTTGTCGCTTGCACAGCTGTACATTGCCTCAATATCATCGTCACGGTGTCCAAGCTCCTTGACATAGTAGGTGCCGATTTCCAGACCGGTAACGGAGATGGCACCCTTGGAATCCGTTGTATGGGGGCCGGACACCAATGTGGTGCAACCGGAATCGGAGTAGATTCCAAATTCCCAGCCTGCCAGATTCAGCCCGTCGCTGGTCGTTTTGGTCAGACTGAAGTTTCCGGTTTTGATCTTATTGATGAAGGTAACAGAGGCTGCTGCACCCCCGGCGATGGTTACTTTCTGCGGATTGGTGCCGGAACACACATACTTCTCGTTTACAGAGGAATCCGTGTGGCCGATTTCTTTCACATAGTAGGTACCCGGGGTGATGCCGTCGACCGAAATGCTGCCGTTGGCATCCGTTGTATGAGGGCCGGAAACCAGAGTCGTGCAGCCGGAATCGGAATAAATGCCAAATCGCCAGCCGGAAAGATTCGACCCGTCATCCGTTTTCTTTGTCAAAGCCAGCCTGCCGGTATTGAGCTTGTTCACGAAGCTGACAGATGCCGTGCTGCCGTTGATAATCGTAACCTTCTGAGGATTTGTGCTGGAGCATACGTACAGGCCCTCAATACCGGAATTGGTATGCCCCAATTCTTTGACATAATAGGTGCCAGCGGTAAGACCGGTAACGGAGATCCTGCCGCTGGAATCTGTCGTGTGAGGGCCGGAAACGAGGCTGGTGCAGGCGGAGTTGGAATAGATCCCAAACTTCCATCCGGATAAGTTCTTACCATCTTCCGTGGTTTTCGTCAGGCTCAGATTGCCAATCGCCTGACCTTTTAATTTGAAATAGGCGTTCAGCGTACCGGACTCAGGACGGTACAGGTTGATCGTTGTCTGGTAAGAGGAGCCGGACATGTACCAAAGAGAATAGGCCGAGTTTTCAGCAGAAGGAATCGTCTTCGTCGCTTTGAAGACAGTAGACTCGGAGATGGTGCCAGTCTGGGAGATATAAAGTGTGTTGCCGGATTTACGGAACTCTGCGCCATTGCCGTTCGTGAAGCTGAACCCGGACAGAACTCCATTGGAGTCATAGACACTGGTTTCATCTCCGGTCAGCGTAATGGTGGGTGCGGAGCTGCTGGAGCTGGAGGTGAAGCTCGGAATCTTCAGGGCAGCCTGAACGCAGCTGACCAGAGTGTTATAGTTCGGAGCAAAGTAAGATACGGAGGCAGCACCGGCGTTGTAGAAAATGTTGCCTGCAGTTCCGCTTTCGTTGGCAGAATTCAGGACGAATGTTTCCGGATCCCGGAGGCCGCACACAATTTCGTAAATGAGGAACTGCGTTGCGATTCTGAGCGGGACGTTGGGATTGTCGTCTTTGTACGTCGTGGTGACGCTGATGGAGTGATCCCACATTTCGTCGCTGTAAAGAAGAATCAGACCAATGGCCTTTCGCCTTGCTTCCGGCAGGGAATACCATGCGGTTGCACCGGCGGTGCTGCCGCTGCCGGTAAGTGTGACATCCCGGTCGACAGAGTTGCCGGATGTACTTGCGGCATAGTTTTTGTAAGGCTCAATACAGTACAGCGGATCGTCTGCATAGGCAATGTTATTGTACCGGGCGAAATGCCAGCCCAGATTTTTGATATATGCCGTTTTCGCGGAACCGGTTCCGTTGGGCTTATAAGTAACCGAGACCTGACTGTTCAGCACCGTTGTGTAGTTGCCGTGGTCGGCATAGTCAAACAGCAGGACGCCTGCAGATGTGCTGGCGGTTGTCGCAATCCCGTATTCATTGTCAGGCTGGGAATCAGGTGCGCCTGCGGAGCTGCCTTCTGTTTCTTCAGAAGGATCTGACTGAGGGGGTGTGGTCGTGGGGGATTCGGTGGATGCAGTTGTTTCCGTGGCTTCCGGTTCTGTGGGGGTACTTTCATCATTGTCGGCTGCATAAACCGACGGGATGAGGCTTAGCACCAGCACAAATACCAGCAGCAACGAAAGCAGCCGCTGACAAGGTGTTTTCATGTGGTTGTCATCCTTTCTCAAGTTGGGGTAGAAAAAGGCCCCAGTCCAAAGAACTGAGGCATTGACTTCAAATGTGGAATTGGTGTCACTGCCTGAGTGACTGCCTTGGCTTGGCGGGCCGGCTTTTCCGCTGAGCGTTCTGTCAGAATCAGTCTGGTGTACGGGCTTTATCTGCGGGAATTCAGGACCCTCTTCACGGAAGGCTGAGGCGCCTGCGGTCGTTTCGGAATCAGTCTGGGATACCGGCAGACGGCCAAAACCAGTATTACGGCAGCGGATAGAGCAGCAATCGCTTTTTTACATGTACATTTCCTCCTGCTTGCATGATCTAATCAAAATTGCAGGGAATTGCAGTGCTCAGTGTGCGAGCTGATAATACCCGCGTACAGCTTCATCAACACACCGGTCAAGAATTTCAAAAAATCTGGTTTTGGTCATCTGAGCATCAAGCCAGTGCGTCGCACGATAGTTATAGCAGCTGAAGTTTTCGTTGACGGAATGACTGCCCAGAACGCTGCGCAGATTCATCTCGTTGGAACGATCTGCCAGCATGGCTTTCTCTCCGTCCAGAGGCCGTGCGAGGTAAAAAACCATCAGCGGATGCAGCTCCGAGAAGCTGATCTGGAGGTAAAAGTCACGGTAGGTCGTCATGAGCGAGGTTTCATCCTCGGCAGCAACATCCAGCAAGCTGTAAATCATTTTCCGGGTATTATCAGACAGCTCCTTTCGGCGAACCAATTCCTCTTTCGGCAGTTCGCATTGGGTCATAAGGATACCTTCTTTCAGAGTTATTTGGGAATGGTGACATAGGTGATATTTCCCCAAACAGTCTTCTGCTCCATATCGACACCTGCGATTTTCACGACTACGCGGGCGCCCTTGGGCGGCCTTGCGCGATATGGGAACCTACATCTGCATTCAGCACCCATATCCAGACGCACGAAGATACCGGTGCTGTCCGTCAGCGTAACGGTACCGGCATAGTTGCTGTTCACCTCGATTTTTTCGAGAGCTTTATCCACAGGATTGGCAGCAACTTGTTTTACGGAAGCAGCTACACGGATGTCATCCGGGTCATCCCGATTGAGTTGGGTGACTTTCACCAGTACCCGGTCGCCGGGTTCATAGTAGCCCATGGCATCGGTAAGCCGTACATAGCTCAGCTCCCGCAAGGGAATGTAAACGTCGATACCAAACAGATCCACGAAAATGCCATATGGAATGACGGACATGACTCTCGCTTCGCAGCAGAGTCCTTCGTAGATCCGGTATGTGCCGTCACGGGTCTGATTCAGGTAGTAATGCCGGCGCTTCGTGGCCATAGCATCCTTCCGGCTGCCGACTGCCAGACCGGTATTGCGGTCAATGCCTTTGACAACATAATCGATTTCAGATCCGAGTCGCTTGGTAAGCAGGTAATGGTAGACTTCATAGGGATCCTGTCCCCGTAAATCCTTGGGCAGATCGACGATCATGGAAGCCATAATGATGACCTTATAATCGCCGTGGAAAATCACGGCGCGGGGTTCCCCCAAGCCAGAGTGCTTTTCAACGCCCTGAATCTTATCGGTAAGGTAGCGGCCGGTTTTCAGAGACTCGACCAGATCCAGAAACTTATCTCTGGCCTTATCGATCTCAGTTTGGATGCCGAGCGCGTCATCAATCGCCAAAACTTCCATATTGGGCATGGGAACATTGAGCCGTTGCCTTGCCTGCCGGGGAGATATGGTGGAATGAGGAGCTTCGTTGCTGCCTTCGGGATTTCCGGCGATCTCGCCGGTGGATGCTTGATGCCGGGGCGGAACTTTCAGGACAGAATCGGTCTGGGACGGTTCACTGTTTGGGGTTACGGGCATATCGTCGGGCGGTAGGCTGTTTTCGGTTGTGGACATAGGTTTTCCTCCTTTTGATAAATTAAAACTCGACGGGTGGCGTATCAGAGCGACTGAGTTTCCTGCCGCGTGACTCCCGTTGTGGCTTTTTGTCCGGCTCATTTTCAGAACCGGTCTGGGGTGTGGGCGCATAACTGGTTCTCGGGCAGTAATCCATGATGGAAGCCCGGACCATTTCCTTGGACATGGGATGGCGGGTATAGTCAAACTTGTTCAGCAGCAGTAGATTCTGACCGCGGATAATGACCAGCATTTGTTCATGCGGAAGCCGAAGAACTTCATCCGGGGTGAGAAGCTTGCGCTTCCCCTGACCCTGTGTTTCCCGGTACTGGGGAATCACCTGCGTGACGGCAACGGTTTTCTTCACGGTCATGGTAGAATCCACAACGATGCACATTTCGCCGCTGCGGTCAGATATGTAATCCGCAGTGACGTCATCCGTACAGCCGAGCATAAGCTGGATGTCGCAGTTGCCGATGATTTCGGACCAAAGGTTGTTGGGATACCGGTTCTGAAGCTGACCAAGGCTCTGAACGGCGAGCATGACCCGAATATCCCGGGAGCGGATGACGCTCAGGGAACGGCAGAAATCTGAGCCGTCCGGTGCGCCGCCGATCCGGCCGATGTTGTTGAACTCGTCCAGAATCAGATTCACGGGTACAGGACACCGTCCGCCGGGGGAAAGGTCTGCAAAGCGGGTTAGCTTGATAAACAGGAATGAAAAGAAAAGCGAGGAAAGGAATGCCATGGATGTTTCCTGATCGCTGAGAATGATGTAGTAGGCGCATTTGTGACTGCCCGGTGCGGTAAGGTCAATGTCGGAGAAAGAGACAAGCTGCTTCACAGCTTCGTTCTGGAGTACCTGCAATCTGGTACCCAGACCGAGAATGATGCCGGATTTGACCGTATCACTGGACTGGGAAAACAGATTGAAAGGCGCCCGGGCCGGATGATCCGGCGGCAGTTTCTCGAACATGATGGTCAGCGTTTTCTCGGAATTGTGGGTCAGCAGCTGGTAGACATAGGCCAGATTCTTCCGCTCCGGCGGGAGCGTCTTGTCCAAATCGGTGTAGAGAACCAGCGCTTTCAGCAGGTTCGCCTCGCCGTTATCCCAGAAATGATCGCTTTTGCCGTTGCTTGTGTTGCCGATAATGACGTTTGTGAGGACCTGAGCCATCATGGTGTTTCCGTTCAGGTCGGACATGCAGTTCCATGAGTCACCGTGCAGGGGGTCAACCAAGTTCAGCACCTTGACCTCATACCCGTTTTTTCGGAATAGCTCGGAAGTATCGCTGTACATCTCTGATTTCGGATCCGCAATCAGAGCGGACTCGCCTCGGCGTATGATGGAAAAGAGTGCATTGCGAATGACGGCTCTGGACTTCATGGTGCCGGATGCGCCGAAGATGGCGCAGTGACGGTTGAGGCGGGTGTTCTCCGGCAAACATACCAGCTGGCCTTTTCGCTCACCAAGAATCATACCGGTAGCCCTTTCCGGTGTGGATAGTTCCAAAACGGATTTCAGTTCCTTCTCTGTCATCCAATCCGCGGTACCGTAAGTGCCGGCCTTGCTCTTGGTGAAGCCCCGGTCGTCATACTGGTTTTGGGAGAACTTCTCGTGAACCTTTACATAGATCACAAGATATGTCGTATAAAGGACGGAGTACAGATCTTCTCCGTTGCCGGGTTTCTTCCGGATAACCGCAAGAGCTTCATGGATGCGATCTACCAGATATCGGGTCTTCATCATGGCATTTACCCGACTTTCGATCCGCGCATTTTCAAGGGAGGTCTGGATATCGATTTTCTCCGCCAGAGCATCGATGTCATGTACAGGGACTTCCAGCTCATCGGACAGTTCTCCGGGGATGCATTCCAATACCCAGATAATCAGACGATACTGGCTCAGCAAGACCTCGGTATTGTGATATGCTCTCTGTGCAGTATCCTTTTTGGCTTTCCGGACACGCTCGTTGTCGATGTTATGATCTTCAAGGACACCTTTCCGTGTCAGGAAATCTACAAAGGAGGCAGATTGCAGCTGAATCTGCTCCTCCTGTGCATCGTATAGTGACGGCTTTTTACTTTTCATGGCAAAATCTCCTCGTTGTTGTAATTGTGGTTTTCAACTTGTGTACATGGTCCTCTGATTTCATGCCCAGAACGGAAAAAGCAGGGGGTTCCCTCTAACATACCCGGGCAGGCATAATGGTAGTTCCTACAATGCTCACAGTTCCAACCATGAGAAAGATACGCGCGCGTTATGGGGTCAGAAAGCGCAACGCGGCATTCTGAAATCTCAGGGACAGGTTGCATCTGCTGAGACAAAATGACCGCTCTGCTATACCATGCAACCATGTGATTTACACGTAGGTTCTCACTGCCGCCCTTGCACTTATAAGCTGAGCAAATAAGTATTTTACGCAAAATACGCATAACTATCTCCTGCTCCGGAAGCTGAATATCAGCTCCGGTCGGGTAGGAAGCGTTAAACACGAGACAGCCATAGGAACTGGGCAGCCGGTACAGAGAAAAGACATCCCCATGCTTTTTGAAGAACCTCCATACCTTTGTTTTCTCCCAGCCCCAACGCTCTCCCAGCGTTTCCAAAGTCAGGACGCTCCCGAATCTACCGTATTGCACGACAGGTGCAAGAAACGAGAAGGCGTTCCCATAGTCCTCATAGGTGGTATGACACCACAGATCAAGCCATGCATCCGCTTCATCGAAAACTCTCTTAGCGTTTGCCAGCCGCTGCGTAATGTTCCGCGGCAGGCATAGAAAACCATACCCTGTGGAAGCGTAAACGGTCCCGGACATACATTCAGCCCCGGAACACTTAACCACCCAATCGGTGATCTCATAGGTCAGCTTTTTTGTCTGGCTGTCAAGAGAGTATTTCAGAAAGCCAAGGGAGGAAAGCTCGCCGAGTATCTGCAGCGCCTTGGTACGGCTCCTGACACCCAGAATACTCTTGAGACCGACAACACCACCCGCCCACATTCCGGGTGCTACGGGATTGCTGTGGCCGCAGTAACTGGCATTGCCCTTGCGGAAGGCTGCGCGGAAGGCAAGCATGGCCCAGTAGGCCATCAGCCCTTTTCCCATATCCGGAATATCTCTGGGCAGCTTGACCCACTGATATTTGCGCAGACACTTCATGTTGCTTTCCTCCCTGTGAAATAGAAAAGGCCAGCAGGATGCTCCTACTGGCCAGTTATGCTTTTAGATTCGGACGATCAAACCGACGAGATCATCCGTATCGACGCCGACGAGATACCAATCGTTTCCCATTTCAATACGAGTGGAAACCCATCTCCCATTGATCTTTACATCTAAGGTTTCACCGCAATGCAATCCTCCGTAATAGTTATTGGGAGAGAAGCGAATGTCCATCCGGCCTGTGTCTCGCTGCGGCACCAATGTTCCTATTTTCATAATCCGAATATGTCACTATGCTAAAAGGCCCCGAACGGTGTGACAGAAACCGTCCGGGGTCCCATCCTGTGTGGCAGGATTTGGAAAGTTGCGCTATATCAAATTATGTGGAGCTATTCGGATGCTCCGAGCAAATGAGAAATTATCACCTCCAATGTGGGAGAAGTTAAGAATCGGACTTCCCGGAGTACACAGCTATGCATAGTTGCATTTGTTGCTGCATCGCTTTTTGATTCTGACTGTCAGGCCGGTGATATCTTTTGTTTCAATACCAATCAGGATCCAGTTGTCAGCCATCTCAAGCCGTGTCGGGATCCATTCTCCGTCTACCCGCACTTCCATTCGCGTTCCGCAGGAGAGAAAACCGTAGTAGTCATTTAAGCCAAACCGAATGTTCATGCGACCGCTATCGGTGTCCAGTACAAGCGTTCCCTGCCTTGTGGACGCCTCTTTTCCATCGGCGGCAAGCGACGCCATTTGCTCAATATGATACTGCTGCCGAAGGTATTCATCAAAGATAGTACGGCGGATTAGTACCTTCTTGCCTATCTTGTAGACAGCGCCTGCTTCGTGAGCCAATCTGGTGAACATCTTCAAGCCCAAACCGTAATAATCTGCGCCTTGATAGTAGGTGATAAACTCATGCTTCATGATCTCAATATCCTCATCATCCAGCTTATCAGAAAACATCCACAGGTTCCCGCTCATTGTTTTTCCTCCGCTTGCGTAAGGGTACTGGGCTCGTGAAACTGCTCCAGATACTGATCGAAGATATCCCGGTTAATCAGCACAGTGCCATCGATACGATAAATAGCGCCTGCTTTGTTGGCCATCTCCAGAAGCTTCTTATGGTGGATGCTGTAAACAATCTCCGCGTCTTTATACCTTAGAAATTGCCGGCGCAGCCTCTTTGCATGCTCACGAACATCGTTTCGCTTTCCAAGTTCAAAGTATTCTTTTGTCTGTTCACTGATCATTCGTTCAAAATCCTTTCAAATTGGAATTTGTCAAGACAGATGCTGCAACCTGCAAAAAGAAAAGGACACTTTCTGGAAATTCGTACAGAAAGTGTCCTCAAATGATACATGCTGTTTTGCGCTGGGGTCTAACAAAACTTCATCCTGCGTCACATCACTTCGTATTGATATACGAAATTGTTGTCAATTTGTTGTCAACTGAAGAATATGAGGGCAAAAGTTATTGCAGCGCAATGACTTTTTAGTCTTGGGGCTTCATAGTCGGGAACAGGATAACCTCCCGAATCGTATCGGCGCCGGTGAAGAGCATGACGGCGCGGTCGATGCCCATGCCCATGCCGCCCGTGG
>OKSB01000129.1_pt1 | contig 76688 bp, 118 predicted proteins | sample 1601171 | NCBI WGS metagenome assembly OKSB01 (sample SAMEA3541496, study PRJEB24748) | human gut metagenome | biome: human gut; feature: human-associated habitat; material: faeces | place: China | collected 2012 | reverse complement strand
CGTCTGGTAAAACATTTAAGTGCAAAGTCGCGGTCAAAAATCGGAGTAATAAGCCGAAAGGAAGCATAACATATTATGCAGAATCGGCGCCGTATGGAGCAGTCGGAATTTTTAGAAATAATTATGATTATGCTGTTGATATGGAAGTGACTTTTGTATATTATTTGAACGGTGTTATGGTGGGCAGAAGCCAAGATCGTAATTTCGCATTTGCTGCTCATTCCCAGTGTGCTATGCAAGGGTGGAACAGTGACTTGACATGGGATTCCTTTAAGATAAGTATTAAAACTGAAAAGACCTACAACATCATAACAAATACACCAGGAATTACCTATAACTCAAATTTTGGTAGTGGAAACGTTATGGTTGAAGTAAGAAATAATGGGAAAAAGAACAGTTCGACGCAAATAGGAATTGTATTTTACAAAAACAATAAAATTGTAGGATGCGATTCTGCTTATCCTCATGTCGAAAATCCAGGAGATACAGATTATGTTGAATTTAAATTTCCGTTTGATTTAAATGATGAAGATATCGTTCCCGATAGATACAAAATATATGTAAATAATTCATATATTTACACATGGGAGAGATAAAAGAGCCGGGGAGAAATCTCCGGTTCTTTCTTTTTTTGCCCGAACATCATATGTAAAAATATGGAATCATATTACATCAAAAAAGTATAATGAATAATCATAAAGCGTCTATCTTTGATAGGCGCTTTTTTCATGCGCAAAAATGAGGTGATTATTCAATGGCAGACGTTTTTATAAAAATTAATGGTGTAGCGATGCCTTGTCCGTCCTCTTTTACCTGGGGGCTTCAGGATATATCAGCGTCAGAATCCGGAAGAACAGACGATACGATCATGCATAAGAATCGTGTTGGGCAAAAGAGAAAACTGGAAATAGGTTGGAACGCACCGGAATGGGAAAAAGCTTGCAAAATCGTGCAGGCGGTCAACCCAGAGTACATTTCTGTTGAATATCCCGATCTCTTGTCTGGAAACAAACACGAAGTCCGAACCTTTTATGTTGGCGACCGGTCCGCTCCTTTTAAGTGTTGGTGGATTGGAAATCAACGAATGGAAGGATTGCAATTTGACCTGATCGAAAAGTAGGAGGTGAGAGATTGAGAGATATTTCAAACAGATTCAAGAATGAACAGGATAACGATAACAGGAATTATTTAAAGTACGCAGACATAACGCTGACGGATGGAACGATTATCAATCTTACCAACGCTGATTTTTGGTCAAACGGTATGAAGTTTGAGGATTCCGTGTCTGACGACAACGTTTTCAAGATCGGGTCCGCAAATATCAACACATTGAATCTGTCAATCAATAACTTTGACGGAAAGTATACAGACTATGATTTTACAGACGCTACGGTGATCTGCTATGTAGGAATTGAACTTGAGTCAGAAGATACCAGTGCATTGCTCGATACCACCGGTGATAAGATTCTGGATACGGTCGGTAATGAAATCATAGTACATAAGAATGCTTTGATAGAAAAAATCCGAATATGCACAATGACGGTCATAGATACTCCGTACCAGAATACTACGATCATCGAACTACAATGTGAAGATAACATGTGGAAGTTCGACCGTGATTATTCAGCAAGTAAGCTGAGGTATCCAGCAACAAGGAAACAAATAATACAGGATGCTTGCAAAGTGTGCGGAGTAACACTGGACACGCTTAATTTCTATCAAGATTCTTATCAGATACCAGCAAGGCCCGATGATGAGACGCTGACCTTCAGACAAGTTATAGCATGGGTATGTCAGATCGGATGCCAGTACGCCAGATGCGATAAATACGGCAGATTGACTATAAAATGGTATGATACGGAAATTGCTGATGCGGACAGAGTAGTTATAAAATCCACTAATGGTTTTACCCCGAACCTGGACGATGTAGTGATAACTGGTGTGCAGGTAACAGAGTATCTGGAATCCACATCTGAAAACGAAGAAGCGAGTTCGTATCTGTATGGAGAAGAAGGATATGTTCTGAAAATCAGTGAAAACAAACTGATTCCGCAAGGAACCGGAGAGGTTGTCGCAAGTATAATCGGTGAAAAATGCATCGGTATGTCTTTTCGGCCGTTTGAAACGGAATGTTTGACCGATATAGTTCTCGAAGCCGGTGATGCTGTTTTAATCACCGACCGAAAAGGGGAAAAATATAAAAGCTTTTTGACAAACGTCGTGCTGCAACCGGGGTCGTTTGAGCAGATTTCCTGCAATGCCGAAAGCGCAGCCCGGAATAGTTCAAAGACCTATTCACTTGTAACGCAAGCGGCTGTCGATGCCAGAAAGTCCGTTTGGAGAGAGCGGACTGACCGAGAGCAGGCATTGCAAGAGTTTAAAGACCGGCTGGACAATTCCACCGGTGTTTATACCACGGTCCAGACTCAGCAGGACGGTAGCAAGATTTTTTATTTGCATGATAAACCCACACTTGCAGAATCGCAGGCTGTATGGAAGATGACCGCAGAAGCATGGGGCGTTTCGACAGATGGTGGTCAAACATGGAACGGCGGAATGACCGTTGATGGAGATACGATAGTAAGGATTTTGAACGCTGTTGGTGTTAATGCTGACTGGATTAATGCCGGAGCAATCACGGTAACAGACGCCGACGGAAACATCATCTTTTCTGTGGATATGGACACGAAATCCGTATATCTCGACGGAAGTGTTCAAATTGGTGGGGGAAAATCCCTTAATCAAACATTTGCAAATTATCTCCAAGAGAGTAAGGATTATTCAGACGGAAAACTGTCTGACTACGCCGAAACGGTAACTGGTTCACTGGGAGAGTTGCAAGACCAGATAGACGGTCAGATTGAAACGTTCTACTACGATTATGAACCTACACTCCAAAACAAACCTGCATCAGACTGGACAAGTGCAGCAGAAAGAAAGAAGCACATCGGTGATTTGTTCTTTAATAAAACAACCGGTTACGCATATCGTTTTATGCAGGACGGAGCAACGTGGGGTTGGACATTGGTACAAGATACCGATATCACGAAAGCTATGAAAGCTGCTGAGGACGCACAGGATACCGCAGATCATAAGCGTAGAGTGTTTGTGACAAAACCGCAGCCACCTTACGATATCGGTGATTTATGGTCGCAGAGTGAAGATGAAGGTGGAGATATCCTTACCTGTACAGTTTCAAGAGCAAAGGGAGCATCTTATGTTCAGTCAGATTGGCAGAAGCTGAATAAATATACCGATGATACAAAAGCAGAAGAGGCTCTTGAGGCTGCATCTCTAGCCAGAAACATGACCATGCAGCTTGATAACGACTATCAGGGTATCCCAGTTGACAGCGACGGTAACTATACAGAGTTCCCGGAGTGCACCACAACAGCGACCGTTATGTACGGTACACAGGATATCACGGATAACTGTACGTATACGATTACGACGTCGCAGAACATACAGGGACATTGGAATAAGGAGAATAAGACGTACACCGTCACCGGCTTGACCGCAGACAGCGGATGGGTGAACATCAAGGCTGCATATCTGAATAACCTTGTCGTATCGAAACAGTTTTCGCTTGCGAAACAGTACGCCGGCAAAGACGGAGCGAACGGCATCCCGGGAAAAGACGGTAAAGACGGAAAGACACAGTACACGCACCTTGCTTATGCCAACAGTGCGGATGGAACGAAAGACTTTTCGGTATCTGACGGAAACCGTGAATATATCGGCATGTACGTGGATTTCGTGGAAGCTGACAGCACTGACCCGGCGAAATACACTTGGTCACTGATTAAGGGAGCGGATGGTGCACAGGGTGTACCGGGAACACCGGGAGCGGACGGAAAGACACCGTACTTCCACATCGCATACGCGAATAGCGCTGATGGTAGAACAGGTTTCTCCGTGGATGATAGCGTCAATAAACTGTATATCGGGCAGTACACCGATTACACACCGAATGACAGCACTGACCCGACAAAATACAGTTGGACGAAAATCAAAGGCGAGCAGGGAAATGCCGGAAGGACTTACTTCTTCCAGAGTAATGCAGATGTGTTACTGATGGGGGCAGATAAGAAGATAACACCGGCGCCGCTCATTGTGGATTCTTTCTACAGGGATGGAAACGGCGAGATTGCACAGACGCAAAAAGGTTGGTGGAAGCTTGAAAAATCCACCGACAACGGCGCTACATGGTCGGCACTCACGGTATCGCAGACTGCGGCACTTGACCGGTTGAGTATTAACGTCAATAACCTGTCGCTCAAGGCTCACAATATGCTCAAGGTTTCGCTGTATTTTGACCAGGCAAAAACGAAGCTTGCGGACTATCAGACGTTTTCCGTGGCGGTTGATGTGGCATCACTGACACAGGAACAGATAGTTGATATCCTATCAGACGGCGGAAAGTTCAAGGGTCTGTATTATGGCAAGGATGAGAGTGGAAACACGACACTGTATATATCTTTCAATGCCATGAAAGGTGGTGTTATCAGCCTTGGTGGCGTAAATAACGGTAACGGTCAGCTGAAAATTTACGATGAAAACGGAACATTGATATCAAGATTAGGGTACACCGGATATGTTGTGCACAACAAGAACACCGGAAACCCAATGGTTTCGCTTAACACTGCCGGATTACGATTGTATACGGGCTATACAGACGCAAAGAACTACAAGGCTTTGATGCTTGGAAAGTACGGATTATACGCACAGGATGTGTCTGATGGTGTTATTAGACTTTGGCAGGAAGGAACCGGCGACGGTTATGTTGTGAAATATCAAAACGACACGATTCGGATATATACCGACTATCTTACGGCTATGAGCGATGTAACCGTTAAGGGGACTACGGCATTAAAAGACGCTTATGTTACCGGAAAATTTACATTTAAAGATTATGGCGTAGAAGATTCAGGACAAAACATACGAAGAAGACCCGTGGCGTCAGTAACTAATGCAACAAATAGAGTAGCGCACTTGTCATCATCGGTAGAATCTGGAAAGGCAGCGTTAACTATATCGGCGCAATGGGGGTCAACCAACTATAGTTTGAGAAAGTTGTATAATGATTCCGCCTCCGATGTTAGGCTAAAGAAAAATTTTGAAGACTGCGAAGTGAATGCTCTTGATGCAGTTTGCAAAATGCCGGTGTGTTCGTTCGATTGGAAGGAAAACGGCGTTCATCAGCCACTTGGACTTGTTGCGGATGATTTGGAAAAGATAGACTCCTTGCTTGCACTTGGTGGCGGATATAACGAAGATGGAAGCATAAACGCAAAGCAGATTGACAGATTGCTTCTGACTGAGTACGCCATTAAAGCGATACAGGAACTCAGTGCAAAGGTTGACGAGCAAGAGAAACGTATTAAGGAATTAGAAAGGAGATTACAGTAATGGGTAAATTTAACGAGTACACACAGAAAGCAACACCGGCGGACAACGACACACTGATGATTTATGATGCGGCGGCGAAGGCAAACAAGCTTTCACCATTCAGCGGAATCTGGAACTGGATTGTCGGTAAATTGACCAATGCGGTCATTAGTAACTTGCAGACCAATAACAAGTCCGTGGTGGGGGCTTTAAATGAATTAAATAGTAAAACCTCAAAGCTTGCCTTGGAAGAAAACGTGACCAATATACAGGACTTGATAAGCAAAGCTTCATCTGGCACGTGCATTCTGTTCCACCTCTCTGGTGCTAACTATGCAGGGAATGATCTTCCTATTAGTGAGAAATATAAATATGGATCTGGAATTATTTTTTACCGTAATTCAAATTCATGCAAAATCGTATTATTTCCGGAAGAAATGAAGCCAGTCTGGAAAATGGCTAATTGGGCAAAATGGAAAGACTTCGCAAATAATATAGTCGATTAACAGTAGCTAATTCTTGGTCTTCCCATTTAGTTCATTAAAAATTTCATAAAAAGCTACCAATGGAGTGTGCGTTCTCCACGCAGAAACGTGGATTAAAATGTGAAAGGAGTTGACAGAATTGGAGATTAAAGGAATTGACGTATCATCCAATCAGGGAAAACCGGACTGGTCGAAAGTAGCTAAAACCGGTATCAAATTCGCAATCTTGAGAGTACATCAGAAAACCGGCGTTGACGGCTCATTCGAGTACAACTACAAAGGATGCAAGAGCAACGGAATCCTTATCGGCGGGTACAAGTATTCATATGCCCTGACGCCGGCACAGGCTATTGACGAAGCGGAAGATGTGATCGCCGCGCTCAACGGACGCGGACTGGACTTTCCAGTGTTCTACGACCTTGAGTGGTCTAATCAGCGAAAACTCGGCAAACAGGCTATCGAGAACATTGCAGTTGCATTTCTGGTAAGGATGAAAAAAGCCGGTTATAAGGTCGGCATATACTGCAACATGGACTGGCACAAAAACGTCCTGACTGATGCACTCAGAAAGTATGAGTGCTGGATTGCACGATATCCGGCGGATGATAATGGTTCTGTGCAAGAAAGGTTACGTCCGTCTGTCGGTGTGGGCTGGCAGTATTCAAGCAAAGGAAAAGTATCTGGAATCAGCGGAAATGTTGATATGGATGTGTTCTACAAGGACTATAGAGGAGCAACGCAGAAAGGAGAAACAACAGTGAGCAAAACAAAATTACAAAAATTCACAGAACTTGGTGATTATTACGCATCAAACGGCGGATACCTGGAAAAGAAAAGTAATGCTTATCTGGATGATTTTAAAAAAAATGCCGGATACAATAATTACACCAGATTTGCTCGTGATGTAAATTCCTGGGGACAGCCGGGCTGCCAGGCTCAGCCATGGTGTGCAGAGTATCAGTTCTGGAAACTGGTTAATGTTCTGGGAATCACAAGAGCATTGCAGATTATGGGCGGTGGATTCTATAACTGCAAGAGCATCACGAATCACGCAAAGAGCAATGGAACATGGCACAAATCGCCAAAAGTAGGTGCGTTGATCATATTCCGTAACGGTTCCCATGTTGGCTCTGTCCGCAGCTTCAATGGTAGTGTCGTATATACCAACGAGGGGAACACTTCCAGTGCTGCCGGCGTGGTAGCAAATGGCGGAGCTGTACGCAACAAATCCTACGCTATCAATGATTCTGCAATTGACGGATATGTTTGGATTGACTGGGGAAGTGAGGGGCAGACTGCGGCTTGGAAAGCGACTGGCACAGCCACTTCCGCAACAGACGATTTGTATGTCCGCGAAAGCCCGAACGGATATGTTCTCGGAAAAATCAACAAAGGAAACCGTGTTGAGATCAACGGAGAAAAGTCCGGCGCGTGGACTAGAATCAAGGTAGCCGGAATTGGAATCGGTTGGGCCGCTACCAAGTACCTTGCTGTTGACGGGGCAAAAAATGTGGCTGCAACTGCAACAACAATCGCCAAAAAGCAAGACAAGAACCAGAGGTTGTACACTGGACAGGTCACAGCTTCCAGTCTGAACGTCCGCACATGGGCTGGGGCAGAATACCCGAACATCAAAAAGTACCCAACGTTAAACAAAGGGAACAAGGTTGATGTTATGAATTTCACTCAAAAGGCAAGTAACGGTAGTTCCTGGTACTACATCCGCATTGCCGGAAAGTATTTTGGATTTGTTTCCGCAAAATACATCAAAAAAGTGTAAGAATTAAGCCCCTTGGAATTAATCTTTGGGGCTTTTGCACCAAATAATGTTCTGATTGATTTTTCCTTCAAAACAGGTTATACTATCAATAGTCACGCAGGGATTGAACTTATGATGTAAAGTTTCCTGTGTGGCTACGCACAAGTGAAGAGTGCAGACTGATTCCACCGTGCATGAACGGAAGAGCTGTATGTCCCAATTCGGGGGCTGTTAGCAGCGGCACGAGCGGACGGTCAAAAGTCAAAAAGAGTTGGGCCTAAAAACCCGACTCTTTTCTTACTCTTCGAGATATTTTTGATATATCTGTTCTATTTCTCTTTTTCGGTTCTGTGATATTGAAACGATATCACCAGAAATCATCTTGATGTCAGATGCAATGTTTGCGATGTAATCCATGTTTACGATATAACTGCGGTGACACCGGACAAAACGCCGATCCAGAACTTTTTCTATCTCATGCAGACGCCGGTAAAAGCCGTACTGATGCCTGTCCGTGCAATGAATGATGCACATTTGACCACGGCTTTCTATATATTCGATGTTTCTGAAGAAAACCCTGTGGAAATCACCTTTGAATTTTACAGTAAGCATCCGTTCTTTCAATCTTCCGAGCGTAGTATCAATTACGGAAAACACCCTTCCATTTTCATGCCCTTTGATAACATACTGCGCTGCCCGAACGTCAAAAGCATCACGCATATAACTGCCACTAACTGTCCAGAACATCAAACTGCCGGAGTAACCAGAGCCACGTAACTTATATGCTACATCAACACCATTTTCACCGTCTTTTAAAATGATATCCAACACGATTAAGTCAAACCATTCACCGTCTTTCACGTCATCCACAAGAGGGATGCCAGAGGTGTATTCTGAAATCTGATACGTCCGGTCACCCTTTTTCTTCAAAAATGACTCGGCCCTTGCTTTGAAATAATCAATGTCAAGCTGATTGTCGTCAAGTATTGCTATTCGCATTTATATCACACCCTTTTTTTTATTATGCGAAAACACACTATTTATTCAATTTACCAATTTTTATAGTGAAATGTTGTAGAATATATAATGTAGATGATGTTTATACAGACATTATACTACAGCAGTTTAATACTGTAAATGGGCTGAATTGCCGGAAATTTATCAAAGCTGCTCTCCTGTGATAAAAAAAGTGCTTAAATATCCGGCGGTCAGTCCATAAAAGATAGGTGATTTGATGAAACAAAAAACGAAAATACTCTTAATATTGATACTCGCAGCCGTATTGATAAACACTAGCGTTCGTTACATGCTTGTTGAGTTTCCAAACGTGCAGGAAAGCATGCATCTGGAGAACACTCAAAAACATGTTTCAGACGCGTGCAGAGCAGTCCATACTAATACGCCGGTATATTACACTAAGGATATTGTTTGCAAAAGCATAATTTATTCTGCGATCACGAAGTTTATATTTGAGAACACGAAAATCCTAACCTATATCTGGCAATTCCCGAGAGCAAATATCTTGTCGCAGTCCGTACTATTGCATTGAGGTGGGAGTATAGTAAAAACAGAACAAATGTTTGGAGTAATATTTCCCACTAACCGAACATATATTATTGTATAAAGCTGATCGGGAGGTATGCTATATGGGCTATAAAGAGAAGATTATTGCACTTTTAGATAAGGTTAATGATGAATACATATTGAAAAGGGTTTATAAATTGTTGGTTTACCTCTATTTGAAAGAATAAGATAAAAAGAGCCGGGGAAATATTGTCCCCGGCTTTTTGATTTAAATCACTTTTTGAACATCTGCTGATTCAATTGAAATGTATTTTCCTTCTTCCGGAACGGAAATAAAATAATCATCGTCAAAAGCATGATATGATAATTCATTTTGCTCACTGAGCATATCGTCCATAGAATTATAAAAGTAAACGTATCCTTCTTCGTTTTTGTATGCTTTTAATACATATCCTCCAAGTGGAAGCGTCTTCCCAGTCACATACTTCCCAGGTGGGTATAAACCCTTTTCTGTATCGTACATCTTTAGACCTCCTTCTGATTTAGGCAATTGTTTTTCCGGAGCTTGCGGTATAAATACATTTTCATTCGCAGGAGCTTGTTCTAAGGAACCAGAATTATCATTTTGAGAAATGTATTTTCTCAAGAAATCACCATCCCACAATACGATTCCTGCTTCTTTGGCTGCTTCTCGGGCGGCGTGAGTAAATGTATTGGTTGTAATTATGATTCCTACATGGCAATGATAAACTTCTTTTGCATAAAACACATCTTGAACGACTTTGTTACCCACGGCTGAACTCCAACGCTTACATTGAACGGCATATCTTACATTGTTTCTCGTTGCGATAATATCCGCCCCGTGATCTCCACTTGATCTAGTGACTTCTGCTGTATCAAAACCGTTCTTTTTCATAATACTGGCACAAAAGTATTCGAAATCATGCCCGTCCATCGTGTCTATATTTAATGAATCGATTTGCACCTCATCTGGTACTTCAGACTTATCTTCCACGAGATCGTATATTTCTCTACGATTAAATAAATCAATAGTCATTCCGACAGGAATAGATAGCATACTGTTTGAAGGAATACGTACATTTTTAAAAACTTCACCAACATCCAGAAACACGTTAAAATCTGGCGAAATCTTAACAGTTCCTCCATCTTTAAGACATTTTATATCATATATTCCAGCAGAAATCTCATGTCCAGCATTGTAATATCCTGCATCTAGCTTTAAGCCATGTGCAATGTGCGGACGAAAACTTACAGGAGCGCTTTCTATAATATCTGAATTTTTACGGGAAAAATAGATTAGTAAAATAATTAATATGATACCTGCGATTAATAAAATAAGCTTCCAATGCTTTACTATTGCATCTGATATTGCCCCGATTATTCCGATTATTATCAACCATACGAAAATATCAGAGCTGCAACCGCTTGATTTTCTTCTTGCCATTACGGTGATTCATCCTTTGTTTGAATTTTTATATATTATACCACCTAAACTCAAAATCGCATAGTAAAAATATAAAAAAGCCGGAGATTTTAACCTCCGGCCCTTTTTTAGTTGTTTTCCAATTCTGTTAGGATTTCTTGAAGTTGCTTCCAACGCTCTTCACTGAGTTTTGCGAACTTCACGAGAATTTTCTTGGCAAATTCATTGTCCCCAGTCATTACCGAATCGACGATAGCCTGCGCATCACCATCGTCTTGAAACATTTCGCCATTTCCGTTCACGAGCCAATCATAATTGACTTTAAATTTACGGCAAATATCTTGGATAGTTCGCTCGCCAGGAACTTTAGTTCCAATTTCAATCTGTGCAACAAAGTTTCTACTAATATTTAATTTATCAGCAAATTCTTGTTGCGTTAATGAAAGTTCTTTTCTTAATTCCTTAAGTCTGCCATTCAAAATGATCACCTCCTTTCTTGTAATTATAATACCATAAATTGTTTACAAAGTCAACAAAAAAGACTTGACAAATGTTTACTCAGGGACTATACTGTGTTTACAAGGTAAACAAAAGGAACAATAAAATGTTTACTCGAAAGGAGGGAATAATTAATGTCTGAAGAAAAGCGTGAACTTATTAAAGATGTAACATCACGTCTTGGAAAACTTCCAGTTGAAAAGCAGAATTATCTGCTTGGATACATGAACGGAGTTATCGACAGCACTGAAAACACTTCTACGAAAAAAGAAGTAGAAGCAATAGACAGCGATTAAGAAAGGAGAAAGATGAACGAATTAATACACATCGGAAATTCGGACATTTCCATAAAAGAGTACAACGGTCAGCGTGTGGTTACATTCAAAGACATTGACATGGTACACGGCAGACCAGATGGAACGGCAAGAAAGAGATTTTCGGATAATAGGAACAGATTTATCGAAGGTGAAGATTTCTTTGTTTTGAAACCATCAGACCTTGAAAATACTGGGATGTCCGAAAAACGGACATCTGGAATTGATGCAGTAAATCCACGGGGGACGGCTTTCATTACAGAACAAGGATATCTAATGTTAGTAAAGTCTTTCACAGACGATTTAGCGTGGGATGTTCAGAGGCAGCTTGTGAATGGATATTTCAAAACCAAAGAAACTGTAAAAAGAGCATTGTCACCGGAACTTCAAATGTTGCAGGGGTTGCTTTCACAAATGGTAGAGAAAGAACTTGCTGACAAAGAAAGAGACCGACAGATCTTAATTGCCAAAGAAACAGCGGATAAAGCTGTTGCGACTACGGAGAGCATCAAAGAAGCGGTCAAACCAGTGTTTGATAACTGGCGTTCAGAAATTAATTCTAAATTCAATCGCATACAAAAGGGTGCCGGAGCAGAGTTTAGAATGTTGCGAACAGAGATGTACGCAGAATTGGAACACCGTGCCGGATGTGATCTGAATACGAGATTAAGAAACAAGCGAAATCGAATGGCAGAAAGTGGCTGCACAAAAACAGAGATTAACTTGCTCAACAAAATGGATATCATTGACGATGATAAAAAGTTACGAGAGATTTTCTCGAAGATCGTAACTGAGTACGAAATCAGGTATTGTGCATAGCAGAAAGGAGACATATGAAAGCATCAAAAATCGAAATCCGTCAGGTTGAACAAGAACAGGGAGTGTTTACAGAAATCCTTGTAGACGGTCGCAAACTTGAGGGAGTAAGAAGCTTCGAATTAAAACAGGGAGTTGGTAATTCCGTTCCTATTCTTTCAATTGATCTGAATGCCTTAAATTTATCCACAGACTTGCAGACGTTGCAGGTAAACCAGAAAGGCATCGGAGAAATCGAAAGCATCAAATTCAAAGGGCAGAAAACACCCGTTGAGTTTGGCACAAAAGAATAGGCTCCCATATTTCAGAGAGCCGTGAGGATTACTTGCTGAGGTTTTGCAGAATTGAACAATCGCTGGCACGATTACAACAACCTGTAAAACTGGCGTATTTACATTTCAATCTTCCGTTAATAGATATTGGACTCTTATCTTCTAAAGAAGAAACGGAAATTTGAGTAAATTCAACAAAATAATCCTTATTCTGTTTTATACAAAAGCCAGAATACACCATTAAACAAACACCTCCTTTCCATAAGGAGAGTATACCACAAAAAAAGAGAGGGGAAAAAGAAAATGATTAAATGCGAAAAAGGGAACGTGTCAATCAACGGTGCGGGAAACGAAGTTATCCATGATCTTTCGGAAATCATATCTCGTACCTACAGTTCCTTTTCCAAAGCGTTTGGAGAGGAAAAAACAAAGCAGATGATTTTCAAGGCGGTAAACGCCGGGATGGGAGCGGACAAATGACAAAAGCAGAGAAATTTAACCTTTATGCTGATACCTTATATGGAATGTGCCGGAAAGCGCAGGACACAGTTCCGGAAGCACTTGTGCGCTTTGAATGTAATGCTTTCAACAGTGAAAAGTTAGGAGCATATCGCATGATACGCGTCGGCATCACAACGGCTGAAGGAAGTAGAAAATATTACGACGTGTGTGAAGCATTACGTGATATGGAAGAAAACTTTGTATCTGTAAAAGCGGTGCTGAATAACCTGTTACTTAATGCCCCGTGTCCATACTGTGAAAAGGAGGAATAGGATTGATGGCTGTAGAAAAAGAAAGCTCCGTGGATTTCATCCCGGAGACCATTGGAGAAGAATACGCCCTGTTGGCAGGCAGATTAAAAGCTGTTGAAGCTTATCTTGACGCTTCAGATAGCGATTACGTCAACAAAAACGTTCTGGCTGCCATGTTAGGCATTTAAGTTGTAAGTAGCCCCGGCGGTGCAGGAACACCAACCGGAGCATGTATCTAACTTAGCTTGAGTAAGTTAAATACAAGATGATTATATCATACCTTCTTGTATTTGACAAATAAAAACACAGGAGGGCATTTTTAATGTCTAAAATCACTAAGGAAACTGGTAAAACACTTGCTTCTGAGATTATCGAAGATCTTGAGAAAGAAGCAAGAAACAAAGATCTGGCAATCATTGCTCTGCTGACTACAGTGCTGGCAATGGGGTTGTTGGGGAAAGGAAAATAATGAGAACTTACTTAGAGGGGCTTGCAGTGTTCGGAGTTTCCGGCCTGGCAATCGTGTTCTTTGCAGTATGCTGGGCTGTGACTGATTTGGACGCACTCACGATTCTGGCATTGGATTATATCTTAATGAGTACAGCCGGACTGGCAGTGATGCTTAAAATCAACGACTTCGTGCACGACATTAAAAGGAAGGAAAAAGAGAATAGAAATGCAAGATTTAAACAGAGCAACATTGACCGGATTCGTAACTGATTCGGCGGAAGTCAAATTTAAGCCAAGGAAGGGCAAAAGCTTTCTAGTCGTCAGAAGTGACCGCTTTAGCGGAACACCGGACGATATCATTGTTGAAATCCCAAACAGACTCAAAGGTACGTTCCGGGAATGGAATTGGATAAAGGTTTCGGGAAGAATCCGTTCCAAATGGGTCAGAGCGGACCACCAAGAGAAAAAGTATATGTATCTGGAAGCATATGATGTTAGCACGGAAGGAACGCTTCTTGTGAATACAGTAGAAATGACTGCAAATATTTGCAAGAAGCCAGTGCTGAGAGAAACGCCGTTAGGAAGGACACTTTGTGAAATTTGTGTGGCAATCAATGGATACAGACGGTCAGAATATATTTCTTGTATTTCATGGAGAGATCTGGCGGTGAAAGCTTCTGAATGGAAAGTAGGTACAAAAGTTAGATTAAAGGGACGTATGCAGAGCCGTGACTATTGGAAGAAGCAGTCATATGGTTCTTATGTTAGAAAAACAGCATACGAAGTTTCGGTAATAGAGATGGAGGAAATCAAAGATGAAAAAGGTAACTTTGAAAAAACTGATCGTTGAAAATTATAAAAGGTTTGAAGCAATAGAACTTGATTTCTCAGAAAGAACAGAGGTTTCTGGGAGAAACAGACAGGGTAAATCTTCCTTGATGGACGCATATTTTGATGTCCTGACCGGAAAGCTGGCAGACGGAACGCTTCCGAACAATATTCGACGGAAAGTCGATGGTGAAGAAGTTGATGATCCGGTCGTGAGAGAACTTGTTATTGATGTTGACGGAACAGAATATGTTGTCCAGAAAAAGACCAAGAAAGGAAAATCATCCAATACGGTCGAATATTACGTCAACGGAATTAAGAGAAACAAAACAGAATATATGGAAATTCTCAAGAGGATTGCTGTTCCTGATACGATTGCCATGTGCAGCAATGCCAGAGTGTTTTTGAACGAGATCCAGAAAGCAACAGCAAAAGCAAGGGAAACGCTGGGAGGAATAGCTGGATTCAGTGAATCACAGTTCAGAGCAGAGCATCCGGAATATGAATGGATAAAGAATGAAGGTGTGGAAGGAGATTCTATCGAAGAGATCTTAAAAGCCCGCAGAAGAGACCTGAGAAAAGCAAAGTCAGATGTTGATGATATTGCAAAGCAGATCAGGAAGGAGCAGAACCGACAGATTGAGTGCGATGAAACACTTCCAGCGCAGAGGGACGATCTTCTTGACCTGTTGAAAGAAAACGAGAAGCAGGAGAAAGTGCTCTGCGATGCTTCAAGAGAGTACGACCGGATGTCTATCGAACTGGCAGGACTGAAGCGTTCAAGGGACGCACTGGTTGAGAAAGCCGAAAAATCAGCCAGGGAGAATCACGACAGAATAACTTCCTTATTATGTACACTGAAATCCGATAAGAAAAATGCTGAGAACAAGTTACGACTTGCCGGAATAGATCTGGAACACGCCAGCAAAGGGATTGAGCGACATAAGGCAGCACTGGCACAGGCCAAAAGCAAATATACAGAAGCATTAAAAGAGAAGTGGGGCGGAGATATCGAACTTACTGCAATCCGTGGAGAAGAATTTGATCCGGCATCAGCTGTTTGCCCGACTTGCGGACAGATGCTTCCAGAAGAGGCTGCAAAGCGAAAGTTTGAGTTTAATAAACAGACCAGAATCTCCAAAATGTTAGAAGAGAAAGAACAGTTTGAGAAAAACAAACGAACCAAACTGGAGTATATCACTGAGGACGGCAACGAAGCTTCAGAGGGATTAAAAAAAGCGAATAAAGCAAAGGAAGAAGCTGAAGTAGCTATCAAAGCTGCCAAGAAAGAGATAACATCTCTGGCACTTGAAATCGCAGAAACAGAAAAGGAAACGGAGAAACCGATTCCAAAACCGGATATGTCTGGTGATGAGGAATACAAGGCTGTTTGCGACAAAATTTCAGCACTGGAAGAAAGCATCAACGGAATCGGAAACAGCGAAAATGACAGGATTTTGTTAAGCAACAACCGTCACTCTCTGGAAGCGAAGCTCAGAGATGTTGAAGCCAAGATTAAAACTCAGACTGCAAGGCTTGAAGAAAAAGCCGACAGCCTTGAAGCACTACAGGAAGAGCAGAAGAAACTTTCACAGAAACAGGCGGATATTCAGCAGAAAGTAGATCAGCTGACTGACTATTCCATTGAGAAAAATAAGGCACTGGCAGCAGTGATTAATCCGCACTTCAAACACTTCCACTTCCAGTTCCTTGACTACACACAGGACGGAGAACCGATGGAAACTTGCCGGATGATCTGCAATGGCATTGATTACGCAAACGGTCTGAATCACAGCGACCGGATTCTTTGCGACATTGACCTTGTGATGGGGCTTCAGGAGATGAACGACTTACGACTCCCGGTTTGGGTCGATGATACCGAAAGCGTAAATTCGGACAGGATTCCCAAATTAGATACACAGATGATTTTGCTCAAGGTTTCTGAGGGTGAGTTGGAAGTAAAAGGAATTTAAAGAAAAGGGAACAGCTAGAAACTTGTTTGGCGACAGCCTAGCTGTTCCGATGCCGATATAAAAAGATATATCTGTTTAAGAATAGCAGAAAAAAATTGACTTATTCAAGTCACAGGCGATTTCGCAACCGAAAAGTGAGGGGGATATCCACTCACTAAATACCGTGTTTGAGGTTTAAGAACCATGTGAAAGTACACGGTAACGAAAGAAACTAAAAATAATGAAAAGGAGAATTAAAATGGCAGAAACTTATGACATTTCAAAAGCAACAAAAGCACAGGAAAAATATTGCATGGAAAAAGGTTATCCACATTTTGCACCAAGAAATGGTATCTGTTGGGATTGCCGTCAGAATATCTATTCCGAAAATGGAAGAACCAGATATGGCAAAGAAACTCACGGCATCTCGGTTGAAAACGCTGGAAATCACCTGATTACAGGGTGCCCGTTTTGCAATAGAACTTATTGTGAATAATAGAAAAGGAGAATTGTTATGGCAAACAAAACACAGGTAACAACAGCAGGAGAACAGCAGGCAGCAGTTGTAATTAACAACCATTTTATTGACGGACTGACCAAACAGCTTGAAGAAAAATGTAAATATGGTCTTTCTTTTCCGAAAGACTACAATCTCAGTAATGCGCTTATGGGAGCATATCTGGTACTCAAGGAAACGAAAGACAGAAATAACAAGCCGATCCTGGAATCTTGTAGTCAGATTAGCATTGCAAATAGCCTTATGAATATGGCAACACTTGGTCTGTCAGTTCAGAAAAAACAGGGGTATTTCATCTCTTACGGCAGTCAGTGCCAGTTCCAGAGATCCTATTTCGGAAACATTACAATCGCCAGAAGATACGGCATGAAAGATATTCACGCAGAGATTATATACCAGGGAGATAAATTCAAATATCATATTGAAGACGGAAATAAGGTTCTGGATTCCCATGAACAGGATTTTATGAATATTGATAATGAAAAAATCCTTGGAGCATACGCAGTTGTACTGATGGAAGACGGAACAAAGCATCTGGAAGTGATGAATATCAAACAGATTAAACAAGCTTGGCTACAGGGATTCGGGTACAAGGAAAATGGAAATGGTACACATCAAAAATTTACTGACCAGATGGCAAAGAAAACTGTTGTCAATCGTGTCTTAAAACAGATCATCAACACTCATGGCGATATTTTTGTGCAGGAAGCGGACGATGATACAGAAACAGTTTCAAAAGATGATGCTTTTGTAGCTGATGTCGCATATGATATCGAGCAGAATGCCAACAAAGAGGAATTCATTCCAGAACCAATGGCGATCGAGGAACAGCCGAAACAGTCAACAGTCGCAGAAGTTGTCCAGACGGCTGAGAAAGAACCGGTCCCGGCAGCAGGTAAAGAACCAGAGATTCCAGATTTTATGAAACAGGAGGAAATGTGATATGAATAATAGTGAAATTTTAAAGAAAGCAAAGGAACTGGTTGAGCTTCTGGAAAAGCAGGAAAAATCATGCAAGGTGAGATTATCGGAACTTAATTCGGGAGATATCTTCCAGACTACCGGAAAGCGAAAATACAAGGTCTTGGAACAGTACACAGAGCATACCAAGATCATTTCACTCGGATTCGTGAAAGAGAATGTGAAATTTGATGATGATACAACTGACTATAACAAATCATCCTTGAAGAAACTCTGTGATACTGAAATTCTGAAAGATTTTGAAAAAGAGTTTGGAGAAGAGAATATCGAAACTGACATAGTAGATTTGATCACCGTGGATGGACAGAAAATCGGAGAAACGGAATGCAAAGTTAGACCACTGACGTTTGATGAAGCGCGTAAATACACAGATATCACACCGAATCCGTGTTTAAACGATTGGTATTGGACATTATCGCCATGGTCAACGGAAGAACGTGGTTGGAGGAAAAACTTAGCCGTTGTTTCGCCTTCCGGCCGCGTCAACCACCTTAACTGCAGCTTCAGTAGCGGTGTTCGCCCAGTTTGTATCTTAAAATCCAATCTCTTTGTATCTAAAGTGGAGGAATGAAAATGAAGAAAAATTTGAAATATTTTGAAAATGAATTAAACCGGATCAACAAAGAATTTGCCGAATATAAAAAGCAGCATATGGAAAAACCGGAAATTGGCAAAACGGTGGAAATCGCCGGCATGGAATGGATGATTCTGGATAAGACAGAAAAAGGATATTTTGCCATTTTAAACAGCTTCGACGGGGAAAACAGAAAATTTGATTCAGATTCAAATAATTGGATTGAGAGTGATCTTAGAAAAGAATTAAACGATTCTTTTCTTAAGAAAATCACAGAAGAGTTGGGGGAAGATGCAGTTGTTGAATTTGATCGCGATTTACTTTCACTGGACGGCCAGACAGAATACGGACATTGTGAAGATAAGATTTCACTTTTGACCGTGGATGAGTACCGGAAATATCGTAAATTACTTCCGAATACGAAGAACTGGTGGTGGTTGATTACGCCATGGAGCACACCGGCAAATGGTTACATCTCAACACTTACCGTTGTTTCGCCTTCCGGCGGCGTCTACGGCAATTACTGCAGCTTCAGTTACGGTGTTCGCCCAGTTTGTATCTTTTCTTCTTCTATCTTTGAATTGGGAAGTGAAGATTAATGGCAAATGAAGATTTAAAGGTAATAACAAAGGCTAAGCAGCTTGCAAAGCATACATTAATAGTTACGAGTAATGCCAGACGATACCCAAAGAAATACAGGTTTTCACTTGTAGATAAAATGCAAAATAAAGCATTAGAAATCTACGAGTTGCTTTTTGAAGCCAACCGAACTGATCTGAAAGATTATAAAAGAGAACGATTAGAGCTTCAAACGAAAGCCATTACTCATTGTGATGAGTTGATGTACTTTATAGAACTTTCATATGAATTAGGAATTATCAACTCCGGTGGAATGGAGTCATGGTCACAAATGGTCAAAGATATAAAGTACATGACTATTTCATGGAGAACAAAAGATAGAAACAGGTAACAACTTGGGTTATGCGTTGCAATACCGTTGTTTCGCCTTCCGGCAACATCAACAACAATAACTACAACAACAGTAACGGTGTTCGCCCAACCTGGATCACAGGCAGACAGAGTAAGCGCAAAGCTGAAATCAGTAAAGATACAAGTAAATGCATAACCTTTCCGGAATGGATAAATATAAAGGAACAAAAACAATGGATAAAGAAATTGTTGCAAATTTTGAGAATTTATATCGTTCTTACAAGAAGGTTAAAAGCGGTAAAAAATTTAACTCAGGCACTGCAAGGTTTTCTAATTTATCTCTTGAAGGCATTCACCTTCTAAAAGAACAGTTGGAAAGCCAAACGTATACCATAAATCCATATAATAAGTTTCAAATCCACGAGCCAAAAGAACGTACAATAGAATCATGTGCATTCAAGGATAAAGTAGTGCAGAGATGCTTTTCCGATTATGTTCTGACTCCGAAACTTGAAAAAATTCTGATTAAATGGAACACCGCTGGACAGCAGGGAAAAGGACAGCATATGGCGATGGACGGATTAAAGGAACAAATGCTTGATTTCTACAAAAGAAATGGAATTAATGGATGGATTGTAAAATGTGATATTCATAAATATTTTTACAGCATAGATCATGAAATAATGAAAGACATACTTGACTACTATTTTGATGATAATTTTACAATCTGGCTGAATCATTTATTTATTGATAGCACAGGAAATCCAGGACTGCCATTAGGAAACCAGGTCAACCAGAAATATGCATTGCTGCTACTTCATTCGTTGGATCAAATGATAACGATTGAGTTTGGAAATCCATATTATGGACGATATAACGATGATTTTTATGTGTTGTGCAAAACAAAAGACATCGCCAGAGAAATTCTTGAAGCAATTCGAATGATGGTTAAAAGCCTCGGGTTGGAATTGAACCCAAAATCGCAAATTGTACCGTTCCGAATGGGGCTGTGTTATCTTGGATTCCACCATTACGTGACTGATGAGGGGAAATATATCAGAAAATTACGTGGTGACAGAAAAAGAAATACTCAGAAAAAGGTTCGTAGATGGGTTCGTGCAGTAAACGAAGAAAAGATGCCAATGAAAAAATTCAACGAAAAATATGGAGCATGTAGGAACCATATGCTTCATGGAAACTGTATTAAATTATGCCACAGTATGGATTTAGAAATTGAAAGGAGAATGAAATGAGATTAATTAGTCAGACGGGAGATATTGACATTCCTTACGAAAACACTTCATTAAGCAGAGCTGAAAATATCATAAGAGCATACGTTCCAAAGGTCGGTGAAAAAGGAACAATTATGGCTGTTTACTCAACAGAAGAACAGGCGAAAGAGGCAATGAGCATGGTTATGTATGCACATATTTCAAACAAGCCAATATTCATTCTTCCAAAAGAAGGAAAAACAAAATTGGAATCGACTTTCTTGGGAAGATACGAATTAAAACTTCTTAGAGAAAATCTTCCCAATGTAATGGATTTAAAAAATGAAAATGGAGACTACGTTCTTCCACGCAAAACAAGAGATAGCATCAAAGAAATTGCCTCAGCTCTAAATGTATCGGGATTATAAAATAATGGATATTAATTTTATAGAAAGAAAAAGAGGTGATTCCAGTGTTCATGCGAGTAATTTCAACAGGAAGTACCAAGGGAAATTGCTATTTTATGCAGTCAAGTACAGGCGAGATTGTTCTTCTTGACTGCGGATGCAATTACAAGAAGATTCTCAAAGGAATTGATTATCAGATAAGCAATGTTTCCGGTGCGCTTCTTTCACATGAACATGGCGATCACACTGAAGCTATTCATGAAATCATAAGCGCCGGAATCACAGTTTATACCGGTCAAGAAACAATCAGTAATTTAGGCATAACAGACGGAACTATAAAAGCTGTCACTGAAAAGAAATACTTCAAAATCGGTTCTTTCAGTGCAGTTCCGCTCAGACTACCACATACATCTGCAAACAAAGAACCGTGTCCGAACTTCGGGTACTTGATGGAACATGAAGAAATGGGAAAACTTCTTTATCTGACAGACTTTGAGTATTGCCGATACAAGCTCAAACCAATGGAACTTAATCACTTGATTATTGGCTGCAATTACTGCGAAGAACTGATAGATAGAAATAACCCGAAGTGGAAACACCAGATCACCGGACATTGTTCTTTATCAACTTGCAAGCAATTCATTAAGGCAAATCTTACAGAATCGCTTAAAACAGTAACACTGGTGCATTTGAGCAGAGATGCTTCAGACACTACAAAAATGCTTAAAGAAATTAAAGAAGTTGTTGGCGATGATGTTTTAGTTCAGATTGGACGATCCGGACTGGAAGTTAATTTGAACTTGTGCCCATTTTGAAAGGGGAAAATCCAATGGAAATGGTAGATTGCTATAGCTGTAAATATCACGATGGTTGTCCGTTTGCATGGGACTACGGACCACTTTACTGCAATGATTATGAGGAGGAATAAAATTGAAAGAATGGACAGAAGAACTTTTATTGGCGGATGGATATAAACTTCAAAACGCTGAAATTACAAATGTATCATTAAATTTCAGAGATCACGGAGTATTGTCACTTGACCTTACGCTGAACGGTGGCGGATGGGGAGTCGTTTACGGCGGCTATGTTCTTGGGCATGGATATTTGGGAGCCAAAGAATTTAAAGGTTCTGCTTCTGGAATGGAAGCAATCATGCGAATTATGGATGTAGTTGGCGTTGAAGATCTTGTGAATTTAAAAGGAAAGCATGTTCGGGTTGCAACAAAGGGATGGGGAAACTCAGTGAAAATCATCGGACATTTTATCAAAGACCAGTGGTTTGATTACTTGAGTTTTTACGAAGACAAAAAGGAGTGACAGAATGCAGATTTTAATTAATGTTCTGGACAAAATCAAAAAGGAAATCTCTTCAACATCCGGTTTGTACGACAGAGGATGGAATGACGCATTGGAAAAGGCAAAGGAACTTTTCACATCCTACAATCCTGTGATTGCATGGATTCCGACAGAATTAATGTTACCGCCGGAGCCAGACGAAGATGTTGATATCGAGCAACTTCCGCAGTATACGGTAACAATCAAGGGCGCTGAATGGCCAACATCTCTGAGATACATTGGAAACGGAGAATGGGCGGATGTTGGAGTCGGAAGAGAGATAAAATACACGGTTTCGGCGTGGATGCCGATGCCTAAAGCTTATAAGGAGAAATAACATGAACAAAGTAATTTTGATCGGCCGATTAGTGAAAGACCCGGACATACGGACCGGAACTAACAACATAACCATTGCAAGATACACTCTTGCAGTAGAAAGACAGTATCGTAAAGATAATGAGAGGAAATCAGATTTCATAAATTGTGTAGCGCTTGGTAAAAATGGAGAGTTTGCTGAAAAACACCTGCATAAGGGAATGAAAATTGCAGTCATCGGTAGCTGGCAGACCGGAAACTATACAGACACTGACGGAAAGAAAATTTACACAAATGACTGTCTGATAGAAACACATAAGTTTGTGGAAAGTAAGAGCAGAAGTAACCAGCCCGAGAATCCAGGCACAGTTCCACCGCCAGCACCGGCAAGCGACACATTTGTCGAACCGGCTTATGATCCGGATTTGCCATTTAGCTAAGGAGTAGCTTCGGTTGGATTACAAGAAATTCAGACGGGCGAAAGCCATTGAAGCGAGCAACAAGAAGAAACTTCTGAAAGTAAATCCGAAACTGGATGAAGGAACCGGGATATATATACTCTGGCGTACCGAAACCCATGGATATATCGGGCAGTCAGTAAAACTTCTTACCAGACTGGCCCAACACATGTCAGGATACGAACAACATATTGATCGTTCCATGAAAGCACATGGGCTGTATTCGGAAGAAAATAAGAGCGGATACAAGATTGACTTCTTTCACTGTCCGGTATCGCAGCTTGATGAAAAAGAACGAGAATACATCCAGAAAGCCATTGATGCCGGATGGATTGTGAAAAACAAGACTGGTGGTGGACAGGATGAAGGAAAAGAAAAGATTGCTGATTACCGACCGGCAAAAGGATATCGTGATGGTATCCAACAAGGCAAGAAAGCTCTGGCCCGTGATTTATCGCATATCATTGATACTCATTTACAAATTACCCTGAAGCCAGAAAAGCAGAACAACAAAACTTCAATCAAAGCTTTCGAGAAATTTAAAGAAATGCTTGATGAAAGGAACTACGAGAAATGACTATACGTGAAATAAAGAACAGAAAGCATAAGGAATACGAGCAGAATCGTAAAGATATTTATTATTTCATCGTAAAATACGAAAAACGCAAAGGCGAAATGCCACAGATTAAAACGATAGCTGAGGAATTGGATTTAAGCCCTAGTGCAATCCAGAGGCATTTGCGCCAGTTTGCGGATGATGGACTGATTGAATTTTCGGGGAGCAATTCTCACAGAAAATACCGGTTGGTAAGAAAGAATAAAAGATGAAGCTTTACGATCTGTACACCTTAGATGGAACATTTGTAGATACTCTTACCCGGAAAGAAGCCGTTGAAAGGTTCAACCTTTCCGGGTGGGACTTCAAATCAAAAATAGACTACAGAGAACCTATTAATGGTGAATATTACCTGGATGATTCGGAAGACGATATCACTGTTAGAAAGCACAAGGACAAAGACATGCTTGCACAGTTTGACTTACTCACATCGAAGTTGAGAAAAATATTAAAAGTGGAGGGAAAATAATGGCAGAGAATTGTAATGAATGTAGTATCGCATGGATACGTGGAAGTGATTATGCTGAAGTATCGGCGTACAACGGAAGTACTTTAAAGAATCGAACACTTAAACTGAAAGAAGAAAACCCGGAAGATGTGAAGGTTATCGCAATTAACAAAGATGGATCGATTTTCGCTCATGTTCCGAGAAAATACGTGCCAAATTTACGAGCCCCGAGAAAACTGACAGAAGAGCAGAGGGCAGAACTGGTTGAGCGAGGAAAGAACATGTCGAGAAATAAATCAATTGATTGTGAAGAAACGTCAGATTTCGATTCTGGTGATAACGATGAGGAAATGTTCTATGTTTAATGAAAGAATGGGAATTAATGTTGAAAATGGTAAAAGTAGGATTTGCCCTAAATGCGGGAATCGTTTTCATGTTTTCGCAGATTATAACCGGCATTGTGGAGGAGATTTATATTGGTGCGAATGCACAGAATGTAAAACCATTACAAAAATACATCACAGTAAGGAAGCTGCAATAGTGGCTTTTAAGGAAGGATTGGTGCACAAAAATGAGCAAAGTGAACATATATGGGCTTAAAGCATATATAAGTAAAACGTTTGATTTGCATGTTGGCAAAAGAATCAAATACGTAGAACGTGGTGGGGAAGAAAAAGAGCATATCTATGAGGTAAAGCAGCTTTTTCCGCATTGTGTTTTACTGGAAGATATTTTCGATCATACAAAGTTTTGCCCTTGTTACAGCAAATTAAGCTTGATGTTAAGGGGAATTGAATAAGAATCTGATCAAGAAGATGGGAGTATAGATGAGAGATTTAATCATAGATTGCTTTGCCGGCGGTGGTGGGGCATCTGTAGGAATCGAAATGGCACTCGGAATACCGGTAGACATAGCAATCAATCACGACCCCGACGCTATCCTGATGCACAAGACAAATCACCCTGGAACACTGCATCTGACAGAGGATATTTTCGAAGTAGATTTGCAGAAATATGTCGGAAATCAACATGTGGCATTGATGTGGGCGAGTCCTGATTGTACAAGCCATTCAAAAGCAAAAGGCGGTCAGCCGAGAAAACATGGGCTTCGCATTCTTCCGTGGGCTGTGTATAAGCACGCAAAGCTGATTCTTCCGGATGTAGTCATCATGGAAAATGTAGAGGAGATACAGCAGTGGGGACCTCTGGATGAGTCAGGAAGGCCAATTAAGAGCAGAGCAGGTGAAGACTATAACAAATTCATAGCAGCTATGAAATCCATTGGCTATGAATTTGATAGCCGGGAATTAGTAGCGGCAGATTATGGAGCACCAACGACACGAAAAAGGTGGTACGCAGTGTTTCGTAGGGATGGAAAGCAGATAGTATGGCCAAAGCCTACGCACAATCGTTTGGGTACAGGTGGCATGAAACGATACGAACAGTGTGGAGACTACATCGACTGGTCAGACTTAGGTAAAAGCATCTTTGACCGTCCAAAACCATTGGCAGAAGCGACACAGAAACGCATTGCAAATGGAATCAAAAAATATATCATTGATAATCCAGAGCCGTACATTGTGAAGAGTAAAGATACACTGGCATTTATCATTCAGTACCACGGAGAAACCAGACAAGGTGATTCCAGAGGACAATTGCTGACTGAGCCAATTAAGACCATTGATACATCGAACAGGTATGGGCTTGTAACTGCATTTATTACAAAGTATTACAAAACCGGAATCGGTCAGGGGTGCAACGAACCACTACATACGATAACCACATCACCCGGTCACTTCGGAGTAATATCTGCATTCCTGGTTAAGTATTATGGAACAGGATGCGGACAGGTGCTAAATGAACCGCTTGGAACCATTACCACAAAAGACAGGTTCGGACTTGTAAATGTTCTGGTCGATATTCGTGGAGAGAAATACATTATTTCAGACATTTTTCTCAGAATGTTAAAGCCGGAAGAATTAAAGGTAATGCAAGGATTCCCGAAAGATTACATCATTGATCGGGATTACAAATGGAGAAGTTACCCGATTGCAAAACAGGTGGCAAGAATTGGAAACAGTGTTGTGCCGGTTATGGCAGAAACACTTGTAAAAGCAAATTGTCCGTATCTGAAAGTCGGAGAACGCAAAGCTGCACCAATGATTTATATGCAGAATAACGGACAGGTAGCATTTGGATAAATTAATCATGTATCACTGCACAATAGCGTGTCAGTTGCTTACATGGGGAAAGTGAGGATGGAAATGAGAAAGAATAATTATACTTCATTTTTTAAAATCAAGCCAAAGAAAGTAGAGAGATACATTCGTTGCAGAAAATGCGGTGGAAACATGGAATGGAGCAGGGGCTTTCCACCACAAATCAAATGTCCGAAGTGCGGATATACTGTATATCCAAAACCTTATGAGCCAGATTGTATCAAACTGCCAGAAACATTGGAAGAATATTTTGAATTATATGAGAAAATAAGGAGAAAAAATGGATAAAATAAAACCATTGAAACCGTGTCCGTTTTGCGGAGGAAAAGCAGAAATGCTGATTAATGAATATAACGATTCAAGAAAAGAATATCTTGCAGCTTGTACAGAATGTGATGGAATGGTTGAACGTTGGAGAGAAACAGAGGAAGAAGCGATAGAGCAGTGGAACAGGAGGGTGGAAGCATGATTACATTCTTATTAGGATTCACCTTTGGAGCCATATTCGGAGTGGCTGGTCTTGTATGTGTGGCGATCATGTACGACAAGCACCACTCAGACAGATAGAAAGGAGAACGGTATGCTGACAAGGAACAAAAAGCTGAAAGATTACGGGATCCCGGCAGAGGACATAGAAAAACTGAATACGATGCTGAAAGACTTCCCGGCAGAGTACGGATACCTACTTTCCAGTGCTGCCTTGTCAGCTTGCCCGAAGAACACGGTGATAGCGGATATGGTTATCGAAAATATCCTACACCGGAAAAGCTACAGGAAAATCAGCAGAGAAAGATATATCCCGATGAATCCGAAGGACTTTTACGGATACAGGCGCAAGACCGTCGCTGTACTGTATGAGAGAATGCGGTTGTTGGGAGTGTGGGAGGATGAAAGATGAAAGAATATAGATGTCCAAAGTGCAATAGTAAAAACCTTTTTGTCAAGAAAGTTGGGAATAATACGGGATTGTATTGCGGGGATTGCGGTGCATGGATTAAATGGGTCGGGAAAAATGAGCTGAGAGCGTTTGAATATTTAACTAAGCAGAAACACGTAGACGATGCTAATAGCAAACAAGACGATATTGCAAGCATCATTTATAGCACTCTCGATCATATGTATTGCGATAATTGCAGATTCAATAGCGAAATTAAAGAAAGTGATAGTGATGAATGGAACTGTGATGAATGCCACAGAAAATATAATGGATGGGGAGTTTCCATGCAGGAAAGTAATAAAATTGCAAAAGAAATTTTAAAACAGTTAGGAGAATAGGATATGAGCCGATTGATTGATGCAGACGAATTAATTAAATATATCAAAATTTGGGAAATTGGCACAAGTATTAGCTCTGACCAGAAAGAGTTTATTGATTGTGTTAATGAACAGTGGACAGCTTTTGATGCGGATAAGGTTGTTGAACAGTTGGAAGATTATTTATTTGAAAAATATTGCATAGAAGGGGATACAACAATTGATGAAATCGTGAAAGGCGGTGGAGTTGAATGAGAGAGTTTCTTTTCAAGGCAAAGCGGATTGATAACGGTGAATGGGTTGAGGGATATTACATAAGAGATCAATATCACATAGGTGGGAAGGACATTATTTTTTATCGGAAGGATTCAGATCGGTTTACAGTATATACCAATATAATTGATATAGAAACCCTCTGCCAGTTCACAGGACTTTGCGACAAAAACGGGAACAAAATTTGGGAAAACGACATTTTGATGGCTCATTTGGATGAATTTTACCCAGAAGATACGACTTGTGAAACTGTTGAATGGGGCTTTGCTGGATTTGTAGTACATGAAGCTAATAGCACAGATAGAGAATACCTTGATAAGTTTGATCTGGAGAATTTTGAAGTAGTTGGCAACATTTTCGATAATAAAGAACTATTACAGGAGGAATCAGATGAGTAAATGGCATGTAAGTGTCGGAATGAGCTTATCAATTGATTATGACGATATTGAAGCCGATACAAAAGAAGAAGCTGTGAAAATAGCAAAAAGTAAAGCATTGGAAGACATTGATTATAACAATTGTGATTGTGATACTGGCTATCCAATAGTGTATTGTTGTCTTGAGGAGGAATTATGAGTAAATCAGTATTAGTGATAGAAACACCAGAGAATTGCTATGATTGTCCAATTGGTCAAGATTGTAGCAATATATTGGAAACAAGCTTTTTTTGCCTGGGTGCAGGAAAATGCGTGCTCGATAAAGAAGCAGAAATGATTCCTAATTGGTGTCCGCTGAAGCCATTGCCGGATAAAATGAAATTAACAGGAGTGTACGGAAGAGAGTGTTTTCAGAGCAATGGGAAGATGCCTAGTTACAAGATTGGTTGGAACACTTGTATTGATGAGATTACAGGAGGAGTGGATTAATGGCATACGCAAAGAAATGTGACAGATGTGGAAAACTGTACGAAGAGTACAATTTTAAGAAGGACGAAAAGAATCCTAATGGGATTATGACATTAAATTTGGACTATCAAAGAAAATTTTATTCACATACCGCTATGGATTTATGCCCCGATTGTATGAAAGAATTTCAGGATTGGATGAAAGAGGTGAAGTAGATGGAGAGATTAACACTTGACAATGCTATTAAATACATCAAAGAAGTAGCGAGAAAGAACAGAAAAAATAAAGAAAAGAATACTATTGTTATTCCTAACAGCTTTATAAGTAGCACTGATTGTGCTGAAAAATATGAGCAAGTTGCAAAATGGCTGAAAGAATTAAAATCTTACAAAGAAGCAGAAGAACAGGGCTTGCTTGTGAGATTGCCGTGTAAGGTTGGAGATATGCTATGGTATAACATTTTGGGATACACGGAATCATATGAAATAAAAGCATTTTCATATGGATATTGTGACGGTTATATAGAAGCAGGTGAAGAAATAGGAGATGAAATTATATTTTATTGCGAAAACCATACCGGTTCAATAATAGGATCTTTTCCAATGAGTGGAATTGGTAAAATCGTATTCCTCACTCGTGAAGAAGCCGAGAAGAAGTTGGAGGAGATGAAGAAATGAAGCCAGAAGAAGCATTAGAAGAATTAAGTTACGAGGACACAGCCTATGGCGGTAAATGTACTTATGAAGTCAGAATGACTGCGCTTGATGCGCTAGAAAAGCAAATTCCAGAAAAACCTAAAAACGTGAAAAGTATTTTTGATTTTTCGGGTAGATATTATACGACAAAAGGTGATTGTCCATTTTGCAATAGAGAGGGACTTTATAAGTCGGATTTTTACTGCAATAAGTGCGGGCAGAAATTAGATTGGAGAGAAGAGGAATAGATAGATGGCTCAGAAGCGAATGTTTACAATGAAAATCGTTGACAGTGATGCATTCCTGGAGATGCCATTGTCAACTCAGTGCTTATATTTTCATCTTAACATGAGAGCTGACGATGATGGATTCATTGGAAATACAAAAAGGATAATGAAAATCACAGGAGCAAGTGAAGATGACCTGCGATTATTAATCGCAAAAAGGTTTGTCCTTACATTTGAGGATGGCGTAATTGTAATTAAGCATTGGAGAATGCACAACACTTTGTCAAGAGATCGGTATGCTGAAACATCATATACTGACGAAAAGAAAATGCTGCTTTTAAAAGACAATGGTAGTTACTCTTTGACGGGCGGAAATCCGATTGATGATACTCGGCTAATAGAACGATCAGGACGGCAGACACAACAAAGACGCAACAAAGACGCAACAAAGACGCTCTCAGATAAAGGTTTAGATATAGATATAGAATTAGATAAAGATAAAGATAATAATTTAATAGTATCTAAAGATACTATTCGTCAGACAGATGTCCGACGTGTTATTGAGGAATGGAACAAATTACAGGATGTTGGCATTGCTCCTATCAGGGATATCAAACCAGCATCAAAAAGATGCCAGATGCTCAAAGGACGAATAAGAGAGTATGGCATGAACGATCTCTTAAAGGCTATGGACAACATTCGCCACAGCGATTTTCTGAGAGGCGAAAACAAAAATGGATGGATGATTACTTTTGACTGGTTTGTAAAACCAAATAATTTCTTAAAGGTTTTGGAGGGCAACTACAATGGGGACAGGAAACATGGATCTGGTGCAAAAACTCAGAGAAAAGTCGAACCACTTATCCCGTTCGGAACACTCGGTGATGATGGAGGATCAGACACATTGCCGTTTATGTGATGATTCCGGATGGGTATGGAGCCGTGATCAATACGGAGTTCCGTACTGCCAGGAGTGCTCCTGCGGCATTCGTCAAAAAATGATTCATAGAAATCAGCTTAAGTTTGCAGAGATTCCAGATATCTACAAGGGCGCAATGTTTAATAATTTCAGGTCGGCAGTATATCAGCTGCCGGAGAGCAAGGAAACAATAAAGCAAGCCGCAAAAGCCATTCGATACTGGATAGAGAATATCGGCGATATGCAAAATCAGGGAATTGGGCTGTATTTTTACTCTAGCACGAAAGGTTCTGGAAAAACCCGAATGGTATGCAGCCTGGCGAATGAACTGATTGAAAAATATCAGAAACAGGTAAAATTTTCAACGTCTATGAAAATCCTTGACGAGATCAAGTCCACATGGGGGAAAAGATACAGTCCGGATAAAACGGAAGAACAGTTGATTGATGAACTTGCCAGAGCAGATATTCTAATCATTGATGATTTCGGTACAGAAACCGAAAAGGACTGGGTAAATGAAAAATATTATGAAATTATCGACGGGCGCTATACAAGCCGAAAAATCACGATTTTCACAAGTAATTACTGTATTTCTCGACTAAATTACGATGAACGTATCACCAACCGGATTCTGGAACGGTCACTTGAGATCCCATTTCCGGAAGAATCTGTCCGGGAGCACATAGCGGAAACAATGAAACAACAAATGATAGCAGGCATCATGGGAGGCGGAAAATGAACAGTGCGGTGTTAAAAAGAAAATTCACAGGGAAACCGGCAACTATGCCTTATTCAGCTGCAAAGATTGAAAGAATGCAGCGGATGTTTGACGAGTCCAGAGAAAAAGTTCTGGCAGTCAGAAATGAAGAGATTGAAAAAGCGTACCAGAAAGGCAAGGAAGACGGGATCAGTAGAACCGTGAGCGCATTGAACGGAGTTGTGGAAAATGCAAGGGCGGAAGAACGTGAGAAAAGTTATAAAGACGGATGTGAAAAAGGTTTTGAAGATGGTCAAAACTGGGCTAACATCGAGAACAGCATAACTTTTCTTTTGGCATTACACGATACATATGAATTTGGTCCAGAAGAAATAATGACAGTTGTCAGAAAAGGAAATGAATATATTCACCAGGCTAACAAAGGAAATCCGACTATTGGTCAATTGGCACGCAGACTCAATGAACAATGCGAAATACAATTAGATAAAGACGACGTGGAACTTTTGAGAAAATTCAGCATATTTGAAGAAGGTGATCCATATGATTAAGATAAGCGCAATGTACAAAGATTCCGGCGGAACAAATCCGTATCACAGATGCGATGAATGTTTGCGATACCGGCCTGGAAAGCATCCGAGGTGTCTGAACTACAATGGAGATGTGGATTGGAAACCAAACTACATTGCTTGCAAATTTTTCACAGATGAAAAGGAAGATGAAATCAAAGGACAGATAGATATATTTGATTTGCTGTAAAGCGAAGTAATTGATTGACCAAAAAACGCTAGAATCCATTTTATATAAGTTTGCATAGAAATATATGCCTAAAATGTTTCAAAAGGATTTTGGGACTTTTCATCAAAGAAAGGAGTGCGACATGAACAAAGCGTTATTACTGGCATTGAACGAACACGTATACCTTCAGGGACTAATCAGTAAAGAAATGAAAGAAAAAATTGATATTAAAATTCTCTCTGAAAATTAAACCAAACTATTGAGCGGAGATGAGATTGAAGGTATAATAATTTTATCTCTGCTCTTCCAACCAGAAGGGAGAACGGGGCATGAACGTTTATCGTACCAGAGAAATACTGAAAACTTGCAGCATTTTTGACTTGAAATTAAAAGTGGCTTTCTATGCAAGGGTAAGCACGGAATCAGAAGACCAACAAGTTTCTATACATCACCAGGACGAATATTACAGAAACTTCATTGCTAAAAATAAAAACTGGGTATTTGTTGGTGCGTACATTGACAACGGAATATCGGGAATACGAACTGAGAAAAGGGACGAATTTCAACGCATGATGGCAGATGCAAAAACTGGGAAGATCGATATGATTGTAACGAAAGAAATTACCAGATTTGCAAGAAATACGTTAGATAGTATAAGATATACAAGGGAATTGCTAATGTATGGTGTATGCGTATGGTTTCAAAACGACAACATTAATACGATTGACGAAGATAGCGAATTAAGACTTACCATAATGTCCGGAATTGCCCAAGATGAATCAAGAAAACTCTCCAATCGAATAAAATTCGGACATGCACAGTCGATAAAAAACGGCGTAGTCCTCGGCGCCCGAATATACGGATACATCAAGAAAGACGGAAAACTCACAGTTGATCCTAAAACAGCTCCAATGGTAAAAGAAATATTTGAAAAGTATTCTACAGGAGAATGGTCTACATCCACTATTGAGAAATACCTGTACAAAAAAGGATATCGAAATTACAAAGGCGGAAAACTCAGCCGAGATAATATCAAAAAGATAATCAAGAATCCGAAATATAAAGGTTATTATTGCGGCGGTAAAGTAAAAGTCGTCGATATGTTCACTAAAAAGCAAGAGTTTTTGCCAGAGGATGAATGGACAATGTACAAAGACGACGGGAACCATGTTCCACAGATTGTAGATGAATCTGTATGGAATAAGGCGAACGTTATTATGCAAACACGAAGTAACGCGATCAAATCCCATAGAACATCCTTTAAGCAAAACAACTTGTTCACCGGATATATCTTTTGCGGCAACGATGGAGCACCATATTGGATGAAACAGCACACTATAAGAGGACGTGAAGATGCAAGATGGGTATGCAGCTATCGCATAAAAAACGGAGCGCAAAGTTGCAACTCTTTTGGGATACGTGAGAAAGAATTAAGAGTAATGCTTGCAGATCTTATCAATAAATCCGGGGATATTCAAGCAGCCATTGAAAAATATATAAGTTTGGTCGAAAAGAACATAGACTTCAGCAACGATGGGGCTGAGATAAGCCGACTTAAAAACATGGTCCTTCAGTTGGAGAAAAAGAAGGAAAAGCTTCTTGATCTTAACCTGGATGGAATCATAACAAACGCTGAATATCTTGATAAAAGTGAAAAATTCAAGGATGAGATTCAAAATATAAATAATAAACTTTCCGAATTGGAATCAAAAGAAGAAGCCGATAAAGATTCTCATTTGAAATTAAAAGAAATCGGAAAGATATTAAATGATTTGCAAGGAATTGGACCGGAAGATATTACCAAGACTGTTCTGGGAGAATTTTTGGACAAAATAGTAATAAATCCAAAGCGTCCACAGGAGTGCGAAATTTTGTTCTTTTTAAAGACCGGAGATGTAAAAAAAAAGTCAATAATCGAGCGGGATAAACAGGGCTGTTCTGAATACTTTTTTTTAAATAAGTTCTCAGAACGACACGCCGTATTTTACAGGAAAATCAACTATGTGGATGGATGCGAAAAGGAATTTAACTACACTTACGCATTTGCAATCTAAATAATATACAAAAGATGAACGGAAGAGCAGAGATGTAATTTTTTGACATTTAACTAAATATCTGGTAGTATGAAAACATACTAATGACGACATCGGTTCCAATTCCCGGAACAAGATGTCTTTTTGTGTTTTTAGGGAGTGTTTTTTATGAATCATACCGCATATGACGTAATGAGAGAATATATGATCGAGGGAGCAGATCTGGACGGACCGTACCAGTTCCCCATGATGCCACGGTATACCGGCAGGCCCGGGACAGATACTGTTGACTTTAAGGACAGCTTTGACCGGCGGATAAAGAACCACATGGGCTTGACCGTCAATTTCTATATCCACGACAACGAATTTGAAAAAATCTGGAATTGCCCGGATAAATACATTGAGCATCTGAAGTGTTTTAACAGTGTGATTGCACCTGACTTCAGTATGGCAGTCGGAGAAAACGGTATGCCATTCGCGATGAACATCTGGCAGAAGTACCGCAATCATGCGATAGCACATTATCTGTATATGAACGGAATCCGTATGATTCCAAACGTGAACATACCTCCGGAATACTGCTATGATTGGATTTTTGACGGAATACCCAAAAAAAGCACGGTTGCCTGCTGCACCAATGGGCGAGTGAAGTCAAAAGCATCACGACTGGAATTTTGCAAGGGATTTCAAGAGATGGTTCAAAGATTGGAACCACTGAGAGTAATCATCGTTGGACGGATGCCACAAGAGCTGCAAACAGATATAGAAATTATCAACTTCAAGAGCAGAAACCAAAAGATTAAGGACAGGGAGGGAAAATATGGGATTCTCAACTGAACGATCATCACACAACAAAGTACGTAGGAAGAAAGATAAGACAGAGCGAAAAGTAAAAGTTCGGAAACAACGGACCACATACAAAACGAAGAATACGGCTAGGAGAAAATCCGAGGGATTAAATAAATTAAATTGATTCGTGATTTTTCACAGCCCCTCGGAAGATGCTATGGATTAATATATGCAAGATAAACAAAATGGAAATCCAGAAATAAAGATTATTTTCCAGCAGCTCTTTTTTTGACCGTTTTTCGGCCTTTTTCTGTGTCTGAATATTGCAAATATTCAAGAACCGCCAGAAATATTGTTCGTTTCACAACCAGTATGACCAATTCTGTAAAAGGCTACGGACCACCTGCGGACCAGTGCCGGGGATTTTCCAAGTGCCAATAACTGACGTCCTAAATACACCCACAACGCCCGCAAAACCGATAAGGCTATAGTTTTCGGACGGAATATAAACGGCCGTTAAAAAGCCGAATAGGGCGGTTGTACAGCGGTTCCAAAACGGAACATACTTTTGCCACTGTTCGGACGCTGCGCCCCGGATCGGTGCCAGCTGCACACGAGAGCACGACAAAAAGAGCCAGAAACGGCTATATATAATCATAATATCACCATACCGGGATTCCGTCAACCGTGAGTATTGATTGATAAAAACGTGCAAAAACGGCTTGAAAATCAGGCGATGATAAAAATATCAATGAACGTCAAAGAGACGAAAAACGGCGAAAAAAGCAAATCAACAACCGCATTTCCGGGCAAACAAAGTTATTAAGCTGTCAAAGTGCACAACTTGTAGATAGATTTTGCAAGCCTAATCCGCTCCCCAGGCCGTGAACCTGGCGCCGGACTGGACACCGGAAGAGCAGCAGAAAAAGAGCAGCATTTTTACTGCTCTAAAAAATTTATATTCGTGATCTGCGGCAAGTTCCGGAAAAACTCCTGGAAACCGGAGTTGTCAAAAATATTATATTGACGGTCGGAAGTCGGAACCATGCGACCGTCTTTTATCTCCATGCAGGAAAGTTGTAAATATCCCGGTTTTTTAGAAGATTTATGCAAGGCGTACCGCATAACAGACACCGCCCCAGACTGGCAGCGAACCGGTGGCAAGTCGTACCAGATCAGCGGGACAGTACCGGAAGAAACCGCATTAAACACTTGCGCAGCGTCCTTTTTTGCGGTTGAATTGATCTTGTCAACAATGGAAAAATCACCGCTTTTTATAGCGGTGATGGTTTGCTTTTGCGTGGCTTTTCTGATTTCTATTATTTTTTCGCTCATCAGTAGAACACCTCCCCGAACATATAAGAACCGTTAAGCTTATAACTTTCGTTCCAGATCGTAACAACTTCCTCAGCTTCTTTTCTGGATCCACAAAGATTCGCTGCTGTGATGCCTTTTATTGCCAACTTTGAAAGCAAGTTATCACTTTCGGAAACTTTGACGGCATAAGCATATTTTTTTTCATTCTCTGTCACCTGTACAACAATATAACTATTTTTCTTTTTCATGTTTTTTCTTTCTTCCCTGTACCCATGGGAGCCGGGTTTTAAAAAGGCCGCCGGGGAAATGCTCCCCGGTACGCTTGCCGGCCTAATTTTCCGTAAGTCTTTTGAAAATATCAATTGTAAGAGCTGCAAGCCCCCTTTTCTTGTCTGACATATAACCATGTCTTTTACTTCTCAGCGCTTTTTCAGCAGTTTTCAAACTGCTTACACCGTAAGATGCGGCTTTTTGAAGCGCCTTGTATTCTTTTGAAGTAACCGGAACAGCTTTCAATGTATCGGGATTAATGGAAAAATCTTCTTTATCTCCCGGGTGGAGCATCTGGCAAATAGGAATATAAAGATCAGTCCCCATGTTTTCGCCAATATTCCAAACAAGGTAGTTACCAGGGATTTTCTCCACAATTTCAAAAGTATGTGTATTCCATAAAGATGTAGAAATGATTTTGTTTCCCTCGATTTTTACTGTTGCGTATGCCATATTATTTACCTCTCTTTTTATTTTTTTTGAAGTCCGGCGGTTGCGTTGGGGCTACGGCTTGACCGCCGCCGGAGGCTTTTGTTAATCAAGAAATTTTTCAATTTCTTCGTCGGTCATGGAATCGACTTTTTTTCTTGCCTGGATCGGATCCATTTCTAACTCACCTAAAAAGTAAGTGAAAACTATGTTTCTCAAAATCTGTATTTCTTTCATTTTTTTGTTCCTCCCTTGTTCTCTGTTGATGGTTATATAATAGCATAGTTTAATAATTGTGTCAATAGCATAGTTTAATAAAATCATATTTTTTTGTTTCATATATTTTTTTTGCTTATAATAGGAAAAGAAAAAACAATGGCCAAAACGTTAGTATATAATTGACGCATAGTTTAATAAGTGCTATAATATAAGAAAAATAATATTGGAGGGTTTTATATATGGCATTTAAAGATAGAGAAAAAGAACTTTCTTATATAGCACAGTACCAGAAAGACAAATATGATCGCATTACTGTGATGGCACCAAAGGGGACGAAAGAAGATGTCAAAAGAGCGGCCGAATTAAAAGGCGTAAAGATGTCGGCGTTTGTCCTGGACTGTGTTTTAAAAGAGCTGGAAAGAATGAAAAAATAATAGAATAGTTTAATAAAATGCTTGACGCATAGTTTAATAAGTGTTATACTGTAACCATAGAAAGGAAGTGGTTACATTGGAAAACAAGCAATTCAGAATCAGCAAAGAGTCTAATTATCCGGGCGTTTATATAATTTTAAATTTAAAAAATTATAAACGTTATATCGGATCAAGTAGAAACATTTTAAAGAGATTAACTGAGCATGAAATAGCACTAAGAAAGCGAAGACATCATGTGAAGGAACTACAAAAAGATTATGACACAGGTTGCAAATTTATAGCGTACCCTTTAACAGAAGTTTATTTGTTAAAACGAAAATATTTTGTTGATAGGAATTTAAGATATTACGAAAAAGAGGCAATAAAAATTTTTGATTCAACAAACCCAGAGAGGGGATATAATACAATTTTATCATGTGAAAATCAAAGCGAAGAATTTTCAAATATTTATTGGAAAAATGTAGCTCTTGAGTGTTTCATTGATGTAAAAGAACAACGAAATTGTAATAAATGCAGCGTTAAAGAAAAAAACAAACAGGTAAAAGAATTTATAGAAAAAATGTTAAAAGAAGATAAAACATTGTAACAGTTAAAAAAGACAAGCACACAAGCCCCAGGCAGGGGCGGACAGGAGGGAAAAATGAAGATTCAAAAAATTGAAAGCCGGTTAACCCACATCAATCGGGTGACCGGTAAAGTAGTACCGGATGAAATGGTAACATTCACACCAGCGCATGAACTCGTTGCACAAGATGGCAAATACATATATCTTGCGGACGGATTTACGTATTGCGATAGCGTCCCGGTTGTGGAACGGTATGATAAAAGTAAATACAAATTTTTTGATCCCGATAACAACGAGATCGAATTTGAAACTTGGAAATAAAAGGAGGAAAGAAGAATGAGAAAATTGGCAGAAGCAGATTTGAATATCGTCGCAGCATACATGGACGATGACATCAGAGAACAAGTAGCCAGCGAACTTGCACCATGTGAGCCGGGAGAATTTCTGGCAAGGTACTGCGAACTGGTACCGGAATTCGAAGATTTATTGGAAGATGAGTTCTCGATCGAATTGAAAAACGGTGATTTTTTCAAAGTCAATGAAGACGAGGAAAATTTCACTGAAGAAGAACGAGCAGATATAGAAAAGCATCAGCTCGTAAGAAAATCTGCCAAATGTGGAACTTTAGCAGAAACATTCTCCCGGAATTACGCAAGGGTTCCGAAGAAATTAATAAAAAAGCTCACACCGGAAGAACTCGGGGAGCTTGTGGACGCTTTCCACGAATGTTACGAGGACGGAAAGCAGGCATGAAAAAAGGCCAGACCCGAAAGCCTAGCCTAATTTCTTTTTAACTATTGCTATAGTTAAAATTATTATTTCAATCCGTGAGCCGGTGGTATCGCTACCGGCTCCGCTGTAAAAGCATCCATTTACAGCGACTAATAAGAGTATAATATACTATTAACTAAAAAGCAAGAGAAAGATGGAAATTATGTAAAATATGCGATGACTGAATTTTAACAAAAAAGCCCTTGGATAATCTCCAGGGGCTTAAATTCTTTTTCTATGTGGCGGCTAACGAGGGGAGAACGGGCCCGCCGCCGAAGTCCGCTAAATTATTCATAGCACACAAATGTTTGTTTTGTCAAGAAAAATATTTTTTGCTTTTAGCTTGACAGATTTTTATAAAATGTGCTATCGTGTCACTAACGAGGAACTCAGGAGGGGCGAGCTAATCGAAAAATAATAAAAATCATTCAGCCAGGTAACCGGATCAGACGCCGGAAGCCTGGTTTTTTTTCTGTGCCAAAACGCCCCTATAATTATATTATATATATAATCCCCTATTAATTAACTCTATACAGTGCTGTATTATAAAATCTTTTAAGCCCCTCCTAGATTCTGAGTTTATTAATATATGCCTAAATACACTATATTATAATACATATAGCTCTATAACGCTGTATATTGAGTTATAACGGATTATTTTATTAGTAGGTCTTTTATTATACCTTGAGCAATAAAAATAAATTTATGCTTGCATTAATGGCTTATATGTGCTATTGTAATTGACAGATAAGCAAATACATTTATGATTTTTAAAACAAAGGACGATAAAAACTGAAAAGCATTTACGGGAACTTCCGGCGCTGGTTATAGCTGCTGGGCGTGTTTTTCGATTGCTGACCGGTTTGGTATCGTCCTTTTTATTTTGCTAAATTAACAGATTAACGTTGTAAAGTGAGGCGATACAGTGAAAGATAATACTATCAAAACAGAAAAGGAAACAGAAATATATTTGAGTAATATTAATATATATGCTGATGAGTATATTAATACAGTGTTATGTGTATCACCTGATAGCGAGAATTACAGAAAAGAAGTAGCTGATAGTTTTGTTGATATGATTTTTTATATTGCTGATCACATACAAAAACCCAGTAACGATGATATAGAATTATTAGATCATATGTTCAGTGTGTTTGTAAGATTATGCAGTAAGTATCATGTACTACCAACTCTGGAAGTGTTTAGTTTTTTAGTAGGGATTAACCGCTCAACGTTTAGTGACTGGATGCGCGGGGACTATAGAACCGCCACAGCACATAGCAACACGGTGAAAAAATGGTTCGATATTTGCAAAAACTGCACGCTTAATAGATTGCATAACCAGCCCGGAACAAATGCAAACCTGATTTTCGTTGCAAAAGCTGCATACGGCATGGCAGAGACAGCGCCAGTCCAGGCGGATCATGTGCAAGGTATCCCGCAGCAGTCGGCACAGCAGATTGCGGACAAGTACAAGGATGCGCTGGAGCTACCGGAGATGGAGCGGCCGAAACTGTGAACACGAAAGCAACCAAAACACAATATATTGTATCAAACAAGATGTAAACACAATATATAGATTGTCGCAATGTATAAATAGGGTGTACTTAAAATGCACAATGAACAATGCGAGAAAATTTGTGCAATATGACGAACGAAAAGCAGCGTTAACGTCCTCAGGCTACTGCCGCAGGCCGAACAACAACAGCGTGATCCGGTGCAGCGGGTCCCATGGGGCGGCGGGCTGACCGGATAGCGTACGGGGAAGACGGGGACCCCCTTGTAGGGAAAACCACCAGGAGCCGGGTGAGCCCCCAAAGCAAACAAAATAACAAAAAGGCCCTTTTCACATGGCAGAGATAGTGATTGCAACACGACAAGCCGTAAGCCTTAACGGTTTCTCTGCCAACACAAAACAAGGCGATACCAAGAAAGGCAGGTATGAAGAATGAATGAAATGATGATTTTTAGCAATCCAGAGTTTGGGAACGTAAGAACAGTGACGATAGACGGAAATCCTTGGTTCGTTGGAAACGATGTAGCAAAAGCATTAGGATACGTAAAAGAACGAAACGCCATTGCTAATCATGTCGATAAAGAGGACGCCCTGAAATGCAGCCTCCCTTCAAACAGCGGAGTACAGGAAACAATCGTGATAAATGAGAGCGGTTTGTTTTCACTTATACTATCAAGCAAACTCGATTCTGCAAAAAGATTTAAACATTGGGTAACTGCAGAAGTCCTTCCTTCTATCCGTAAAACCGGAAAGTATGAAGTTGGTCAGAAACAAGATTCTTACCAGATAGCTGATCCGATAGAGAGAGCTAAAAGATGGATTGAAGAACAGCAGGAAAAGCAGTTACTTGAACAGAAAGTGCAGGAGCAGAAGCCCAAAGCGGAGTACTTCGATTCTCTTGTAGACAATAGACTGCTCACAACATTTCGGGACGCTGCGAAAGAATTTCACATGCCACCCAAGACGCTTACGAAATGGCTGGCAGATAACGGGTATATTTATCGAGACCGGCACAATATCATAAAACCATACGAACAGCATCGAAAGTCAGGACTTTTCCAGATGAAAGATTTTTCAACGCCTTATGGGTATTCGAATGTTCAAACATATATCACTGTAAAAGGCAAGGAAACATTTCGACTGTTACTTCGGGGACAGGGACTGATTAGGGCATAAAAAAAGAGAACCATTACGGTTCCCTTTTGAGATCATCAGTGGTCAGTTTGATTGACACATCTGGTTTTGGCTCAATTATCAATTGACATTCCAGAAAATCAAGAATCTGAATTAGTTCATCTGCGGATATGCTTCCCCTTGAAAATTTATTTGCAAGTGATTGCGGGAGCATCCCAAGGTGCTGAGCTAATTGAACACTGGTTACTTTTTTCATCTTCATTATTTGCTTTATCTTATCAGAAACCATATAAATACCTCCTATTAACATTATCATAATCAAAAACGTTTCAATAGTCAATAAAAAATACTCATAAATGTGTATGAACTACTTGCAAATATAATCAATTAGATGTATAATTGACTCATAAATAAACGGGAGGGATTATACATGAAAATTGGATATGCAAGAGTATCAACAGTGGAGCAGAACGAAGCGAGACAGATGGAGGCATTGAGAGAAGAAGGCGTTGATAAAATTTATATGGACAAGAAGTCCGGCAAGGATTTCAACCGCCCAGAGTATCAGAAGATGATCACTTCCATTCAAAAAGGTGATGTATTGGTGATTCACTCGATTGATCGACTTGGAAGGAATTACGAAGAAATTATAGCTGAGTGGAGAAAAATCACAAAAGAGATTGAAGCAGATATCGTTGTCCAGGACATGCCTTTGCTTAACACTACGCAAAATAAAGATTTAACCGGAACTCTGATTGCCGACATTGTATTGCAGCTTCTTTCATACGTGGCTCAGAGAGAACGTGAAAATATTCGCCAGAGACAGAAAGAAGGAATTGCGATTGCGAAAGCTCAGGGAAAATATAAAGGACGAGCAAAAAAAGAGGTAGACAAAGAACTCTTTGAGAAAACAAAGCAAAGATGGCAGGCTGGGGAAATTACCAAAGTTCAGTTTGCCGAAATTGTGGGAGTGTCAAGAGGAACACTATATAAAATGTTGGGAGGGGAACAGTAATGATAGACTTTACAAATAAGTGTGTTATCACAGAAAGCGATGTTGAATCAGCGAAGCTTCTTAAGATGGCAATTTCTCAAGGTTTTGCGCTTCCGAAAGGCGAAAAAGTAATGGAATCATGCAGATTTTTCCGCTTTATCGGAAGTCCGTATAAAAGCGTGATTGCGCTGTCAGCAGTAACACAGGAAATGTATGATCGAGCTATATTGTACTCACATTTATTCGGGAATGAGTTGGAAGAATTGATTAAAATTTCTGATTTGGCTGCTAGGTGGTGCCGTACATATGGATACAATCATCTCAGTGTATACGCTAATGAAGAAGCTGACATATACACTGGGCGCGGGATTGCCAAAAACAAAGATGGTGCGGTACAAGATGCGAAAATCAAATTAAATAAGCCACGTAAAATAACGGTAGCTGAGCTTGAAGAAAAATTAGGCTATCCGGTAGAAATAGTAAGTTAAGGATACATCCTATGAAAAAGAATAATCCACAAGGTGAATCTATCCGTATCCGGTTACCGTACCAATTGGAGCAAAGACTTATAGCTGAAAAAAACCGAACCGGCAAAAGCGTGTCACAGATCACCCGTGAAGCCTTAACACAGTATTTTCGGAAAAGGTAGGTAAAAGCGATGCTTGAAAAAATTTTTAAGAATAAAAAAGGGTCTTCTGAAAAACCAGGAGAAAAGCCTTTAGACCATTATAGAACATATGTATATCACCATATAAGAACTGTTCTGGAAGATGGAAAGCTATATGATACATCCGCTTCAAAAAAAGCATTTGTTGATTATACATCTTTACAGGAAGTCATGTTTAATGTATCAAAACGCAGAGCCTATTTTTTGTCACCACACGGAAGATGGTTTTCTGCTGATGAAAAAACTGAGATAAAAGATGAAGCAATAAAAGATGTTGGCGAATTTCGTATGCAGACCGTAAAAATAACTATTACATACAGCGATCTTCGGATAGAACAAGAAAATGATGTTAGGGCTGTAATGGGGAAAAATGGATATGAATTGTATAGAGAATATTTCGGGGAGGTAGAAGAGGCATGAATAAAGAAAAAGAGATCTATGAGCTGTTACCGTCAGAACCGGTTGATGTAGCAGCTATGCTGATAAAAGCAACGATTGTTACGGACGCACCGGTATTCGCACCACTATCCCCGATGCTTGAAAGTAAATTGGTTGCGATCCCGAAATACGACCCGGTTCAACTTCAGGAAATCGCAGAGCACCTTCTGGTGTACTGTAACGCACAGGAAAGGGGATTTGAAAATGTCTATTGTGAAGATTGTAAATCAGAATCCGTATGACTGGAGAGGAACCGAATGTTTTATTGACGGAAAACCGATTCCAAGAGTGAAATCAGTAGATTTTCATGTTGCGGTTAATGAAGTTCCGATATTTAATCTTGAATTAATGGCAACACCGGATATTGAAATGAAAGGTCTGGCACGTATTAGTGTTAGTTCTCAATCAATTACTGATGCAATTTCAGTTTTAAGGCACGAATTACTTCAACATGGAGAAATATACCAAGGTTTCAAGTCGAGCCTTAAATCAGCAATGAAAGCCTATAACGTAGATGGTTTACCATCTGAAACAGATGATGAAATTGCAGAAAAAATACTCGATTTTGTCATAGGAGAGGAACGATGAGAACGATATTTACGATAATCGCACTTGCTATCAATGTTCTGATGTTTGTTTCAGCGAGTTCCGAAATCGTGACAAATAACAGTAAAAACAAATGGGAATCTGCCGCTTGTTCGATGATTCTTATTGGAACCGGAATAAGCGTGATTTTATTTTTGACATCCCTGTGAGGTGAAATAAATGTTACTGGCATTTCCAATGGTTTTAATTCCGTTGATATTGGTAGAACGGATTAAAATAATAAAAGAAAAGGTACAGCCCGCGCCGCATGATCTTGGAGGAAGATTCAATGCGGACAGGACGAGGCACGAAATCCCTAGATAGCCTGTATCAGTACGGATTTATAATAATGAAATAGATATCCAAAACCAAATTTCCTCCAAATGAGTTACGACTGATACAGGCGTTCCAGGAAAAACATAAATATATCAATGGTGTTTTTGAAGTATATCACATGCGGCAGGGTTGAGCGACTGCCGCAACATAGCGCATTGGCGAAGTGGCAACGCACCGGACTTTGACTCCGGCATGCGTGGGTTCGAATCCCACATGCGCCGCTCTGCATCGGATTTCGCCTTTCCTCTGATGCAGGTTGGATTTTCTTTTTCCCTTTGCCACCTATTACAACGGTGATGATTAAAGGAACTGTCAAATGTTCCGGGTGGCTTTGCCTTAGTTGGCAAGATTAATTTCTTCTATGGTTTACCTTTGTTGCAGCTGGCGGTCAAGAACTGCAACAGTAGTAAAAAGACAGATATCGCAGCGACCCTGTATCTTTTTGCTACTCAGGAAACTTAGCTCAGTTGGTTAGAGCAACCGGCTCATAACCGGTCGGCCCTGGGTTCGAATCCCAGAGCTTCCATTTCTCCCAAAGCTGTCCATCCGTTTTGTGGATAGAAAAAACTGCCGAATGTGTGTATGTGGGTTGCTTTTCAGAAGGTACGTAACGGCGTAGCCGGAGTGAAAAGACAACTTCCCGTTCGGTTCTGTCTCTGAGTTGAATATGTCGCCAATTAGTGCACGTTGACGACAGGGAGTTTTCAAGAGACATTTCAGGAATAATCCTCCGAAACAACTCCGTGGGACTGGCACGGATGAAAACAGTCTAGTGGAAAGCATAACACGATAAACCTATTGCTAACCCGGTGTAATCCGGGTTATTCGGAAAGTGCAAGTAACTGGGAACGGCGTGGTCATAGACTAGGTCTTGGTGGTTCGAATCCATCCTTTCCGCTTGTCTGGAGCCTGAAAGTTTGGCGTGGGAATAGCGCAGGGCGGCGCATGGGAATGTAATTCCGAGTTCCGGACATGTTTGCTGCCTATCGGATTGTAAAGTGGCCTCCCTTAAAGTAGGCAATAAGTGAACGTGCTGAAATGGTTCTTCCAGATATGTACATCGCAGGATAGAGAAGTGGAATCTCACAAGGCTCATATCCTTGAGAACGGCGGTTCAAATCCGTCTCCTGCAATTAATTCGTTCGTTCTATGCTGTCAGTGCACGGGCGGTCTATGGTTCAAGCGGATTAAACCCATGGGAAAAGGTTGATGTTTATCCTGATGACTGCTGGGCGGTACGAAAAACATTATCATATGTTGTGCAAATGGAAATCATCTCATTCATTTACCGAGGTGATCAGCCGTGGTAAGCGGCATGGAATGTAGCTCAGTGGTAGAGCAACGTATAAACTATGCGCCGCAGGTTCGATTCCTGCCATTCCGATTCCGGTAAATTGCCATTACCGGAAAGCATTTCCAAAATGCTCAAATTTACCTTCTGATTGGTTCCGGTGGTTCACGTTGGGTGACAATGCGTGGTTCAAGTCCACCCACCGGACTTTTTTATTTTTGAGGGGGTTGTATGGAGAAAGATTGTTGTTGTACATGCAAATGGTACGCACTGGAAGAAGGTGTTTGCTGTAATGGTGACAGCGAACATTGTGCAGATTTCAGATGCTTGGATGACAGTTGTGAATGTTGGGAGGACATTGAAAATGACAAAACAAGAAGCAAAGAAAATGCAAAAAGAATTATCTGATTACAAAAAGGTATTTTCGAAATTAGAAGAGAGATGCAGCTCAGAAGCGTTGGAATACTGGCACCGTCATTTGTGGTACGGACTTACTATCCAGTCAAATGCTGAAGCGGCAGCCCCAAAAGAGGGAGAACCCCCTAAACAACCTTTTAAATTAGCAGATTGGCTGATTGGCAGAGAATCAAAAGATGGGATCCGATTATACGGAAATAATGATCTTAAACAAATTGCCCTACACCTTTTTATTTATTGTGAGGACGAATAATGCGAATAGCAGGTAAAGAAATCAAAGATGAATGTTCCAAATGCGGAAACATCCTTGAATGCGAGTTGTTCCGCCAGGGGCATGGAATAAAACAGGAACGTGAAAACATAGCAAAGATGATCGAATGCCAGATGAAACATAGGGAGGAAAGAGAGAAATGAATGAATCGGAAGTTTTTAAAAATGCAGAATTAGGTTCTGTACGTGTAGTGATGGTTGAGGGAGTGCCATATTTCGTTGGAAAAGACGTTGCAGAGATATTGGGATATAAAGATACATCAGATGCAATAAAGAGACATGTGGATGATGAAGATAAGCTGACAAGGCGTTTCACCGACTCAGGTCAAAGCCGTGAAATGTACATCGTTAATGAATCTGGTCTTTACAGCCTTATTCTTTCGAGCAAGCTTCCGTCTGCTAAACATTTTAAAAAGTGGGTAACATCGGAAGTGTTACCATCAATCCACAAACATGGCATATATGCTACTGATAACGTGATTGACAATATTCTCAATAATCCAGACTTCGGCATCGAACTTCTGACCAAACTGAAAGAGGAACGTGCTGCAAGAGTAGAAGCTGAAAGAAAGAACGCTATCCTGATGCACGTAAATAAGACATATACCATTACTGAGATTGCTAAAGAACTGGGACTGAAATCAGCAATGCAGTTAAATCGGATTTTGGCAGAGAAGAAGATACAGTATCAGGTAAACGGTACGTGGTTAATGTACTCCAACTACAGTGACTGCGGATATGAGGAAATTAAACAGGAAGTATTGGATTCTGGAAAAGTAATCTACCATAGACGAATCACACAGATGGGACGGGAGTTTATTCTTGATTTGTTTGAGAAGACGGCTTGATTGTGAAAGGAGAATTGCCATGATTAAAAAACTCTGCAATCTCTACATAAAGCACAAGACAAAGAATCTCACAAGGATTCCACTGTTTACAATGACTTTTAACTGGCGGAAATTCCAGAAAGACGGAAAAGAAGGCAGTTGCATAATGTACACGATACATCCTGATATTGCAAAAGACTCAATCTTGAAAGAAAAACTTAGTGAATGCGTGGATTATATTCGAGATAATTACAACATGGAAATATTTACCAAGATTTGATGGGAGGAAACCATGAGAATTGAAGATATGAAAAACTGGACGGTAGATCAGCTAAAAAAGGAAGTTGTCCGACTATCTGAAGAATGTGAGAAAAGACAGCATGAAATTTTGGATTTACAAGAACACCAGATTGAGCTGGCAAGAGATTTTGCCAAAACGGTAGAAGAGAACAGAAAGGCACACGAAGATCTCGATCGTGCTAATAAAGTCATTGAAATAGCTGCATGGGCGAAAGATGGAACCATAGATCTTCCGTTCTGCGATGCACCGAAAGAACTTGAACATTATCGGAAATTGTACCAGGCGAGCAATGTTCGGATTAACGAACTGACAATAACTATTAATACGCTGGTTGATATGCTGGCAGATTTAAGAAACGCCCTTGAACTTAGGGAGACGTGCAATTAGGAGGAAAATAAGCTGATATGGGCGAGAAAGATGAATTGAATCGGTTCTTTATAGGAGAAAAAGAGATAGATACATCAGGAATACCGGAGCTTCCGGGAGATTTGATTAATTATTCGCTGCAATCTGTCGGAAAAGAGTTAGAATTTAGGACGGAATTTGAATTGCCGAAGGAAATTTTTTATTCATTGTTTTTCTCGAACCTAATAAACCAAAATAATTTCCGCAAAATACACGGATTCCCCAAAAAGCGCAAGATTGCAGGACGAAAAGGAGTGAGAAAGCATGAAAGATAATGAATATTTACTTAGAAGTCCTTGGATAGAAGCCGTTCAAAACTCGTATCTTTCTTCAGGAACACTTACAACATGCATTGCTTCATACAAAAATAATTATCTTAAAATGCATGGAAAACGCAAAATAAGACAGGTCTCCGGAAGAAAGAGAAAAAGGAAGTTCCACAATCAATTCGGCGATAATGCAAGAAACAAAATAAGAATTTATCTTAAACGGAAACGTAAAGGCATTAAACATAAAAAGAATAGGAGATTAAAGTGAGCATCAAATCAGCATTTGAATCTGAGGGGATAGATTTCTCTCAGGTAATGAAACCACCAGAGCCGTGGGACGGACGGACATTAATAAAGAACATCAATGGCAAACTGTGGTATTGTTGCCCTTTTTGCGAGAAGAAAGCACTTCTCATTAGCCCAGAAACAAAAATTCAGCATCTTAAATTGAAATGCAAGGGTAGCAACTGCAAGAAAGAGTTTGAGGTCAACGTATGAAACTCCCAGAATTTGAAAAATGTAAATGCTGTAAAATACGTAAACTTAACAACGAAGATGTTCGTTTATGCTGTGAACCACTATTTTTAGAATACGCGCATACTACGTGTGAAGAAAGAAGAACAGAACACCCTGAACAATGCAAAGAAATATTTGGCAAAATTGAAAACGACAAAGTATATGAAGAAGAATACACTTGCATTCCAATAACAATTATGAAACCATATGAATCAGCAACATCTTCGTTTCTTGTTATGGTAGAACAAGAAACAGAATATGCCAGCTTTGTAGCTGATGTAATTGGCAGATTAGACTATGGCGAAACACTTATGGTGAAAGTAGGAGAAAGTGAGATTCCATTTAAGGTAATTCACATTGGAATCTCCGATAATATTTTTCCAATACGCTTTGAACTTATGGCAAAACAGGTTGGGACATTTTCAACTGGAAGATGGGAAAAGATATTGAGAGGTATTTTGAATGAAAATAAGTCTTAAACGAATTAAATGTATTCTGACAGGTGGTTGTAAATTCCGGGATGCAGCTATTTCAGAGTGTGACGACAAAGAAAAGACTTGCACTATTACGGAAACTTGCTGCAAATGCGGGAAGAAGTATACAGCGGTATTTACTTACAAACAATTAGGAATTCCGGATTGAGGTGAATGTATGATATGGAACGAAGAAATATCCTTTGATGGATTTCAAAAGAAGATTGATGAGTGATACAAGGATAAAGACTTTGAACTGTGCGACCCACCTATCAGCGCTCAATTTGCTTTAGACTTGATTTTCAAGACGTTGATAGACGATAAAGAAGATTATCCGTATCTCACAACTATGCCTGAAAACACAGAACAGACGAACAGCATCATGCTTGATTTGATTCTTCGGAAATACAGTCGCAAATATAGAAAATACTTGAAATTAAAAAAGAAAAATAAATAAATCAGTCAAAGAGCCACATGAGAGCCAGACTAAATCCTAAAAGAAAGGAGGTCTGGCTCTGTTTTTATGCAGAAATTTACAGAAGGCTCATTTGAGTGGTACCGGGCAGTCTTAAATCAAATCATCAGTGGAGATATGTCTGTTTACCAGAACCAGAAAGACTGCCTTGATCTGTTGTTAAACATGAATATTGATTTGCCATATGCAGAAAATCTGGAAGCACAGCAAATGGCAATAAAAGTAAGTAAGTATGCCCATAACGCAGCCGCAAGACAAGCTGCACTGACGGGAAGCGGTAATTTTGATGATATCTACTGGCAGTATTTGCTGCTGGAAGCTCCATGGCTATTCGAGAGTTATCTGTACTACATGGAAAAGAACAGACAACCACGAAGAAAATTCTATGAGCCGAGAAAAAAGACATTAAATGTTCTCGTACAGGATTTGCAGGACTTAGAGGACGGAAAGATTGAGTTTCTTGGCGTGTCTATGCCGCCCCGAACCGCAAAGTCAACCACCTGTATATTTTTCTTGTCCTGGATAATGGGTAAACGCCCGAACAGCCATAACGCTATGAGCGGTCACAGTGGAATCCTTGCCGATGGATTTTACGGAGAAATACAGAACCTTATTTCGACACAGGAATATACTTTTAATGAAATCTTTCCGTCTGCAACCCTTGAAAAGAAGTCGGCAGAGAAGAAAGAAATCAACCTTGGCGCACCGGACCGATTTTCAACACTGACTTGTCGTGGTATTGATGGAACATGGACAGGCTCCGTAGACATATCTTCAGACGGCTACTTATATGTGGATGACCTTGTTCGTGACAGAACTGAATCATTAAGCCCAACACGTCTGGAAAACCGGTATCAGGATTATCTGAATGTTCTGGTTGACCGTAAAAATGACGGTGCACGAGAATTAATGGTCGGAACACGATGGAATGTCATGGATCCTCTTGGAAGAGTGGAGACTGAAAAGAAAAATAATCCACGGTACCGCTTTAGGAAGATTCCAGCATTGAATGAAAATGGTGAATCCAACTTTGATTATGACTACGGCGTAGGATTTTCTACAAAATACTATGTGGATATGAAGTCAAGGCTGGATGCTAATGAATGGCAAGCCAAATATCAGCAAAATCCATTTATCCGTGAAGGAATCCTTTTTCCAGAAGATGGACTTCGGTACTACAATGGAATACTTCCGGAAGGTGACAGCCGTGTTGTTACTGCCTGTGATGTTGCATGGGGCGGTGGGGATAGTCTTTCAATGCCTATTGGGCGAGAATACGAAAATGGAGATATCTATATTTTTGACTGGGTATTTAACAAAGGAACGAAAGAAGTTACCCTTCCGCTTGTTGTTGGAAAAATCATCGGAAATGAAATCCGTCAGATTAACTTCGAGGCAAACAACGGTGGTGATATGTACAAGATGTACGTGGATGAAAAACTCAAAGAACAGAAGTATAAATGCAGCTGTACATCCAGTCGTGCGCCGGGAAATATGGAAAAAATGTCCAAAATCATCGCATATTCAGATGATATAAAAAGAAACTTTGTTTTTTTGGATGAAGAACATCGGAGCAAAGAGTATCAAGCAGCTATGGACGAACTTACATTCTTTGTCCAGCTTGGAAAAAATGTGCATGATGATGCGCCGGACGGTCTTACTCAGCTTCAAATGTTTATAGAAAAAGGAAATGTAGGCACAGTGACAGCTATGCGCAATCCGTTATGGGGAGGAAGAATGAGATGAATACACGACAATATCTTGAGCAAGTACAGGATTCCGAAAGAAGAATTCAGAATAAGATACAGGAAGAATACCGTTTAAGACTTTTGGCAACCAGTATATCTTCTTTTTCAAATGGAGATAAAGTACAGACTTCCGGCGGAAAAGACCGTGTCGGTGATGCTGTGACCAGGATTGTTGAGCTGCAGCAGGAAATAGCATCTGATGTCAAGGGGCTGGCGGAACTACAAATGAAAGTTTCCGGAGATATCAATGACATGGAAAACTCCATGTATTCATCCTTACTCCATAAGAGATACATAGAATTTAAAAATCTGGTGACGGTCGCAGACGAGATGGGATATTCCGTACAGCATATCCGTTCCTGCCATGGAAAAGCCATTGAAGCTTTGCGGAAACAAAAGCATTTTGAAAGTTAATATGTTTTAATATGGAATCATATGTTCTATGTATAATATAATGTAACCTGTAAAACGAGCATCGGAGAATAATCCGGTGCTTTTTTAATGCCCGAAAATGGGAGGTGTAGGCAGTGGGCAGAAATAAAATGAATTTCATTGACTTATGCCGGGGCGAATTTGGTCGCAAAATTGCCTATACCGGTGTAAACCAGATCACAACAGCAAACGTCAGAAAAGTTGTTTCTGATACAATCGGCACTCATAACCGGAATAGGGTATTGATTGACTATTTGTACCGGTACTACAAAGGAGACCAACCGATCCTATACAGAGAAAAAGTGGTACGACCGGAAATCAACAACCGTGTATGCGAGAACCATGCACTGGAAGTTGTCCGTTTCAAAGCATCACAGACATACGGCGAACCTATCCAGTATGTGTGCAAGAAGAAAAAAGCTACAGAAAAAGCAAATGAGCAGGTAGATTTGTTCAACGACTATCTGGACGAAGCGAATGCAGAAGCTAGAAACATTGAACTAGGTACTTATCAAAGCGCTGTAGGAACTGCATACAAAGCGATTCTGAAAGAAGATGACTGGACAAAGGACAGTGAGTTACCACCGTTCCGGATTTTTATACCGTATCCGGGGGATTGCTACATTGTTTATTCCCGGAAGAACGGAAAAGCGATGCTCTCGGTTCAGATTCTTAAAGATGAGAATGAACAGCAGTATTATTTATGTTTTTCGGCAAAACAATATTTTGAGATTCAGAATGGACAGATTACAAAAACCGGCATCAATGGTTTTGGCGGCATCCCGGTAGTTGAGTACCCGAATAACCACGATCGCCTTTCCGATATCGAGATTGCGATAACCATGTTCGACACTATGAACAACATGCAATCAAATAGGATGGATGGCGTAGAACAGTTCGTGCAAGCCCTTATGAAGTTTAAGAACTGTGAGATTGATGAAAGCGAATTTTTGAAAATGATCAAGCTTGGCGCTATTTCCGTAAAGGATACTGGAAATGGTTGCCAGTCAGATGTTGACCTGATGACTGCTGAATTGAATCAAACAGAAAGTCAAGTCGCAAAAGACGATATCTACAGCAACATGCTTATTGTTGAGGGAATGCCGGATAGGCAGCAACAATCGTCTGGCGATACCGGTCAAGCTGTATATCTTAGAAACGGATGGGATTTTGCAGAGCGCAGAGCAAAACTGGATGAACCATTTATCCGGGAGGCTGAGAAAGCAAGTGCCAGAATCATTCTGAATATCATCCGACAGACCACAAAGGATATTTCAATCTCAACAAGAGATTTTGATGTAAAGATAACCAGAAACCCGACAGATAACATGCTTGTCAAAGCACAGACTCTTGATTATCTGCTTAAGAATAAAATTCATCCGCTGATTGCGCTGATTACTTGCGGATTATTTAGTGATCCGCAAAAGGTGTACGAAATGAGTTTGCCTTACCTGGGAACTGTATATCCTGAACTGGTAGACCCGGACGCAGAAATGCAAAAATCACAACAATTGATTGGTAAAAACGGTCAGAATCCGGTTGTAATTGATTCAACGGTAAATTCTTCGACTACCAATCAAAACTCGTAAATTCAATTATCAAAGGAACCAAGGAGTAACATCCAAGGTTCCTTTTTTAATGCACAAAAATAATGCAACAGCCCGTGAGCGTAAATCGGGTGCAGATCATGTGCGGAGCGAACCGTGTGAAAAAAGTGTGATGGTCTGAAAGAAAGGAGATTTCTATGACAAGAGAACAGGCAAAACAAGTACTTATTGGCTTCGGAATCGAGGAACCGTCTGAAGAACAGGTGACTAAATACCTTGATTCTGTTGAGTCAGAGACAAAGAAAGTGAAGGAAAAAAACACTTCTCTGAAAGAAAAAGCCGATAAAGCAGATGACCTTCAAAAGGAACTGGACGATTTGAAAGCCCAGAATATGACGGATGCCGAAAGGCAGGAAGCAGAGCGACAGAAGGAAAAAGCAGAAAACGAAAAGAGGATTTCTGATTTGGAAAAAGCACTTGCTGAATCCAACAGGAAAGCACTTTCCAGTGAGATTACATCTGCTTTCGCTAATGCGGGCCTTTCTACAGAAACGTATGCAAGCGCTATCAAAGCATTTTCGTCTATGCCAGCAGACAAGTCTGAAGACGTAATGAAGGAAGTCAAAACTTTTGTTGATGGAATTTCCGAAGCAAATAAAGCGGCTCTGGATAACGCCAAATCCGAATGGGAGAAATCAGTTCTTGACAATACTCCGAATCCAGGTGGCGGAAATTCAGACAAGGGGCAGAAAAAAGATGATAACGATAGTCCAGCAGCTAAGTACGCAAAAGCTTACTCAGCACGCATGAACCCCAAAACAGAACCGGCAAGCGACAATGCACCGGTTAATTTTTAAGTAAGTAAAGGAGATTTAGATTATGGCTTTTATGAAAACAAAACAGTATGAGTCAACTCCCAACATTCTCGAATCCGAGGTTGGACTGGTACTGAAAACTTACACCGCAGACGCAACAAATGCAACGGCAGTAAATGATAAAAAAATCATCAAAGCAGGTTCCGTGTATCCGACAAATGCGACTGGTGCAAAAGGAATCGTATTTGAAGATGTTGATATGACAGACGACGCCAAAAGACCAATTTCCGTGATTGTAGCAGGACGTGTCCTTGAGAAGAGACTGCCGGTTACAGTCGACGAAACTGCCAAAACAGAGCTTGCCGCGCAGGGAATTGTTTTTGTAACCACTACAGACCCAGTATTTTAAGGAGGTATAACCAATATGCCATACAATGTATTAGAAGCTATCACAGCAGAAGAAAGATTAAATTTCGCTCAGAATTTTTCTGTGGCAAGACCTGGTATCCTCGATACCATTTTTCCGGATGTAAAGACACCGTTTTGGAAAGCCGAGTATTACAGGCTTATGGCTGGACAACGACTGCCGGAGGTAGCATTTGTTCACGCTCTTGATACCGAAGCAGAAATCGGCTCCAGACCGGGATTCGAGAAAGTTCTGACTGAAAAGCTCTTTATCAAGAGGAAAATCAATCAGTCCGAACGTCTCCAGGAAGCTATTGAAAATGGCGTCCCGGATAATGAAACTCTTACAAACTTTGTCTTTGACGATGCCACAAATCTGTTTGAGGGTGTTGTTGCCAGAGCAAATGTTATGAAAGGACAGTTTCTTGCTACTGGTACGGTAAAAATCAAAGAAAACAACGTTGATATGTCTATTGACTATGGCGTGCCAAGTTCTGCAAAGGTTACTCTTACCGACTGGTCCAAGGTAGACGCTGATATCATGGGCGATATTCAGAAGATGGTAACCGTAGCCGAGGATTCCGGATACGTAGTAACAAATGCAGTTACATCACTGAAGATGATTAACTACATGAGAAACAACACAGCTATGCAGACGGCCGTTCTGGGAGCTGCGAATAAACGCCTCCTTACCAGACAGGAGCTTGCAAATCTGCTTATGCAGGAGTACGGAATCACCGTTGGCCGTTGTGATGAGAAATTCCGTTACAGAAAAGCAGACGGAACTCGGTCAACTGGAAGATACTTCAAAGAGGATGTATTTACTCTTTATGAAGCTGATGCAGGCGGATCTTTCGGTACTGGACTTTGGGGACCAACACCGGAAGAGAATGAATACAGACAGTTCATTCAGGAAGAGAATCGCTCTTTCGTTACTCTTTCCATGTGGGCTACACAGGATCCAGTTGCCGTATGGACAAAAGCATCCGGTATGTTTATTCCGGTAGCACCAAAAGCCAACGGCGGCATTGTTATCGGTACGAAGGGGGAATAAGCGGGCATAGCCTTGACGAAAACAGCCAGTCACCGTCTGTAGCTAGTGTTTCACATAAGTATACAGAAAGCGAGCTGTCCAGTATGACTGTGGCTCAGCTGAGACAGCTTGCAAGTGACAATGGTTATGCCCTGACTTCCACAAACAAGGCTGGTATCATATCAGAAATTATAACACAGCAAGGGTAGGTGAAAAGGCATGGACGAACAGCTTATAAGCGATCTGTCAATGTATCTGGAAGGCGATGAGCAGACTGCAAGGATGATTCCTTTAGCGGTCAAAAGAGCTATTCGTTCATTCCAGAAAAAGCGCAATTATCCTGAGAGTTATACGGAAGAAAACATCAATAAAGATATGAACAAATGTTATGATTGCATTTTCGATTTGGCTCTTTATTTTCTTGTGAAACAAGGAGTTGAGTTTGAAACATCTCACTCGGAAAATTCTGTAAATGCAGGATGGAACTCTGAAACAGAGATATTTGTCAATCATGGCGTTTTTCCTTTTGCCAGAGGAATCTGACAGAAAAAAAGTAGGTTGAGAACGTGACGCATTTCCTCCCAGGCGTTGCTGGGGTACTTCATTATGAGGTGGGAAGAAGTACAAAAAATGTAATGGGAGTGAAGGAGAGTAGCGATGGGATGTGAACAGAATTGCTTTAACGAACACCGCTTAGAAGAATTGGAAAAAATTGTTCACGAAATGAAAGAGAAGCATTCTAAACGTGACGGTGTTTTTTTTGAACGTATCAATGCACTTGAGACCAAGATTGTTCTTTACAACAATGATCTCGGGCACATAAAAGATACGGTGGATGAAATGAATGATAATTTAAAATCCCTCATGGAAGCCCCTGCAAAACGTTATGACACGATTGTTGTTTGCGTTATCACGGCCGTGATCGGGGCTATTGTAGGATTTGCACTAAGCGGTATCTTTCCGGCATAATAAGCAATTCCACTTGTAAGGGAGGCGGTGGGATTATGAATTATACAGACTTTTCAGAAGATGAAAGAAAGTTTTATCTAAGCGAATCCGGGTTTGATTCCCGAGAAAAAGAATTTTTTCGGTTAAGAGTTTATGAAGAAAAAACGTTGTTTGAAACGGCGGAGATTATGGGGTATAGTCCACGAACTATAGACCGCATAAGCCGAAAAGTAAAAAAGAAGATTGTTAAAGTCGCCCCGATGTATTATCGGGGCTTTTCTTTGTATCATGGCGAAAATATGGCGAAATAGTGTCGTTCAAATACTTAGGTTTCTCTCATATAATGTAAGCATAGAGAAAAGCTTACAGAGATGGGAGGAACACACTATGGCATTTTATCCATATTATCCGCAACCATTGAATCCATACCCACAAACACCGGTACAGCCGTATCAAGATAGATTGGCACAGTTACAGAACAACTATCAACAGGCAATGCCTTATGGACAGGTGCAAATGCAGCAGCCGGTACAGCAGATGCCACAGGTTGCTATGCTTTCAGGACAAATGGTTGATGGCATCGATACTGTAAAAGCAAAAGATGTGGATATGACTGGAAACCCTGTTTATTATCCAAAAACAGATGGTACAGAAATATATAAAAAGCAACTACAGGCAGACGGAAAAAGCAGAATTTTTGTTTACCGGATTATGGATCCAGACGAACAGCAGCAACCAAAGCCCGAAGAAAAACCGATTGACATAGAAGCTATGTTTAATCAGCTTCGGAACGATGTTTGTTCTGAGATTTCTGGAATAAAAGATTTGCTACCGGCACAAATGTCGGTAACACCGGAAGCCAAGCAGCAGAACGGAGGAAAACAGAGATGAATTTCAATCCAAATGCTATGATACAAAAACAAGTTGAAAGAATGATTTCTCAGAGGTTCGGAAGCGTTGATAACATGATGAACGATATGAGTAAATTTGCAGGAAACAACCCAACATTGAAAAATGCTTTGGATCTATACAAAAAAGGTGATACAGACCAGTTGCATCAGATTCAGCAAAATGTATTTAATGAAAAACACTTATCTCCAGATGGAATTATCCAAAAATTCCTTGGATTATAACACTTCCCCATAATTGGGTGATTTGAAATCGCTACAATTTGGGAGATCAGCCGCGGATGTCTCCTATTGTAAATAATATTTAAGGAGACTAAAAACATGATGAATGGTTCTAATTACAGTCTTAGCGACATTGCAGCTGCTACAGGCTCTAATAACCGTGCCAATGACATGTGGGGCGGCGATGGTTTTTCACTTATTTGGCTCGTACTGATCTTCGCAATCTTTGGATGGGGAGGTTTCGGCGGCTGGGGCGGTGGCTTCGGCGGTAATGGTGCGAACGGTTCCGGCTTCCAAGGATGGGCTACACGTGCCGATATCAACGAGGGCTTCGCTCTTAACGATATCCAGAACGGTATCAGAGGTATTCAGCAGGGTATCTGTGACAGCACATATGCACTCAACAATACCATACAGAGTGGTTTCAACGGCATGAACGTTGGAATGCTTCAGGGCTTCAATGGCGTTCAGCAGGCGATCAATGCTGATACTGTAGCCGGTATGCAGAATACCAATGCATTACAGTCTCAGTTAGCAAACTGCTGTTGTGAAACAAGGGAAGCTATCCAGGGTATCAACTACAACCTGGCAACCAACACTTGTGCTCTTCAGAACACAATGAACAACAACACCAGAGACCTTCTGGACAATCAGAACAGCAACACAAGAGCAATTCTTGATTTCTTGACGAATGATAAGCTTGCAACATTACAGGCAGAGAACTCTGATCTGAAACGTGCTGCATCTCAGGATCGCCAGAGCGCACTTCTTACAACTGCAATGGCATCTCAGACACAGCAGTTAATTAATGCAATCAATCCGGCGGCTGTTCCGGCATACGTTGTTCCAAATCCAAACACCTACTACGGTGGGTGCAACGGATACAGCAACGGTTGCTGCTAAGTAACTCACCCTTAGAGGTTGACTAATTCTAAGAGGTGGGTTGCGGCTCACCTCTTATCTGATTGAGAGGTAGAAGTATGAGTTGTAAAAACGTTTGTAAACTCTGCAATCGTCTTGTGATAAGCCAAGCTGTTGCGTTTACTGGTGGTAATCTTGTGATTACACTTCCGGCAGGTAGTTATAACAACGGTGAAAAATATTGCATTGTGATTGCACAGAGCATACCAGAAACCACTACGATTAACGCTCCGGTGGTGATTCAGATAGGAACGGGAACAACCCTGTATCCATTACAGAATCGTTGCTGTGCACAGGTTACGGCTTGTGGCGTAAGAACCAGAACGAAGTACGCAACCAGAGTAGCCACAAATGCAACCGGCGGAGTATTCAAGATGTTAGGGAATCCGGCTTGTAGTCCGAGTAACAATTTGACAGCAATTAATGGTACAGCCCCAACAGCAGATACACCTGTTACACAGGCTGTTAGAAAGGGGGCACTGTAATGCATAAAGTTGCAATGGAAATGGGAAAATGGGCTATGGAAAAAGCCAAGACACATGGATTCGATAATCTCAGTGCTCAAGACTGGGACGATCTGAAGGACTGCATGGAAGCTGTGAAGTGTGCAATTTGCGCAGATAAAGATTACAGAATCGTAGAAGCTATGGATGAATGCGAACAGGAAGAAAAGTATCTTGGACGCATGGGATATGACAGATATCGTTATTCCAATGGCAGATTTGCCCCAAAGGGTAGAGGAAGTCGTATGGGATATAAGCCGTACCTGTACATGGAAGATGATGACTGGATGGACGAGTATCTGAATAATCCGGATGCGTACCGCATGGGATATCATCCGGACCGCAGTAACATGAGGATGGACGGAACGAACCGCCAGCAGTCCAGATACGGTGAAACCTATGACAGATACAGCGAGAATCGCAGGCATTACCATGATTCCAAAGATGCAGATTCAAAACAGAAGATGGACAGTTCGATGAAGGAGTACACGCAGGATGTTATCCGTACCATGTCTGAGATGTGGTCGGATGCAGACGCAACCCTTAGACAACAGATGAAAACTGATTTGACTAAGCTTCTTCAACAGATGAATTAAAAACAAGGCCCTTGTTACAGGAATGTAGCAGGGGCTTTTTGGTTTAAAGGTGGTGGTTTTGTGCTAAGACAATTTTACATGAATGGGCAAAAATGGAAAGTTCGATTCACTCATCCTGAGAACCCGGTGCTGATTGACCGTACCGGTACTATGACCTGTGCTGTGACGGATGGAAATACAAGAATTATTTGGATTTCTGACGCTATTTCGGGCGAATTTCTCACAAGGGTAGTTCTACATGAGTTAAGCCATGCAATGATGTTTTCGAGCGGATTTCTTAAAGAACTACATAGACTTGTACCACGTGAGAATTGGGTGGAAGTAGAAGAATTGATTGCCAATCTAATTGCTGACAAAGCGAGACAGATTTTTGAAATCGCATATGAGATTGTAGGGGATGAAGCAATACATTTTGTTCCGTATTTATTGGAAAAAGTGGCGTAAGATTGATGCTTTCTTAATGAATTAAATGGGAATGATGTTATGACTAAATGGCAGTGTAGAAAATGTGGTCCGGTACCACAAGCAAATCCACAACCTGCAGCAAGAATAAAAAAACTGCGCGAAAGTGGGTACTATATTGCGACTATGAAAAAAGATTGTCCGACGTGTGGGAAAAAGGAATTTTATGATTTATTAATTAGACTTCCTCGAAAAGCAGCGGATAATGAAAAAAGATTTTCTATTTCTACAAGCCTTCAGAATAAAATAAAAAACGTTTTACCATTAAAAGATGCTTGTTTTGATTCACCACAGACTGCTTCAGAATTGGTTATAGATCATAAATTCCCTTCTTCACGTTGGGTAAATGGAGAAACCGTGAATGAAACAAATATGTCAGAAGAAGAAATAAAGAAAAAGTTTCAATTATTGACAAACCAGACAAATCTTCAAAAAGAAAGATATTGTAAAAAATGTGTATCGGAAGGAATAAGAGGAGACTTTTTTGGGATAAAATGGTTTTATGAAGGCGATGAACAGTGGAGAGGATCATCAAAAGCTGATGAGAATGGTTGTATCGGTTGCTGTTGGTATGATTTAATAGAATGGAAAAATCAATTTAACAAATATTTGAAAGAAAAAGAATAAAATATATTGAAAAACGAACGTATGTTTGGTATGATGAAAGCGTGCTAGCATATGTAGGTTTTTGTATATTCAAATTTAGGAAAGGAGAGGGCGCAATGATAAAAACAGTTGGAAGTATATGTTCAGGAATAGAAGCAGCTTCCGTTGCTTGGAAGCCACTAGGGTTAGATTTTAAATGGTTTTCAGAAATTGCACCATTCCCATCAAGAGTATTAAATGAAAAATTTCCACAGATAATAAATCTGGGGGATATGAATAACATTCCGGAAGAATTGATAAACGAAAATATATGTGCACCAGACCTTATATGTGGAGGAACACCTTGCCAAGCATTTTCATTGGCAGGTGGAAAAAGAGGGTTGAATGATGAAAGAGGAAATCTGACATTAAAGTTTGTTGATATAATAGAAGCAAATGATAAAGTTAGAAAAGAGAGAAAGCAAAATCCAAGTATCGTATTTTGGGAAAATGTTGAAGGAGTTCTTACGGATAAAACAAATGCATTTGGATGTTTGATTTCATCATTAGCCGGTTTAGATAAAGCAGTTGAAATGAAGAAATGGCCTAATGCAGGAATATTAGAAGGGGAAAAAAGAAATGTTGCTTGGAGAGTTTTAGATGCTAAGTATTTTGGCTTGCCACAGCAAAGACGAAGACTATATGTTTTGGCTGGAGGAAAAGACTTTCACCCAGAGGAGATTTTATTTGAACTGCATAAGGGTGAGTTTGTAGAGTATCCAACAGGAGATTTAACATTTGAAAAAGAAGGACATTCTTTTGAAGTGTTTCGAGAATATTCAGATTGCCTATATTCAGCTTATGGAACAAAGTGGAATGGTAATGCAGCAGCATATAATGGATCATTGTTTGTTGTTCAGGACGAAAAAATAAGAAGACTTTCGCCACTTGAATGTGAGAGGTTAATGGGCTTCCCGGATGAGTATACTAATATTAAAGGCGCAAAACGAACGAATAGATATCAAGCTATAGGTAATTCGTGGGCCGTTCCAGTGGTGCAATGGATCGGAAAAAGATTAGTTTCATATGAATTAACAGAGAGCATCTATAAAGAAAAGAAAAAATATATTGATGAATCGATGATTAATGAGTATCAAAATGCTATTTTATATGATTTCAGTAAAGGAATTATTGATGTTGGAGCGATGAAGCTTAATTGTACTGAACAGCCAGAAAAATGTGAATTTAGATCATTAAAAGACATTATTTCTGGGGATGCACCTAAAGAAATTTTTATTTCACCAGTTGGGTGTTATGGAATTATCCGTAGAAAACAGGAAAGAAATTTGAGCATTAATAGTAGGTTGGAAAAAGCATTACTTAAAGGTGCTAGTGGAATGACAAAAGAAGAGATAGAAAAACGATCTCGGATACAAAAAAGAGGAAAGCATAGTCAAGATAATAAAAAATTAGCCTATGCTTAAAATTAAAATAAGGCATATATTGAATTGACAAAAGATGTTGTAAATTTGATGTATGTCTTATTTATTTATAAAGAGATTTTGAAGAATAAGTAGGAGGAAAAACATGAGTATAGAAGCCGGTGGAGCATTTTCCGGAAAACTTGAAAGCATAGATGGATTAAAATTAAATAATAGAGCGGAAATACATATTAATAAATATTATCAAGGGATAATTACGCTTTATAGAGTTTCAAGAAAAATTGTGAATATGGCGCAAGAAAAGATTGAGTATTTGGTAATTAAACTAGAAAATGAAGAGAAGATAACTGCAATTGGGTTAAATTTTAAATCGGCTTCTGGAGGAGTTGACAATTGTTTTAAACTTGAATTGCAGGCGGATATATTGTTAAAAGGAAAAATGGCTTATGCTAATACTTCTAAATTTCAAGAGATATATTTTGAAATAACGGAAGGAAATGAATTGATAGGTTTATGTCCGTACGATGTAAATAAAAATTATGAAGATATTATATTTTGCCGTAAAATTGATATACCAATCAATGTGGAAAATAGAAGTGTCCAATTGGAAAGAGGAAGATTATTTCACCACAACCTTCCATATTTCCTCATCGTTGACAAGGAACTTAATTGCATTTTCTCCATCTGTAGTAAATGCCAAACTTGTTTTTGAATTATTTGAATCGTAAAAATCAAGATAAATATTATTCAATGCTCTTTGGCCTGAACGGAATCCTACTTTCTTAATATTTCCGTCAAATCTGGATGCCTTACTATTTTATTGATAGCTTACTTTCCGATAAGCATACACTGAAACGTTGGAAGTTCAGTATTAATAATCGCTGCATTGTCACTGGCATTTCGGATTCTAAAATTAATTTGGTTTTGTGTCCATCCTGATATGACAACAACATAAGGATAGCGTAAGTCATCTCGGATATTGGTAACAACGTAAGGCATCCTTGAAAATGAATTAGGTACGTTGATTTTTATGTTACCAGTGCTATCAGTTGAGCCAGACATGGTGATTATCAAGGTTTTACTATTTAATTCATTTATGGCGCCGACAAGGGAGCTTTTGTTTGTGGTTGTTAAATTTGAAAGTATTTCCGCTGTATTAAGGCACTTCCACTCGCCCCAAGTAGTAGATTTGGTTTTCATCCATATAGCTTCGGAGTAAGAAAAAAGCACAACAATTCCGTATTTGCTGCCGGCTTTGCTTTGATATACAAGTAGAAATCCGCCTTTGCCATCCGGAGAACCTTGATTGATACTTACTGTGCTTTGTATTGTGAATAACCTAATTTCTCCATAGTCACATTTCATAAGTACATCTTCAGCAAGATCAGAAGCAGAAGTTATGTTTTCTGCACTTCTGAGCCGGTTACTATTTTATTTGTGAATATGAAAATTATAACATTGATTCTGTCATTGACATGAATTTATAAATGGCGTAATATGATTATACAGAGAAGGAACGTCGCCAGATAACGCGAGGGTGAAATCACCAGTATGCTTGACATGCGGTAGTCGCACTGGGAGTTCCTTTTCTTTTTTTATTTGTTAATTGATTTTAAATAAAAAAGTCCCCAGAGTGAAAAAACTGGGGACTGGAAGATTATGAAATCTGGGGATACGCCGTTCCCTGATTTCTTTATGAGAATAATATAAAAAAGCATTTTTGTCAATGGAGGGTGCATATATGAGAGGCAGACTTCGCCAAAAACAGTCCATATGGATTTCAACAGTAAAAGAAAAAAACAATGGAATGGATAAACTTCTTGTCTATTCAAACCCACAAAAGAAGAACATTTCAGTATCGGCAACAGCCGGTACACCAGAAGAACTGTCTGCCGGAATCGTTCCTGACTACGACCGGTACATTACGGTTTTTGACCGAACATTTCAGCCAAAAGAAGGCAACGTCTTGTGGATTGATGTCGTGCCAGAAGTCGGGGAAGATGGGTCATTAATTCTCGATGAAGATAATAGCCCGACTGTTCTCCCAGACTACAGGCTTAAGAGAACCCTTGATACTCAAAAAGGACAAGTTGCCCGATATGGAATATCGAAAATCGGTGGCAACAATGAGTAGAAAAATAATCCGATGCAGTTTAAACCATAGTTCTTTACGGTCTGCGATTCAGCAGTTGGAAGCATACAGGAAAGACATTCAAAGGAAGAACCAGATTTTTGTTGACAAACTGGCTCAAGAGGGGATACAGGTTATTCAGACAACAATGGAATCTATTCCGTCTGAAGAAAAAGGTTCTTACTACACGGAAGTTATCAACAACGAACATGGCGATATCGTTGGCGCAGCAGTTCGGCTTTCTGGGGACAAGGTTCTTTTTATCGAGTTTAGCGCCGGTATTTCTTACGGAACGGACAGTTATCCATTACCGTCCGGTGCTGATTATGGTGTTGGTACTTACCCAGACCAAAAACATGCTTACGACCCAAACGGATGGTGGTATGTGGATGAAAGTGGACGAAAGCATCATTCTTATGGTAACAGGGCGTACATGCCGATGTACCATGCGGAAGAAGCTATCATTATTCAGATACGCCACATTGCAAAAGAAGTGTTCGGAAATTGAATATCCTATACTAAAATATGGAATCATATGACACATATTTTGTACAATTAAGATGCGAAGCATCTACCAGAAAGGTAGGTGCTTTTTTCATGCCAAAACATAATCGAACAGACAGGGTGATTAAATGCCGGAAATATTAAAAAATCCAATATCTGAGATATATGAACGTTGGAATAAAGCTATTGAGCCTGTAGTTGGCGAAGGGAACTTTTCAATGGATAGAAGTCAAACTCTTGCGCCTGGAAAGAAAACCTACGCAAGACTTTATATGTTGGGAAACATCCTAACAGAAGGAGACCTTGAAGGTGACGAATGCGCCACGGTTCCGACTGTCCAGATTGAGTGCTTTGCCACAGGCACAGATCCGCTTGCAAAAGTATATCAGATTGACGAAAAAAGTCATCAGTCTATGGTTGGCATGGGCTTTCGTAGAACCTACGGACCCGAACTCATGGGAAACGCTGATGATAGTATCAAACGGCTTGTTAGCCGATACACAAGAATTTATACCGGGCAGTTGCTTGGCGAATGAAAGGGGTGAGATAGAATGGATCAGATCATGAACTATGTGAAACCAGAACTTCTGGTTGTAGCTGTAGTCCTGTATTTTGTAGGAGTATTCCTCAAACAGGCTGAAACCGTAGCTGACAAATACATTCCTGGAATCCTCGGACTTCTGGGCGTAGTTGTCTGCGGAATCTATGTTTTCGCTACATCTACAGTCACAGGCGGTCAGGAAATTGCAATGGCAGTTTTTACCGCAATCACACAAGGTATTCTTGTCGCAGGACTGAGTACTTATGTGAATCAGGTCATTAAACAAGTAGGCAAAGAAGAGTAGAAGGGCGGTGATCCTTTTATCTCCCAGGCACAGGGTTACGTGTCAGAGCCATTAAGGCTCTTTTTTTATTGAAATAATTTATAGCCGAAAGGCGGAAAGGAGCCACTATGGCATCAGGAAACATCGCAGGAATTAGTACCGTTGGTGCTCTTACCGGTTATGCAGTAGAGACAGTAGCGGGAACAAAACCAACAAAATTCACTATGCTTCACAGAATAAATGCTTCTGATGAAATCGCTATCGACGTTGAGACTATTGACGCATCTGCGCTCGAAGATGAAATTGAGAGAACTATCGCAGGTCGTGGTTCAACCGGTGGTACGTTCAATGTAACTGTAAACGTTACGGACGAAACAATCAAAGAGTGGGAAGATCTTATCACCGCTTACAAAACAGCTCATGCAAGTGGTCTGTCTATGTGGTACGAGGAATATTATCCGGCTCTTCAGAAAGCGTTTTTCACTAAGATCGAGCCGCCGACTATCATCCCTAAACCGGCAAGAGACCAGAACGGTCTTCTTACTGTTGACATGTCCCTGACTATCAATGAGTACGTCGGCCCGGACACAGCGGTTAAGCCAACCGAAGGCGAATAACAAACATATCTAACTGGGAGGAAACGATATTATGTATAAACTTTTAAAGATTGGTAACAAAGAGTATAAACTGGAATACAGCATCGAAGCATCTCTTTATGATGATTGCGTTAAAAGTGTAATGAATACACTTCTGGCAACAAGCGGTGGTGTGGATAAAACGCCGGAAGAAATGATTTCCGGCATGGCAAATATTCCGAACACAGCATTAACCGTGTTTTATGCAGGACTTCTTCAATATCATGGGGACAACCCGGATGCAGACGGTTCTGTTCCGAATCTTGCAACTGCGAAGAAACTTGCAGCACAATTTATTCAGGAACATAAGGACGATGAGCAGGGTAACTTTTACGGTATCTTTGCCATGTGTCTTGAACAGATGGAGGAAGATGGTTTTTTCAAACTGACCGGTCTGGAGACGTTCATGGACGATCTGAACGTAGCAGCCAAACCGAAGAAAACTCCGAAGAAACCGACAGATCACCAGAAAAAAGCTACAGCGAAATAATCTGGACAGAGTTATATCCGGCGGCAGTTCGCATCGGAATGAGCCGGAAAGAATTTCTCAGAAGTACCATACGTGACCTTCAAGTAAGGATACGTGAGTACGAGAAAGGTAAACGTGATGAGATAGAAACTCAGGTAAAACTGATTGAATATCAGTCATGGCTTTCCGGCTTATATGTGAAATCTGCAGTATCAAGTGCGCTTTCTGGCAAAGTGAAATATCCAGACAAACCAATCACAGAAAAAACAAAGAAACCACAGATTGAAGAAAAAACAGATGTTCCGAAACGGTCTGAAGCTGAATTGAAGCAGGAAGAACGTTATTACGAACTTCTGATAAAAAAGGCAAATGCGAATATTGCCGAGATAGGAAATGAAAAGGGCAGGCAGGATGAATAAAAGTCTTGTCTGCCCTTATTTTTTTGATTAAAAGGAGGTGTTTTTATGGCTGATAATACCATTGATACCCTTGATATACAAATAAACAGTAGTACCAGGAACGCTACAAAAGCATTGGGAAATCTGGCTAAAAAGTTAAAGGATGTTGACACAGCACTGGGGAACGTCAATACTGGTGGGCTTAGAAACTACGCTCGTGAAATTGGAAGAGTATCAGCAGCCTTACAGACATTAAACAAAACAAAAGTTAGTGTGCCGGACTTATCTGGATTAACCGGTCAGCTTCGGAGCTTGTCAAAAGTTGACTTTACGACGCTTGGAGCGAGTACGAAATCTTTGCAGAATCTGGCTGCTGGATTAAGTTCTTTAAAAGGTGCTTCTAATGTTTCAATTCCAAAGATTGATACAAAAAACGTCAAGTCAGCAGTAAACGCTATTCAAAAATTTCAAGAAATTGATGCTGTGAAGATGCAGCCCGCAATAACCGGTGTTGGAAAAATTTCTAGCACCATGAACGCTCTTAACGGAATGAACTTCAAGGATTCTAAAATCACGAATGTTATCAATTCCTTAAGCAGACTTGCGATGGCAGATATGAGTGGATTTGACACTTCAAAGATGGGAGAAATCATCAAAAGCATCGACAGCTTAAATGATATTGAGGATGTATCTTCCAGTGTCAACCGGTTTGTAGGTTCACTGGCGAGACTTGCTAATGCTGGAGAAAAGACTAGCCAATCTGCATCGGGCTTAAAAACCCTTGGAAAAGAATTAAGAAAAGTCGTCAATTCCATGGCAAGTACAAGGGTTGTTTCGGAATCTACGAACATGTTTGTACAATCCATAGGACGATTGGCAAGTGCTGGTAACAAAACCGGACAGACAGCATCGCAGCTGGCTAATCTGGCCACAGAAGTAAAGAAGTTCTTTGCCGCCATGCAGAACGCTCCACAGATCAGTGAGAATACGCTGAGAATGACTGAAGCCCTCGGGCAGTTGGCGACGGCCGGTGGAAAAGTAGGAACTGCTACGAACACTGTGGTCAATTCCTTTAACAAGCTTTCCTCTATCGGTTCAGGGCTTTCTTCGTTACTTGGTGGAGTAGCAACAAAAGCAAAGAGCGGACTGGGATTTCTGGCAGCTGGAATATCAAATCTGGTCAGCAGGAGTAGTGGACTGAAGACAGCATCTTTCAATGTGGGTTCTTTCATTAAGAGCGTCCTTGGCTTCAAAGCAGCTTCAGCTGTAATGAACAAATTTAGTGAAATCATGGGCGGAAAAGGAATTCTCGAGCTTGGTTCTGATATCGCTGAGGTCGAGAACGTTGTAGATGTTGCTTTTGGAAGCATGGCAGATCAGGCATACAAGTTTGCATCTACGGCGACAAAACAGTTTGGATTATCGGAACTGGCAGCAAAGAACTACTCTGGAACCATGATGGCAATGCTGAATGCTTCTGGCGTGGCGCAGGAATCAGCTGCGAAGATGTCAACAACTCTTGCAGGATTAGCCGGAGATTTGGCATCTTTTTACAACATTGATACTGATACCGCCTTTTATAAAATAAGGGCGGGCATTTCGGGTAGACATTTTGCCCCTTGCAGTCGAAAGGCTGCATAGAAAATCGAGCAAAATCGGGGAAAGCTAAATTGATTATCAACATGCTAATCCCGAGGTAAGCAGCCAGACTGCTAACGGCTGACTGCCACCGTAACGCGTAGGAGCTGAATAAATATAATGCTCCCAAGAGTGTTCGACACGATTGATAAAGTCAATCCACTATTAAATATAGCGCCTAACGTTATACGAGGGTGAAAAGGTACGCTGAACCGGGGATGAATCAACATCCCATAATGCGAGGAAACTCCCGGAAGTATCGGATAAAAAGCCGGTACGGTAACATAATTGGAAATCGAGCCTTTAAAACAGCTCGGAATCAATCTTTCAATTGCAAATTTACAGGAGTATGCGTTGTCACAAGGAATTACAACAGCCTATAATTCCATGACACAGGCACAAAAAACAATGCTGCGCTATAACTACATCATGTCAGTTACAAGTGCGCAGCAGGGAGACTTCGCCAGAACAGCCGGTAGACTATGTGCCGCCTGATGTAGTAATACATCAGTGAAAATCGGGTAAAATCGGTAAAGGTTAAGTTGACTTAATACGAACATATTATATTTACAGGATAAGTCAATAAGTTAATACCGAGATAAGGCTATAGAGCAAAAGCTATAGCACATTGTAGAGCGTAGGGATTGAACCTAGGCTCTTTTTTATTAAAGAGTTTAGAATATAATATCCCCAAGAGTATCCGACATCCTTATGGGATGAAAATGTACGCCGAACTTATAGGAAACTATAAGAACTATAGGATAAAAAGCCTATAGGATAACATTAATTGACATATGCAAACCAAGTACGTCTCCTTACTATGAACATCCAGTCCCTTGCATCTGTTATCGGACAGGGCTTAATCGCAGCAGTTCTTCCGGGAATCCAAGCTCTTAATGCCTTGATGTCAAAACTTATGCAGGCTGCGGAAACATTCCGCAACTTTATGTACGTTCTGATGGGCAAAAAAATCAAGGGATCCACAAGCGGGGTCGTAAACGATCTTGCCGGACTGGAAGATTCCTCAGCAGACCTTAGCGGATTACAGGATGCCGGAGATGCAGCAGCTTCTGGGCTGGACGATGCTACTTCGTCAGCAAAAGCTCTGAAAAAAGCTCTTTCTGTTCTTCCGTTTGACGAACTGAATCAGCTCACAGATAATTCTAGTTCATCTGGTTCAACACCTGGTACCGGAAAGGGTAAAACTGGAACCGGTGCAACACCGTCATTGGGTCTTGGCGGAATCACAAACCAGATAGACGATGCTCTGAACAAAGAAGAAACCCCTATCAATAAATGGGCTGAAAAAATCCGCAAAGCTTTTCTTAACCATGACTGGAAAGGACTTGGAAAGACCATTGCTGACATGATCAACATTGGAATTCACAAGATTTACGATGTTATAAGCTGGAAAAATGTTGGCCCTAAAATCACGGCTTTCACAGACGCTTTTACAGAAACATTTAACAGTCTTGTTGATAATATTGACTGGAACTTAATGGGACGAACGATAGGTGCCGGACTTAATACTATAGTTAATACCATGAACCAAATCCTTGATGGAATCGATTGGTATAACTTAGGAGCTAAATTTGGAGATGGAATTTCCGGTATCGTAAAAGAGGTAGATTGGACTAATCTCGGAAATCTTATCGGAAAATCTTTTATGAAAACCTGGGATATATTTGCTGGACTTGTAAATCATTTACCGTATTCTGACATAGGTGAAGCATTTGCTAATTTATTAAATGGAGTATTTGCAAAAATTAATTTTACAAATATTGCACATGTATTGGCAATTGGGTTGAACGGTGCATTTACTTCCCTTGAATCATTTACTTTAACTTTTAAATGGGATGATTTAGTCAACAATATTACTGGCGGAATCACGACCTTTATGCAGCAATTCAAGTGGAAAGAAAATGGTCAGAAGCTTGAAGAGTTCATAAATAACCTTTTAACATCCCTTGTCGACATTGCGAACGGTGTAGATTGGGAAGCTTTTGGACATAATATAGGTGTTTTCCTTAGCGAAATAGACTGGTCGAAACACTTGTCACAAATCACAACAGTTATCAGCGAGGTTCTGGGCGGAATTTGGAATGGTCTTGGTACCACATCGGCAGGAACTTTTATTCAGGCTATAGCAACATTTGCCATTGGTATGAAATTAATGCCATTTGTCGATGGAATCGTAAAATTTTTCACAGGTGATACTGTAATTGGTTTGCTGTCTTCAGCTGTTCAGAACATGTTAGGCCCAGCATTGACTTCAGCAGCATCTACTACGATTCCAGCGTTTGGCTCATCACTCGCAGCTCTTGTAGGAACCGGTGGCGGAATAGCTATTGCTGCCGCAGGAGCAGTAATTCTTACCAAAAAACTTGTAGGGTTGTTTGAAACTATGCAAGGTGGAAATGGAATGGCTACTCAGTATGGCGGATATCTGCACGATTATGCTACTAAATTAAATGAGATGACCACAATCACGAACGATCAATCTGAAGCATTGTGGAAAATGATTGAAAAAGATGAAGAGCTTGGTAAATCTCATGATGAAATGTATTCTGATATGATTGAAAAGCTTAAAGAATACGGAGTTTCGACAGAACAAGCCAGAAGTGCTCTTGAACAATATGGTGCACAGGCTGGCGTTTCTGCTGAATTTATCAATAGTATGACAGATAAGATTCAGGCATTAGGAAACGGTTTTTCCGAAAGTACGGGCCAGATTGATATGTCTTCTCTTAGTGCAAAAGAAGCTATTAGCACGCTTTCTGACACTTTGTACCTTTTAAGCTTAAAAGGTGATGAATTTAGTGGTACATATATCGGCGTAAGAGATCAGTTACAGAACACCGGAGGAAGCGCACAAAGTGCAAACGAAGCGTTAAAAATAGTATACAATGCGTTACAAAATGCAGGAGTACCTCTCGATGATTTGAATAAAAAATTATCGAAAGATTTTCCAAACGCTACCGGAGCTGTTACTACTGCAGTTGAAAATAATATTGTTGGTGCGCAACAAAAAATTTCCTCAACTATGATGACAGCAAGTGTTGATACAAAAAATGCAACAAATAAAATGGTAAGCACTACTACAAGCGATCTTGCTGAAATCCAGAAGCGAGCAGATGGTTATATGAAAGGTGTTGACACCAGCACGACAACGCACTGGGGAAATTCTTCCCGTGAAGTAACCAAAAATGTTCGCCAGATGAAGATTGACGCAAGCACGGAGCTTGGCAGAATGGATGAAACCGTCCGCAGCCACTTTGGAAGCCAGTACAGAATCGCTTTTGGTAAGTGGCAGAATCTTGGAAGAGACATCTCCTCTTACATCCGGGGAACCATGAACTCAAGCATTGGCGGAGCAATCAATGGTATAGTTAATACTATTCAGTCGAATTTTGGCAATATGTACTCCATTGGGCAAACCGCTATGCAGAATCTCCGAAACGGCATGGAGTCGATTCACATCAGAACTCCACATATCTCCATGGATTACACCGACTGGCAAGAGGGACAGACCCACAAGTGGCGGTACAATTCGAGAATTGACTGGTATGCTAAAGGTGGTCTTTTCAATGCTGCATCCGTGATCGGTGTCGGTGAAGCTGGAAAAGAAGCGGTCCTTCCATTGACCAACAAACAGGCCATGAAGAGCATTGCTGACAGCATCACCGGAAACATGCCGGACGGAAGTATTGGACTGGGCAAGGAAGAAATGACACAGGCGGTAACACAGGGCGTTGCCATGGCAATGATGAACATGAACACCAGTGGGAACTCATCTCCACAGTACATTTCCAACACGATCAATCTGGACGGACGTGCTATTGCGAAAGCTGTTACAAAAGCCCAGAACGACAACAACCGGCGAAAAAACCCTAGTCCAGCGTGGTAAAAACCATTGCGCTTTCCGCCGGATTGCGGTATAATAAATGAGTAACGAGTAGTACCTATATCTTGAAAAAACAAAATATTGAGCAGACTTAAGATGATATTTATTTGTGGGTTGAAGCAGTGACCCGTTTTCCGTGATACCGTCTTGGAGTCTGCTCTTTTTTTGTTTTCAAACTGGTAAAACCAACAGGCTAGACCGATCATCGAAAAGCGGAAATGCCTTGCCGCCTGCCTGTTGATTTACATACATTCAAGGCATCTTTTATACGAAAGGCAGGTGTTTTTCTATGGCAAAATCTTTTAATTACCGTAAATATTACAAAGACTATTATGGGATTGATTTCGACAGTAACTATGTAATCCACCATATTGACTTTGACAGAAGCAACAATGATATTAATAATTTAATTCTATTACCTTCGAAGTTACATAGTCGATATCACTTTTTATTAACTGGATTTAATTCTGATAAAAACAATAAAGGGATTGCAAGTCTTGATTTTAAAATCGTCTCAGAATGTGGGAGCATCCCTATGTTCGGAATAAACATGATGAAAAATTTGTGTGAAACAATGGCAGAAATTGATAAATGGGTAAGAATAAAATCCGATATGGATAGAGCAAAATACAACAAAGAAGTGTATGGTATTTAATATTTAGTTAAATTCAGTAGGCTAGGGTAGCTCCCGAAAATCTCACCTCCAAGAGATACGCCTACTGTTTTTATAAATTTGGAGGGTTGAAAATGAATGGAGGTCATTTTATGGCAGTATTTAGAGTACACAAAACAAAGAATTATACAATGATGAGTAATCATCATTTAAGAGACAAGAATTTAAGTCTTAAAGCAAAAGGACTTTTGTCAGTGATGTTTTCTTTGCCGGATTCTTGGAATTATTCTATTCCGGGATTATGTGCAATCTTGAAAGAAAACGAAACAGCAGTAAAGTCAACTATAAAGGAACTAAAAACAACAGGGTACCTTATTGTAGATAAGAAAAAACCTTGCAAAGAAGAGGGACGATCTAAATTTGAGTACATTTATAATATTTACGAAACTCCGCAGGATGTATCTGATAACAACAATAATCAAGAGTCTTTTTTTCAAGGTATAGAAAACCTACCCCTAGAAGCTCCAGAGGTAGAACATCACCCCCATAATAAAAGAACTGATATATCAACTACTGATAAATCAATTACTGATACAGATAAAGACTGTACTTTATCAAGTACAGAGAAAAAGACTTTATCAAATAATGATAAAGGTTCAAAGACTTCTGCTCCTAATAATATTAATATATTAAATATAAATAATATACCTTCACGGACAACTGAGCAGAAGGAAGTGCGCCGTAAGCAAAAACAGAAAAATCGTTCTGAGAAATACCGGGACGAAGATGTACCGCAGATTCTGTACAATAAGTTTAATTCCCTGTATGGTGAACAGGAGAATATTCTGGAAGATCATGACATCTGTCTGACCATGGCAGTTATCGCTTATTACTTCAAGCAGTACCGGGCGCACATGGGCGAACAGCACATGATGATTTCTGCCGAATACGCTGATCAGTTCATGGGAGTTATCGTTGGCGATGATTCACCGCTTCTGAAAGCAGACGTGGAAGAAAAGGATGAGCTCCGGTTCTATCAGGACATGATAGATGAGTTTTTTAAATCAGACCTTGGTCAGCGAAATGGAAAAGACTTCGATCGTCATATTTGGTTGTTCTTCTCAGAGAGAAATCAAGACATTTTGTGTGAACGGGTAAAGCAGAAATGGGATGACCAAGAATACATTGACTAAACCAATCCGAAATCCGTTTGAAATACCATAGGTGATAATTTCCTCACGCAAACGATTCAAATTGATTCTAGTCAAAAACGTTACAGTAATTGATTATAAACTCAACATACAGGAGAAACGCATGGACTTTAAAACAAAATATTTTGCTATCTGGCAGGAGGTGTGGGGACTGCACAAGAAATACTGGTGGATCCCGTGGGATGATTCCAGACTGTGGGAACAATTCGCAGCTGAAGAGGAAACTCTCAGGAGCAGATACGTGGGGATGCCGGAAGAACATTTCGTGGGAAAACTGATTCTTGCCGTGACAAATGAAGTGGAAAACGTTTCAAAAACACTTGAATGATAATTTCCTCACGTGACGCATAAAAATGGATTCTAGCCGATTTTATTCAATCAATTATCGAGAAAGTAGGGAAAGAAAATGGAATATGTTATGATTCTGAACGCAGTATCAGTGATCGCTTGTTCAGCGGCTATTGCCACGGTCTGTAAAGTGACAGGTTCAGCGTGGCCATTGCTGGCATTTATTTTAATCCCTAAATGGGGATACCATCATTTTGACGAGAAGGAGGAAAAAAGATGAAGAAAAAATTAAAAATCATGTTACTGGCAATCCTGTGTCTGTGCTTTGCCGGAGGGGCTGCCGGATGCGCTCTGATGGACGATACTATTAATGACATCAAAGGCAATCTGGTTGGAAATGGATATACAATCCGTACCTATGATAACTACGGTCAAAAGGTCATGACCACGGTCGGCGACAAGATCAATGTTCAGGGCAATCCGGTTAAGACAACTTCTTACAACAGTGATGGAACTGTGGTCAGCGGATACGAGCTGTCATCCGTGATCACAATCAATATTGACGGCAAGGAAATCCAGAGCTGCGGCGACACCTGCATATTTGAGCAAGATGGTCTGGAACCGGATGTGGATTTTGAGCAGACTGATATTTACAGTCAATCTACAGGAAAACTTTCTGACAATACTTACGTTGCCGGGATCGTAAATCAGTACAAGAATTATTTCGGAAAATCCAGAGTTGTTGTGATTAAATCTCAGCTTGGACAACCTATTACAGCATATTCTGGTGACGAAGTATACTGGAAAATTCCGAAGAAGTTGCCGAAAATGACAAAACTCATGATTGACGGGAAAGCCCTTTACATCCACCGGGCAAACTTTCAGATCATTGACACAGCCTTACTCAAATAAAACGGCTTAAATACGGGCACGATTTTTTTTTGAACGTAAAATTCCACGGAAACGCAAAAAATGGATTCTACGTGATTTTGCCTAATCAATTACTGCGATTATCATTGTAGTTTCTCTTTATCAGATGTATAATTAAAATATCAATCCAAGGGAGGAAGAAGTAAATGAAAAAGTGGAAAAAGTTTACAGTGATCTTGCTGGCAGCGATTATGGCACTTGCCATGGCGGTTCCGGTATCGGCGGCAACAGTTAAAATTAACAAAACGAAGGTGATGATTTGCACAGGACAGACAATGCGGCTGAAGATAGTCGGAACGAAAGCGAAACCAAAATGGTCTAGTAACTCAAGAAATGCGATTGTGAATAATGCCGGAAAAGTAACAGCAAAGGCCCGAGGAACAGCTACGATTACTGCCAAAATCGGGAAGAAGAGTTATCGGTGTTTGGTGACAGTAGAAGCACCGAGGATCAGCAGCTCAAATATTTCACTGTACAAAGGAAAAACGGCGCAGCTTAAAATGCTGAATACGAAACAGAAATACAGATGGTCTTCTTCGAACGCTAAAGTTGCAACAGTTTCGTCAACCGGTAAGATTAGTGGAAAAAATGTCGGAATTGCTTATATTTCCGCCAGAAGTGCGTCTGGTAAAACATTTAAGTGCAAAGTCGCGGTCAAAAATCGGAGTAATAAGCC